>LKMJ01006455.1_pt1 | contig 11054 bp, 9 predicted proteins | sample 643391 | NCBI WGS metagenome assembly LKMJ01 (sample SAMN04112250, study PRJNA286221) | soda lake metagenome | biome: soda lake; feature: Kulunda Steppe; material: water; isolation source: sample PL-Br10 brine of Picturesque Lake | place: Russia: Kulunda steppe | collected 2010-07
GTACGCACATCGGTGGTTTCGGGCGATCCGGATGTACAGATCCCAATCCTCACAGAAACGGATCGTCTCGTCGAACCCGCCGACATCCTCGAACGCATCGCGTTCGATCATGACGGTTGAGGGGGTGCCGATAAAGTTCTCCTCGAGTATTCTCGGGTATGCGGGATGATCGTATTCGGGTGTGACCGTTGATTTGTGACGACCGTCCTCGTACCGACCGACGTACCCCGAGTGTACGAGAGCAAGGTCATCGGGGCCTGAGCGGAACAGCGACAGCTGGCGGCTCGTCTTCTCCGGATTCCACCGGTCGTCGTCGTCCAAGAAAGCAAGATAGCGGGCGTCAGTCGTCGCAATGCCTTGGTTACGCGCCGCCGGGAGCCCCTGTGTCGTGTCGTTGTGGAGATACGTGATCGGCACGTCTGAATACGTCTGCCGCAGTTCGTCGACGACGGCTTCGGTCCGCCCGTCGTCGCTGTCATCGATGACCACCACCTCCATCAACTCTTGCGTCTGTTCGCAGGCGCTCGCGATCGCACCCCGGACGTACTCCGGTCGGTTCATCGTCGCGAGGATCGCAGCGACGCAGACATCGGTGTCTTTCGGCGGCATTTCTCGTCCGATACGAATGCCCCGGAAAAAGGTATACGGTTGTTAATATTCCTGTTGCCTTTTGATTCGACCGAGAGCCGACCGGCCCTGTTCCAGCCGCCATGTTTAACTCTCCGGCGCCGCCACGGCATGGAAATTTCTCCGATGGGTCACAAAACTACGGAAATCGATCGAAAGAGGATCGGTAGCGTCTATATAACAAAATGAATTTCTACGCTGCAATGGGCCATGATAGTTTCCGACGGCTTGTGCGGGTCAGGACGAAGTATCCCCTCCGGAGGTGCCTCAATAATGAACCGTATTTGCACTCAAAATGCCTGAAATCGACAGCGAAGCGGTCTCTCGTAGGGAAAAGCTGGATGCGCTCATCAGTGCTGCGCGCTACAATCCGAGGTTCACCGCACTACTGATCGGGTTGGGCATCGTCGTCGCCGTTCTCGAGGGAGTCGGGCTAACGTTCATTCTTCCGGTGATCGAACTCATTCAGGCGGACGAACCCGTGGCGGAGGCCGATGGCCTGATGGCCGTGTTCCTCTCGTTCTATCAGTTGCTTGGTATACCGTTCACGCTCGGGTTCGTCGTCGGCGGTGTCGCGGTGGTAATGACTCTCCGGTATTCCAGCAGCTTCATGTATGCATGGCTAAGAAAGATACTCCGATATAATTATCAGCGACATTTGCAGAAACGCGCGTTCGATGGCGCTCTCGAGGCCCGTATGGAGTACTTCGATAAGGAAGGCTCGGACGAGATCCTCAACACGATCATCACGGAGTCGTCCATCGCCGCAGGTGTAATAAATAAGATCGTGCATTTGCTCAACAGCATACTTCTTACGACCGTGTACCTGATCATCGCGCTCTGGATCTCCCCGTTGCTCACGCTCGTTGCGATCGGCGTACTCGCCGTGATCACTTTCGTGCTCCGCTCCGCAGTGAATCCCGGGTACGAGATTGGCGATCTCGTCGCCGACGCGAACGAACGTCGCCACCAGTCCGCCCAGGCGGGCATGATGGGAATCCGAGACATCCGGATATTCGACCTTACTGATGAAATATACGAAAATTTCGTCGACGCAGTAGACCAGCACACCCACAACAGGATCAAATTGGAACGCAATGAATCGGCAATCAGCGAGTTCTATAACCTCGCAGTTGCCGTGTTCGTGTTCGTGTTGATCTACTTCGCGCTTAGATTTGCAAACCTTTCGTTTGGCGAACTCGGGCTGTTCCTCTTCGTGATGTTCCAGCTCGGTCCAAAAATGAGCAAGCTCAACGAGCGAATATACAATATTGAAAACGAGCTCCCACATCTGGTCCGAACCCAACGGTTCATCAACGAACTCGACCAGTTGCAAGAGTCTACCAAGGACATACATCCGGTTCCGACGGACGTGAACACGGTCGAGTTCGATAACGTCTGGTTCTCATACAATGAGGAGGAAACCGTTCTCCGAGGCGTCAACTTCACGGTGGAGAAAGGGGAGTTCGTCGCGTTCGTCGGCCAGTCGGGCGCCGGCAAGTCGACCATCGTGTCGCTCCTTGCGCGCTACTACGAGCCGAACAGCGGACGGATCTACGCGAACGGGAAACCGATCGACGAGATGAATCCGAAGGAATGGCGCGACCGTATCGCGATCGTCAGGCAGAGTCCGTACGTCTTCAACGAAAGTCTCAGATACAATCTTACGGTCGGGAACCGGGATGCGACCCGGGCAGACCTCGACCGCGCCTGTGAGATCGCGAGGGTCGATGAGTTCTTCCATGACCTCCCTAACGGCTACGATTCACAGCTGGGCGATGAAGGGGTTCGACTGTCCGGCGGGCAGAAACAGCGTCTTGCGCTCGCGCGTGCACTACTGAAGGACGCGGACCTGTTGATCCTCGACGAGGCCACGAGCGACCTGGACACGAACCTTGAGGAGGAGGTTCAGGCCGCGATCGAGAAGATGGACCGTGATTACGGGATCATCACGATCGCGCATCGGCTATCGACCGTCGAGAACGCGGACCGGATATACACGATGGAGAACGGCCGGATCTCCGAGCGGGGCGCACACGACGAACTCGTCGACAACGGAGGGAAGTACGCGGAATTATACGGGGTCCAAGTGGGATAGCACGTCCCTCGCCCCCGAGTACACCGACCGGGAGGTAGTTGATGACGAAGCCGTCGGAGTCGAGCGGCGACCAAGCAGTTCCGTGGGTCCGATCAACAACGATCGGGTGACTGATCGGTAGCTGCCGAAACGAGACCGTTGGTGGGATCAGTCACGCTGGCCACCGGATTATCCTGGGACTAGCTTTCACATCCGAGGGAGAATTCTGGGTCATGCATCGGACCGTCGTCAGTGCAATGAATCATCCCGATCCGCTCGGCCCGTACATCGGGCTGTTTAATTTCCGTTCGATACGGGCGATCAGCTCCGAGGACGCGGACGTAGACGTCGTCGCTCCCCGACCCATCGCCCCGCCGTTTGGTCCCTACTCGGAGTACCGAACGATCCCGGACTCGTACGACTACGGATCACATTCCGTCGACTATCCACGCTTTGCGTACTTACTCCCGCAGAAGCTGTTCAGATACACCGTCTCCTCGGCGGCGATCTCGCGTATGTTACCGAAGCATATTCGTAACAACTACGAACCGCCCGACATCTGCCATGCGGGACATATTCATTACGATGGATATGGCCTGTATCATTACTGTAAGCCACGGGACGTTCCGCTGACGGTCATGGGACGTGGGAAGATCCTCAACAACTACGAGGATATGTCGTTCGTTGCCAAGCGAAAGATCGCGACAACGCTGGAGTACGCCTCCAGGATCCTTTGTGTAAGCGGATCGTTGGCCGAGATCGCGGGAAACATCGTCGACGAAGCGAAGGTCGAAGTGCTGGCAAATGGGGCGGACCCGTCGCGGTACCCGACGGAGCACGAACAAAGCATACGGAAGGAACTCGGTATCGACCCGGAGACGAGGGTCGTACTGTTTTGCGGCGGATACACGGAACGAAAGGGTATACACGAGATCACGGAGGCGTTGGATGAGATCCATCACGATGACGTCCATCTCGTCTTCATCGGTCACTACGGCGATCTTCAGACCCACCTGATCGACTCCTTGGAGAAGAGTTCCCATCAGTCCTACCGGGTGTTGTGGGAAGTACCTCCGCTAGCTCTCAGACGCTGGTTCGCCGTTGCCGACGTGTTCATGCTTCCGAGCCACGCCGAGGGCAGACCGAACACCGTCTACGAAGCGATGGCCGGCGGCACGGCAGTCGTCGCTTCGGCCGTTTCGGGGATCCCCGAACAGGTGGCGGACGGGGAGACTGGAATACTGGTACCGCCGAGAAACGCGTCGGCGCTCGCGTCCGCGATCAATCGACTCCTCGAGGACTCCGAGACGAGAGAACGTATGGGCGAACGGGGAGTCGAACGCCTCGTCGAAAAAAACTGGACCTGGGAAGCCCACGGTAAACGACTTCACGACATCCACGCGTCGATACTCAAGGGGCGTTGAGTCATTTCACCCCTGGGGCGGCATGGAGTACTTAGGGGGATGCTCACTCGGATATGACGTACTCACGGATGAATCGTTCATACTGGTCGAACACCGCTTGAGGGCGAAATTCGTCCGCACGTTCCCGTAGCTTCGACGAGGGAGTCGGCTCCGCCAACGTACTCACGACGGCGTTCGCGAGCTCGTCTTCGTCGCCGACCGGCACGAGCGGTCCAAGAGATCCGTCCATGAGGATCTCGCGGGGTCCGTTCGGGCAGTCAGTCGAGACGACGGGACATCCACACGCGAGCGCCTCGATCAGCACGGTCGGCAGTCCCTCGTACTCTGACGAGAGGACGAACACGCTGGCCCGTTTCATGTACCGATACGGGTTCTCGACGAATCCCGGCATCGAGACGGCGTCCTCGATGCCGAGATCCCTCGCGAGCGTCAACAGTTCCTCCCGACGCGATCCTCGTCCCACGATCACGCCACGAAGGTCCGAATTTCGGTCGTGCACGATTCGGAAGGCGCGAAGCCAGGTATCGAGGTCCTTCTGTCGAGCGAGCCGACCGACGAACAACACCACCTCGACGTCGTCCTCGATCCATTCGTGGTCGACGGGTTCTCGAGCACGCTCACGGACCGATTCGATCTCGACCGGATTGTGAATGACCGAAATGCGATCCCGGTTGACGGGAGTTCGCTCGGACAGTCCATCGGCAACACCCTCGGAAACGGCGATGATACGATTAGCGGTGGGATACAACCGGGGAACGAGCGCTCTGACGACTCGGTCCTTGGGCGTGAGCTCCGACGACACGCCGAACGCGGAGTGTTGAGTGGGGATGATCGGCGTGTCGACGCCGGGGATCCGACCCACAGCCAAACAGACCACGCTCGGGTGTTCGAGGTGCGGAACGAGGACGGTCGGATTTTCTCGCCGTAGATACGAAACGAGGGCCGGGAGATGGGCGGCGACGCCGAACACCGACGTCCTGGCGGGAGGAAGCGTGACGACGTTCACGTCATCCGAGAGCCGGGGCTGTAGTTCACCCTCGAATCGGGACAAAAGCAGATCGATCTCATACCCTCTGGCCGCGAGACCGTTCACGATGCTGACCGTCACTTGTTCGGCACCGCCGACCGATAGGTCGGGGATAAAAAAGGCGAGCAGAGGTTCGGAACGATCGGAGTCCCCAGTCCGCGAGGAAGAGAACCCTCGATCTCGTGACTGGGGGTCAGTCGATTGCATATAAGCATGGATCGGCGGATCCGTTCTTCGTTATTCGTTTCATTAATCGACGCCGCATCGCCATCACGAGGTTACCCCATTCGAGACCGGATCGATCCCACCGCCCGCCGCAGGAACTGAGCGGGTTTGTAGGTCCACTTGCCGCCGATGGAGGCGAGCAGATGGACATACACCGGTTGGTATAGTGGATTCGCGGCGAACGACAGCAGGAAGTACCTCCTGGCCTCCCGATACTGACCGGCTCGTATCGCGGAGCGTCCGAGCGTCCGACGCAACGACGCGAGAAACGCTCTCGCATAATAGAGCCCGTACTCCCTGGCGAGCGGGTAGTGTTTCTCGACGAAAAGCGGATACGCGACGTCACGTTTCCGTTCGAAGTTCTTGCCGATGCTGTCCGGAAGACCGGTTCGTCTGTACGTGAGCGTTTCCTGCAGCGGTTTGAACTGGCAGTGTTGGGCCAACCGAAAGAACCACTCGCGGTCCTGCCACGCCGGAAAACGTTCGTCGAGAAGACCGGCGGCGTCGATCACGTCGGCGTCGACCATCACCGAGGAGAACTGTCCGAACGTTTTGCCGACCAACAGGTCCTTGACGACGTCGCCTCCCGCGGTAGGTGTGGTAACGCTCGTTCCGTTCGAGTTCGTCGCCTGCAGGCCAGTGTAGACGAGGCCCACTTCGGAGTCGGCCTCGGCGAACGCATCGACCTGTCGTGCGATCTTGGTCTCGTGCCATCGATCGTCGTCGTCGAGGAACGCGATATACTTCCCGTTCGACACCCTGATACCGGTGTTTCGTGCGACGTTCGCTCCTCTATTCTCGTTGTGTCGAACGAACGTTACCGATTCGAGCCGGTCAAAGGAGACGTCGTCCAGAGTTTCCGTGATGGGTGTCGGGGAGCCGTCGTCGACGATCAGGAGCTCTATGTTCCCGTACGTCTGGTCGATCACGCTTTCGACGGCGGCACGGAGGCGTTCGTTCCGACCGTACGTCGGAAGCACGACGCTCACGAGCGGCGGAGCGTCGCCCGCGCCCGAGTCCGGCACGATCGTCTTATTTGTCGCCGAATCCGTTTGGGTCATCTCCCTCGCTGATTGAGGGCGCGTATATATCGTTAATGGAATTGTAACATTGCGGCAGACCAACATCAAGGCCGATCCACCGATCTTGACCAGCGATCGTGTAGCGGATCATTTCCGTCAAGGAAGACAAACGGCTAAAAAGCGACGGTTCAGACTGTCAACGAATCCCACAAATAAGTAGCCAGTAGGGATCTGATTATCGATTCGACGAGCCGCGTGGACGGCCCGGTACATCGGGCCGTCCACGCGAACCGACCACCCGACGATCGATTCCACCGGTAACCACCGACCAAGCAAGCCAGTAGAGCGAGTGGCGACGCTCCGAGACGAACGTCTTGATTGGCGTAATCGTTCGTAGGGTGACGCGACCGTCACCCCTGCCTATGTGAGTTCTAGCTACCGCTGGGAGCTCACCAAAAGTTCTCTACTCAAGAGCGACCTTTTTTATATCAACTAACTCTTTAATTAGCTAATGAATCGAAGGCAGTATCTCCTCATTATTGGCGGCATGTCTGCGATAGCGGGGTGTTCAGAACCAGAGACGGGACCAGAGACAGAACCAGAGGAAGAAATTAGAGACGAAACGGATCTAAAAGAAATCAACGTGAAAGATTACGGGGCACGGGGCGACGGAACGACCGACGATACACAGGCGATTCAGGACGCCATCGATGATGCAACTGATGGCGATACGGTGTATATCCCGTCTACCGACGACTACTACCGCGTCACCCAACAGGTCGAACTTGTCGACGACGACCTGACGTCTGCGCTCGTTTTTCGTGAACAGCATGCAGGCCACGCCTTTTCAATCGAGGGCGACGGGCCTAACTCAGAGATACGGCTGGACAACCACGCCCAAGCTATCTTTCAGTTCTACATGGCGGAAGGGCACGAGGACAAATTCGACGTGGACTTTTATGACTTAGTTCTCGACGGGGGCGGCAACAGCACCAACTGTATCTGGATACACAACTACGGCGGCGGCCCTGATGTGTCCCTCGGACACGACTGGGTGATTGAAGATGTGCGTATGCAGAACGCGTCAAGTTCGATTTCTACTCAGAGCGGAGACGCTAATCAAGGCTTTCAACAGCTGACTATTCGGCGAATAGACGTAATGGACATGCACGGGCACGGGTTTAGTGCAGCCGGGTATCAACCGCACGACGAGGTAGATGGCCCCGACGATATACAAAGCACCGCTAAGTCTCTCTATTTAGAAACCACGGGCAACGAAGACACCGGGAGAAATACGTTCAATATGTCGGGGACGATAGCGATTGAAGACTTCTATGCTGTCGACGGGAGCAGGAACAAAATCAGTAACGATAACCTCTACGTTTCTCTCAAAAACGGGGTATTCGACAACTACAACAGAAATGGTGACAACGTAGGAAGCGGCGTCTGGTATGAGACGATTGGTGGGAATGGTACAGATGGCGACAAAAACTACACCCTCGAGTTTGACACCGTCGCCTTCCGAAACGTGGATACGATGGGGGCGATCAGGGCTGGAGACGACGACCGTGGTGAGTTTATCGCGAGCGGTCCCGTCGAATTTAACAACGTCAATTCATACGGTATAAGGGGCCAGTATCCGGAAGTTGAGCAAACGTCGTTCGGAGAGATTCGGATGATCGACCTCCCCGACACGTTTTACGACCAGTTAGACGGCACGGGAGAGGCCGACCTCGTTGAACATGAAAACGTTGGCGGCACGATAGTTGGCGATAATTGGGACGTCGGTACGGTAAACGAAACCTCCGTCGAACCGTTGGATACGCCCGGACCTGATGACGTTGGTGCATGGACGAGTCATAGAAACCGGATGCTCTCGTTTTAACTGCTTTGATTTAGCGGCCCACCTCCCTGCCACATGGCGATTCAACACAGCCATTAAGATCGTATACATGATATATATCACCATCGCATAAACAAACGGGACGACTACGGTCAAAAAACAAAAACATTAGTATGCTACACGGTACATTCATATAGATATACATGTCCACCTATTACCCCAAGAGGGCTTTCGAAGTATTCCGGGAAAGGGGGCTCATTAGTTTAATAAGAAAGTCTTCTCACTTTTTAAAAGGCAATAAGACGGTTGTTATTATACTCACATATGTGTTATATGGGAGAAAGTATGAAGCTCCAATCCAACCGCTAAATTTGATAAAAGTAGATCCTTATACAATAAAAGAGAAGCGCAATACCAAGAAATTTAAAAGACAACAAATATCGAGTGTTGAACCAGGAGATTGGGATAAAAAAACGGTGAAGTTGGCCGAAACCAAGCTATACTCCTCGATAATTATTCACTTCCAAGATGGCGTGCCATGGGAAGAAACAGAGTTCTACAATGGAATTAAAAAGAGTATAAACTCGGTTGAAGATTGGTATAAGTGGGGTTGCAGTTCTCTATCTGACTTCGAAGAGCGTTTAAAATATATTGACCAAATTCATGAATCTATGCGTAACAACGGGTATAAGAAACAGCAAGAACTCCATAGTAAACGTGGAATACTCCATACTCCAGAAATCAACGAGGTAACAGTTCTAATCGGTAGAGATGGTGAGTTGATATTTCATGAGGGGAGACATAGGTTGGCAATAGCAACCGCATTAGGTATTGATGAGATACCCGTGCGTGTTTTGGTAAGACATGAGGAATGGCAGGAGTTCAAGGATGACGTATACAAGAACGGACTCCCTGAGGAGCATGAAGAGTTGCGGGACCATCCAGATCTGCAGGACATACTTTATTAATTTCTTTCCTTGTCATGCTCTAGTGAGGCCGAGACGTAAGATGAGAATCAGGACCGCTCACTCCTTGCCGGTCCTCGGGTTCGGATGGGTCAAAACCCGGCAGCAAGACCAACATGAGAGTATGATGCCGGCGAGATCGTGTTCGATCTCGTGACCCCAGCCTTTGAGCTCTTCTTGAATCGTCTCACCCCGCTTGATGATCGGCATCGCGTGGGGGTAGCTGTGCGCATACAGCAGTTTGAGGCAGGTGTTATTATAGAATCCGCGATCGAGGCAGACGGCCTTGACCTCGGCATCAAGGCCGTCGAGGAGTCGAGAGAACTCCCCGAGGATATCGCTGGTGGTTTCGCCAGTGACGAGATGGCGAACTGCCAGTGTGTACCGTTTGTTACATACGCGTGCGTAGAGCGTCGAATAGGCATGAAATGCCGTCGTTCCACGTTTCTCCTGTGAGAAGTACAGGGCCTCTGTCTCATCATCGTCGCCGTGGTAGGGATTGAGGTGGAGGTCGTAGCCGACCTCCGCCGGTCGATCCGGCAGTGTCTCACGCGCATCTCGTCGCAAGAGCGTGTCGCCAACCGCCGCACCGGTGTCAAGCTCGAACCGGTCGGTCAGATAGCCACGGACAGTGTTGGCGTGCGGCGAGTCGTCAGTCGTTTGTGATCGGCTGAAAATGATTATTGTCATTATATACATATAGTCTACGACGGGATATCCCGCTATGCAGCAACGATCTCTGATTCAAGAATTCTTGGATTATTGGTCTGAAAACGGGGTGGTTTCTGCGCTTCAAAGGACATGGTGGTATATCTCAAATAGCTTCAGATTCCGTTTCTGGGATAGAAGCTCTCTCTATCTAAAGATTTTAGAATACAAAATAAAAGTTCTGCAATTGCTATCTAGAGATTCCGTTTCCGATGCCGAACCCTTCAAGATCATCTTTGTCGATCCGTCTAAGATCCAATACGAAGCGAGTGAATCCGGTAGGCGTAACTGGGGGAAAGTGGCGCAGGGGACATGGGAAACAACACCAATAGAAGAAAGAGAACGATACCAAGCGTATGAACAATATATTAAACAAAACACCGACCATCCGGACATATCTGAGAGTATGGTAGGTTTGGTAGCAAATTTGAAGAAGAATGGTTATATAACACAAAAAGAACTCATGCCGATAACCCATCATATTCCGTTCTACTATCGAGATCTGGAAATTGGTGTTAATATAGACAAAGATGGGGAATTGTACTGGGTTGGTTGGGGGCGCAATAGGCTCTGTGCTGCAAAAGTACTTGAGCTAGATGAAATTGCTGTTCAAGTTCATGAAAGACATAAGGAATGGCAAAAGATACGTGACGAAGTTCGAACGGCGAGCTCAATTGCGGAATTATCGGATGAAACCAAGCGTCATTTGGACCATCCTGACTTGCGTGACATAAGATAATATCTCACGTGTACGTGTTTAGCCCGAAGAATCGACAACCGGAGCAGCTTGATCCCGTGAAATGGTTCCATTGTCGCGGACAACTCGCTTGAGTTCTTCGTAAGGATTGCGTCCCTGCTGGCGACGTGGCGCCAGCAGGGACGAGACTGTCTCGTGAGCGAATATTCCTCGGTCATTACGAAGCGTTCCGATGATCTTCCGGGAGGGACGGTGGTAATCGTACCGGGTGAGTGCTGGTTGAGCGACGACGTTCACCCCGAACTGACCGTCGTGGCGGTCGGGGTGTGTCGCGACCGCCCCGGTTCCGGGGGACTCGCACTGGTAGTAGTGACGATTGTACTGGGTGACTTCTGGTGGCTGTGGATCCGGGACCACCTCGGCGAGTCGGTGGATGTCA
>LKMJ01006456.1_pt1 | contig 11054 bp, 23 predicted proteins | sample 643391 | NCBI WGS metagenome assembly LKMJ01 (sample SAMN04112250, study PRJNA286221) | soda lake metagenome | biome: soda lake; feature: Kulunda Steppe; material: water; isolation source: sample PL-Br10 brine of Picturesque Lake | place: Russia: Kulunda steppe | collected 2010-07
CCTGAATGTGAAGAACTGTGGGATACTAGAGGTGTTTATACGTGCGTTGAGTGTAATGAAAGATATCAATCTGAAAATGTAATTATGGATGGTTATTCTGGAATTGTAAATTGTCCAGAATGTAATTCTGAATTGGATAGAGAACATTATCACACACGTTATTGTAAGTAATTTATATTTTTATTCGTGAACAAGGTATAATAACTTCACACATATAACAATTATCTTTAATTGAATACATACAGTTAATTTCATTTCGCATTGCGTTTGATACTTCTTTTTTTGAGTAATTTGTTATATCTTCTAATAAATCAAATAAATATTTAAATTCTTCATCTATATTTACTAATTCAATAAAGAATTTATTTTGTTTATCATCGTGAGGATTTGAGATATATATTTCAATATGAACATACATAGATGAATTTGTTACATCAGCATATTTAAATAAGAAATCTTTTTCTTTATATTTTACACGGCAAATTTTATTATGTTCATCTGAATCTTTAATAGCATTTTTTAAATTATCATACTCAATAACCATATATAATATATGTATTTTGGTAATTAAATGTTTTCGATTTTATATAAATTACATTTTTATTAAATAAATATTACAGGAATCGATAAGTAAAAGGTCGTTGGAGATATATTGGTGTAATTATAATAAATAATTTCTCCTATTAAATAGTATTATATAAAGAAAATTATTAATTAGATAAAAATGCTTATATTGATACGCGATAAATATTAATTATGTTCGAAACGCCAATTAAGATTCGTTGGACAGGATATGCTCGTGGTCGTATTTCAGAGTATAATGGTGATTTTTCAACAGAGCGGTCAGATTTGTTTACGAACACAGTAAATAGACAAAAAACAAACATTGTTATTAAAAACGTTAATGAAGCTACGGCAGTATATAATGAATTAGATGAATATCATTCAGGTCAGCGCGTGTGGATGAATCGTTCAATGAACGGAATGATTTACGCATATGAACCATACATTATATAAAATTTTCATATTTATAATACCTGCGATTTAAATATCTATTCGCTTATCTATTATTCTTATATTACTTGTTAGTTTTGGGCTAGGTATATTAAATACAACATGATTTCGTAAGAATAGAGAGATTTCCTGTTTAGAGAAATTTGTCGTATATTCTAAACAATGAAATAATAATTTGAATTCTTGATTTGGGCCTGTTATATCTATAATACTTTGAAATTCTTTATTTAATACAGAATTATTTTCCGTGTTTAATTTAGAATCATTTATCTGAAGGGTAACATTAATATGGATTATATTATCAGACATTTTAACTATTATATTTTTAAATTTAATGTCTGTATGCGTATATTTAACTTCGTATTTTTGTTCTTTATTATTATACGCATTTATAATCGCAGAATATAAAAATTGTTCTTGTTTCATTGTTATAAATCCACCTTATTTTCTGAGATTTTAATTTCAAATATAGGAAGACCTTTTTCAAATACAGTATTACTATTTAATATATCTTCATAATTAATTTCTTTTATCTGCGGCATATATCTAATTTAATTTTAATAACAAATAAATATGTCGATGGATTATATTCATATATTATTAAAATCATATTAGTACATATTTTGAATTCAAATCGAAATACTTAACCGGGGTAAGGGCGTATATTTAGATAGAGATGACCGGTAAAAGATACATGTTTGACGGGGAAGAAGTGGAGAAAGTATACGAATCATTCGATGGTAGTTACTGGGTTATCACGGATGATTCAGGTACGCATCCATTTGGATATGCGTGTCTATCAAGCTGCCCTCAGTTTGCGGAGTGGGGTTATATTAACCGGGCTGACCTTAAAGGTCCAAAGGTGTGGGAAGTTCCAAAGCGCAATTGGTCATTTACAGGACCAGAGCAGATTAATATTGAAGAGGTATAAAAATGGGTACAATGTCAGACCTTCATTTGTTGTCGGGTAGAGTGTTAGATGGGGAATCCGTTGCGGAGGTTGCACAGGATAGTAGCTATTCAGAAGATGATATTCGATGGGCTGTAAAAGAGAGGATGAAATACAATGATTGAAAAAGTACTTCGAGAGAACGGTTACGATGATTGGACAACGGATGGATATGGCCTAAGCTCGGTTCTTATCTGTCCACATGGGTATCGTGTAGAGCAAGATGGAAAATGTCCTGAAGGGTGCGTCTCACCTTTGAGAGAGATGGGTATGATTTAAAATCGTACAATACTAAATCGGCATGTTTAAGTTATTTCTAACGGATTAGTATGTATGGAAGAAGGAGATATCATTGTTTACACGACAAAGAAGACGTTTCCTAAATCGCGTATTCAAGAACATCGTGCTGTAATTGAATCTATAGAGGAAAATCATGTAGACTGTGGTATAGATGGGCGAATTCACAAAAGTAATATTGTTGAGGTAAAGGGTAAAAGTCCGAGTTGTGTTTGATTGTTAAATCATAAGTATTATATATATCTAGTTGTACTTTGTATGTAATGGAAACGAAAGTCATTGATAAAGAAAAAGAAGATTTATCTATAGATGACGAAATATTAATTCAAGATGAATTAAAGAAATGTAAAAATTCATTTCAAAGAAAAAACATAGTTTCAAAAAAATTAATTGAAGGCAAACATAAAAAAGTAGATAAGTTTGAACATAATGGACAGGAATATGATTTACAACCACATAAGAGTGTAGATGATAAGATTCAAAAGAGAGGTTCGAAAATATACATTCCTGTATTTGTTTTAAATTTTCAAAAATTACAATTGACATTTTCTCCCGGTTGGTTCGTAGACAAAAGTTCTGCACGAAATAAATTAGAATCAACAGATTCTTTTCTTTGTTCATTATCAGATAATGAATTAACGGTATTAAGAGAAAATAATGGCATATCAAATTATATTAATAAAAAATTCTCTGATAAAAAAGATTTAATAAATAATATGGACTTATTTTTATTATGGAGCATTCCTGTATGTATGTATCTTCTTATATTTTTAGTATTGGGAATATCAAATGAGGGAGATATTTCACCTATTTTTATATCTAACGTTTTAGCTATAATACCTGTTTTATTTATATATGGTATAAAAAGAAGTTTGAATAAAAATATTGAAAGTTTTTATGAGATAGAGAATATAGATATCAAAGATTCATATAATTATAATATAATTAATGCTGATGTGAATATAACACCCACAGAAGTAAAATTTTATTCTGAAGAATTAGATTGTACGTGGGTCTTTGAAAAAGATAATGCACATATATTGCCTGATGAATGTATGAATTTATTAACTAATACAGATAGTGACAATAATATAATAATTTCTGTCAGTAAATCTTTATCAGAAGATAGTATTATAAAATCCGAGGATGATGAATGGTGGATTGAATCTTTTAATTAACGTTGTATCATACTAAAACTTATTTATTCAATATCTATAAATCGAACAGGTAGAACTAATGTACATGTATGTTTAGAAGTGCCACCCTCTACAAACATTTCATCAGATAGTATTGTACTAATTTTTTGTTTAGATAAATTTGTGTATCTTTTGAGAAAATCAAATATAAAGAAATATTCGTCATTCACATTCACAGTTTCTTTAAAACTTTTTCTTTCATCTTCTTTAAGAAGGTCTTTATTATCATTGAATACGATGAATATATCCATGTTAATTGGATTTTCAAATGTTTTTACTTTAATTTTATCGAATAAATATGGGTCACTATGATAATTAATTTGATAGGTGATATTATCGTTATTTTTGTATCCTTCTTCGATAACTTCACCAAGTGAACTTCTTACGCTAACCATACAATAAATACATTATATAGCTTTATAATAGCGTTGATTTGTATTTATAGATTCAATTAATATCTATATATTCAACAGGAATAATCACCGTAGCTGTATGTGTAGATTCTCCTCCTTCAAAAAGAATAAATACATCTGTTGATAGTTCATGAGAAATTTCTTGTTTAGATAATGTCGTATATTTTTTTAAGGTATCAAAAAGAAATTTATATTCTTCATTCACACCAACAGTTTCTTTAAAATTTTTTCTTTCTCCTTCTTCAAGAAGCTCTTGATTATTTTGAAAATCATGAAGATTTCCATGTTTGTAGGGTCTTCAGCTATTTTTAATTTTATCAAATCGATATTTTTCACTCGGATATGTAATTTCATATTTATTATCTCCGCTATATTTATGTGCTTTTTCAATGATAGCACCAAGGGATTCAATTCCTTTAACGACCATATAGTAAATAACAGTATACAAGTTTATAATTGCGTTGATTAGATTCTTCGTTAACGGATATAATAATGTATAAGTACTTGTGGGATAGATATAATTATATGTCGAAACCCATTGTAACACCCCATAACGTGTTTGAAGTTGATGAATTTGCTTCCATGCTCAACCCAGAACACCGAGTGAGTGATTTAGATAGGTCTATACGACGTATGGTGGGTAATAAATTTCAAGGTGAAAATGCACAACTAATTGTACACGAGTATGAGCGTGCATTTTACCTTAATACACCTACTCTTCAAATTACAGGGGAGCTTTACGAAAATGACCTTCAGCCAAAAGTAAATACGGTAAAAATAAAACGGAAGACAGAACCGGGTTATGATGATGTTGTACTCGTAGAAGGACGCGAAGCATATTTAACACTTGTTAGTAACTGTTTGACCAATGAGCAAGCGATAAAACTTAATCTAAAGTAATATACGTATTGCGTTAATTGAGATAAAAAAATATATACGCAATCATATTAAACTATAGGTATGGTTTCAAACGACCCACATCCTGTTTCAGGAATAGAGCCATGTTTTGAGGCAAAAGAGCCGACATGTTCAGATTATTCATTATATGCAGTATATAATAAAGGTGATTATGCTGAAGCTGTTTTTGAATGTGAAGATGGGACAAGATTTACAGAGATTCACACGATTAAATGCGTTGAACGTGATGACGGTAAAGTATTTGAACCTAATAAGCAGAGCTATGGTTGTGATGAAGCTATTCATATTATTTGGAAAGGAAAAACGAACATAGATACGTTAGTATTTGTAGGTAAGTGTGGTGATGATGGCCCATTGTTTTCAGATATTTATAAATATGATAGAATCAAATAATAAATTTATCTTGTGATATTCGTAATGTAAATCGAGGAATTTTTTTACTAGATGTACAAACCATTTGATTTCGTAATAACTTAGATATTTCTTTTTTGGATAATGTCGTGGCTTCTTTTATTGCATCGAATAATAAAAAGTAACCTTTACGCGGTCCAATTGCTTCGAAAAATGTAGTAGGTTCATCATCTAAACGGTCTACTTTAATTTCATCAACAAGACAATCTTCATGAAAAGATAAAATATCAATTTAAATGACATTTCGTAACGGTTCTATCGTTATTTCATCATAATTGATATCATCATCGTGTTTATATAAAAGAATAGAAGTATAATATTTATTTTCTTTGAAACAATTTACAAAAGCTTCATTTATAGAATCTACATAAATATATTCTAGATTCATATTTTATATTAGTTATCGTACCAAAATAAGCGTAACGATTTTTTAGTTATATAATTTATATGGTGAAAATTCGATTATAAATATATAGTTTTTATTTTTTTCTTCACATACAGTTTCTTTTCTTAATATATCAGATATTTCTTTTTTGGATAATTTTGTATTATATTTTAAAACATCAAATAATAATTTATATTCATCCCCTGAACCTATAGCTTCAACTAGTGTCGTTGGATTTTCTTCATTTTCTGTTTTAGGTATTATATCACCAGTTAAATTTTTTATGCTTAGTGTTATTTTTATACGCTGAAACAATTTGCCAACATGTATATTTTTAAATAATATATTGTCTTTATTTTCATATCTTAACATATATTGAGTATTAGATTCCACAGAAAAATCATCCATTAATTGAAAAATATTTCCTTCATATTCTTGCATGATAATATAACGAATTTAAAATCGTAAAAGATTCACGACAGTCAATTATATAATTTATTTGCAGAAAATTCCATATTGAATATATAATGCTTTCCATCATTGTTTCTACATACGGTTTCATATCTTAGTTTTGTTGCAATTTCTTGTTTAGATAATTGTGTTTCTTCTTTTAGTACATCAAATATATGCTTATATTCTTCATTTAAACCAATTGCTTCAACAAGAGTAGTATATTCATTTTTATTCTCTGGTATATCTTTATATAGCGTAAGTTTTTGAACATTTATATTTATATCTTTTTTATATATCATCATACCTATACAAATTGTATCGTCGGCACGGGTTAGATATACAGTATATAATTTAAATTCGTTAGGATATTTTGTTTTGTATATACCCTTTGTTTCTAAAGGAAAATTTCTTATTACTTTTTTCAAAGATTCAAATTCTTCGCCCATTATTTATAATATATATTTGTTTTTATATAAAATTAATACGGTATTATAAAACGAAAAATACGTTATTAAAATTATGTTACTTTATTTTTCCTTCATGAATTTTAATCCCCAGTTCTATAATTGAAGATTCTTGTCTACATTTTACATGGTGCCGTAATAAGTTAGATATATCTTTCTTTGATAATGTTGTTGAATCTCTTAAATCATCAAAAATTTGCTGATATGATTCATCAACACCGATAACATCTACGAGTGTTGTTTTATCTTCAGAAATATCATAGGATAAAGAATCTACGTTGATTATATCAAAACGTATATCAATATATTCTTCTTCTTTTTCTACACAAACCGTATCAAGTCTCATGGAAGCATCATAATCTATAATATATTTTTTATTTTCGTTGACTTGATTTATTGCCTTCGTCAACGAATCAATCATTTCTATATTGTTCATATATTATGTTTTACGTAATTTTACTTAATAATAACGATGTGTATTGGTTATAATTTTCAGAAGAAAAATATTCGGACCCTGAACTTTTTACATTATTTATATCAAAATTTTATATATCATTATTCTAATCCGAAATAAGCATCTCTACTCAAAATTTTCTCTGAAGAAATTACGATTTTAAATTCTGTAATTGTTTCATTATGTATGCAAACCGTTTCATTACGTAGTAATTCTGATATTTCTTTCTTAGATAGTGATGTAGTTTTTTTAATTGCATTAAATAGTAATTGAAATTCTTTGTTTGGACCTATAGCTTCCATAAGTTTTGTTTTTTCTTTAACAATTTCATTTGTTTGTACTTTTTCAGGATTAAGCATAATATAAATAGTTAAATTATTCTTATCAAATATCGAATACACTTTTGTAAATATAAAATTATTTTTGTCTGAGTAATCCACTTTTGATTTATTATTTTGATTTTTCATACAGTTAAATATCATTTTTTTCAAAGAGGTGCATTCTTCCATATGCATATTATGAACTAGAATAAAATAAATACACCGATTTAGATTCTATTATTATAAAAAATTATATAGGGTGTTTATTTCATTTTTTATATACATGTATAATAAAACTGAATTAAATCAAATTGATAATGCAAATGATTTAATTGATACAACATTAACTTGGATTAATAAAATAAAAGTTGCTTCCCACGAACGAAATGATTATTTATTTTCGAAAATGAATGAATTAAAAAATGAATTGATAAATAAAGATTTAAATATGCACCAAAAAATAGAATCTATTTACTTTCAACTTCGTCAAATAAATACTAAAGTGGAAAATAATAAAGTTGAACGTCTCGTTAAAAGCGGATATGATTATAATGAAGCATTATTTAATTTAGAGGAAAGTGCTGAATATATTTTGAATGAATTAAAAAATAGTTCTTAATTAATGATACCGTTATACAAGTATAAACAAAAGATAATATTTATATGATTGAAGATAGTATACTATAATATGAAATTTACAAATACGGCTACAAGTATTACAATGATGCACCTTGAATCTGAGTATGCAGATGAGGATATTGTTGTTCCTATGATTTTATTCTAAATATATTTAATTTTTACTTATAAAAAGTTCTTTAACGTTTTGTTATTAAATCTATGTATGGATATTGATAATATCAGTAATAATGTTAATAAAAAAATTATAATTAGTGTTATTATTGTAATTGGTATTGTATTAGCATCTATTGTTGGTGCTGTAGGTGTATATCAAACCGTTTTAGTTAGTGATGATTCAGAAGAAGAACCTGAAGAAGATTATGGTATATATGAATATATACCGTCAGATACTACGATGATGTATCAAATGGATGCTGTTGGTTTTGCAGATGACCAAGTAACGCGTGATGTATTAAATGAATTAGGTTCGGAGAATATAGATGATTTGGAAGAAAATTGGTATAATGAATCATATGATGAATATGTAGAACATATTAATGAAGAAGATATTGATGTGGATGAATTAGAAGGGGAATTTGATATTGAACAGTTAAAAAATGTAATTGTATTTAGTGATATGAATATAAATGAAGAATTTTCTAACTTAAAAGAAATGGATTATGAAACAGAAGAAGAAATCGAAGAACATAATTTTGGATTAATGATAGAATTTAATTTTAGTGAGTATAATCTTGAAGAAATTATAAACCCAGATGGTGAATTAAATACAACAGAATATCAAGATATAGAAATATATACTGAAGAAGATGAAATGTATATAGCACAATTGGATTCTCAAATGGCTGTAATGACAAATTCAGAAGATTACATGGAAAATGTTATAGATACATCTCATGGAGATAAAGATTTCATTAGTACAGATATGATACCCGAATATGATAATACATACATGAGTGTGAGCGTACGCGAAATTGATGAATTTTATGATTCTATAATAGAGGAAATAGATAATGATATGGAAGATATTGACGCGGCGCAAAATGACCCCTTGTTTGAAATGTATGCTGGAGAATTTGAAGAAGAATTAGAGGACTCATATGATGAATGGGAAGAATTCAAAGATTACCCAACGCCTCAAGAAGTTAAATTATCATACAGTACAGATAATGAAAATACATTAAGAACAAGAACAGAAGTTACATTTAATACTCTTGAAGCAGCTTCACAATTTAATAGAGATTTAGATGAACAAGATGGAAATGTTACTGTAGACATTACATTAAGTGATACAAAAGTTATTATTGAACAAGAAACAACATCGGATGTTGTTATAAATGAAGTTAATTCTGTTATTGAGATGTATGAAGATTTCTTCGATTCTGGTGGTGACTTTGATGATGATTGGGAAGAAGATGATTGGGAAGAACAAGGTACAGATGCACAAGTAGAATTTAATTATCTTGAACAAGATAATTCTGTTGAAGTGACAGTAACAGAATTAGGTGAAGATGAATATGTATCCATTAGTGTATTCTTTGAAGAAGAGGATATGGAAATAATAAATGAAGATAATACGGTTGAGTGGGCAGATGCAGATGAAGAAGGTCAAGTAATTACAATAGAAAATATTACAGATAATACACTTATGGCAACGGCGATAGAATCAGAAAGCGATTTAGGTGAAGAAATAGATACATTTACAGTTCCATCTGATGATAAAAATGAAGAAGATATTGAAACGGATGATGAACGTGTGGAATTTACACATTATGATGAATCTATTGACGTTAATGTTCTATCATTAAATGATGGTGAACAAGTATACATGCATGTTCATCATTCTGATAATTATAAGATAAATAATGAAGATACGGAAATTGATGGCGCAATTGTAGCAGATGAAGAAGGCCAAACTGTTAATATAGAAAATATATCTGAAGATACGATAATTACGGTGATTGTAAGAGAATCAGATTCTACTTATGTTGATAGTCTTGAATATTCTGTATCCAATGAAGAAATTTCAGAATTTGAATGGGATGGTTATAATACAGATGCAACCATACAGATAGAAGAATCAGATACAGGTATAAGAGCTACTATAATACGTATGGAAGGTGACATTTATCTTAATACGAAAGTTAATTCGGATAATGAATATGAAGTAATAGGGGCAGAAGATACGCCGGATTGGACTGATGCAAATGATGTTGGTCAAGAAATTAACATTGAGAATTTATCTGTGGGAGATGAAGTTATAATTTACAGTTCGATGGGGGAAGATGAAAGGTCGTATAGAGTACAATCATATGAGCTAACGGAATAAATGTTCAGAATATTAATTTTTATATTTAATACTTACAATTACATATATTTTACAGATTCCATTCTGAAATTTCTCCCTCTTCCATCGTCACATAAATTTGAAGTATATTGTGCGCAAATTCAATATCTTTAATTTTTTCTAAATCATAATTACCAATATCTTCAAAGTTTGGCTCATTTTTGCGTGGTTGTGTAATTTTGAGATATGAATAATTTCCACGTTCAAACAAACGAACGCGTGCACCATTGTCATTTTTATATGTTGATTCTGTAATTCCGTGTTCTGTAATTACAGAAAAAGAACCTCCTACTTCTTTAGCTAGAAGCCGAAGCTCATTCTGAATTTGTAGTGCATCAGGGTTGTCAATCTGATTCAGTGACGACATACAATACACAATGTGAGATATACTTATAATGGTTACTATTTGTATTTTAAATATTCATATGAATATCTTTATTATGAATTGGAAAATGCAAGCGGTAGGATTTGAACCTACGGACTCCTATGAGAATGCATCTTAAGTGCATCGCCGTTGGCCTGACTTGGCTACGCTTGCTCCGTGTTTCTACAATATAGTGTATGATACACTTGTACTTAAGAGCGACGATTTTGATATTGTGAAATATAAATCGAAAGTGTTTTTACTATACATGGTATTGTATTAATTGGCACAAGTGGCCTAGTACGTATCCTTAAAGGGTGCGTATGAAACTTTCATTTGCCATACCCTTTTACGGGGCGTATAGCTCAATCAGGAAGAGCACCGTGCTCATAACGCGGTGGTTCTCGGTTCAAATCCGAGTACGCCCATTGTA
>LKMJ01006458.1_pt1 | contig 11053 bp, 11 predicted proteins | sample 643391 | NCBI WGS metagenome assembly LKMJ01 (sample SAMN04112250, study PRJNA286221) | soda lake metagenome | biome: soda lake; feature: Kulunda Steppe; material: water; isolation source: sample PL-Br10 brine of Picturesque Lake | place: Russia: Kulunda steppe | collected 2010-07
ACGTTCTCACAGAGGCGAACGCCCGCCAGCCGGAAGCCGGTGGTGAACTCCGGAGATCCGATAACTGCTATTTCCTGGCTCATAGAATCACCAGCTCCTGTTCGATTTCCGTCTCGCTCAGCCCGGCCTCGCGGCCACGAGCGATGGCACGGATGTTTTCGACCTCTCGTTCTTTCATCAGGATGTACGCCACAACCGGGCCAACCGACAGCGGCGAGGCGTTCCCGAGTTTTCGCGAGTATGTGAGCAACACCGCTTCGAGCGCCCGTTCGAACTCGATGAGACTCTCGGTTTCCTCGAGCCCGTCGAGCGATCCCGAAAGCTCTCGGCCGTAGCTGCTGTCTCGGATCCGGGTGACCAGTTCGTCGGGGTTTCGGACCAGTGCGGCCAACTCGCTGGCCTCGAACAGCGAGCCCCCTTCGATGAAGTACGCCTCGGGATCGAGATCCGCCCCACTGCGCGCCAATCGCATGGTGTTGATCGCATTGCGGAAATCGATCTCGGCTCTGAGGAACTCCCGGTAGAGTTCGACCGATTCACCCGAGACCATATCCCCGAACAGCCGTCTGTAGTATCCCGCGGTCGTCTCTTCGAGCAACTTCTCGTAGAAGATACGATCGACCGCGTTTTCGAGCGGAACCAACACACCGTCGGTTTCGAACGCATCGAAGGCTGCTTCGAGTGGCTGGGCGAAAATCGTTCCATCGAGTGCGGTGATGACGTCTTCGACCGTTCCGGCTTCGAGCAGTCGCTCGTACATCCGGTCGTCGAACTCGCCGGCGCGAATCAGATCCGCCTCGATGGCCGCTCGGTCGGCACCCGAGTAGATGCCACGAAGCACCGTTTTGACGTTCCAGGCGTCGAATTTCCGGAGATACCGAGCGATAAGCTCGTGTAAGTGCCCCTCGGAAAATCGCAACAGATCCTCGAAATGCCGTGCGAGATTCTGATTCAGCGCATACTCGATCAGATCCGCACCGCTGTGGCGCGCGCCGAGTTCGTTGATCTCGCGATCGTATTCTGATTCCTCCATATACCGAGCAATCTCCGCAGGGCCCATCCGGACGAGTTTTCGGTACTCGTCGTCACTAAACAGCGCCGCACTCCGGGCGCGGACGCGGGCGTTGACGTACTCCGGATTCGAGCTGCCGGTCGTGCTCATTGGTCAAACAGGAGTGTCGACAGTTCCTTCAACTGGTCGTCCCAGACCGACTCCAGCACGGTGTCGAAGGTGTTGTTCACCCGAACGCGTGAGCTCTCGCTCTCGACGACGACGCCGCCGAGACAGTCCCGAGGCTCGCCGAACGAAAAGTCCTCGTACTCGGTGAGGATATTTTCGATCAGCGATTGGTCGTCAGCACGGCCGTGGACGACGACGGTGTCGTCATCGAACTCCGCGGCCGCTGCCGCGATGAGCGTCCGAGTTAGCTCCTCGCGTTTTGTCTCGTCAAGACTGACGAGCGCGCTTTCGATCTCCTCGCGGACGTTCGCAAGCACGTCACGGCGGGCTTCGAGCCGTTGTTGTTTGGCTTCGAGTTTCGCTCCCGAGAGTGCCTGCTCGCGCTTTTGGTCGATCTCGCTTTCGACCTCGTTGGCGCGCTCGTCTTTGATGGCCTCGGCGTCGGACTCAGCCTCGGCAACGATTGCTTCGGCTTTCTCGTCGGCCTCCGCCCGGATCTCATCCGCACGCGCGCGGGCTTCTGTTTCAATATCGTCTCTGACTTGTTCCAAACTCATTGGTAAAGGGGTGGTCGGATTAGACCAAGAAGACGACAACGAGTGCGAGAATCACGAGCGTCTCGGGCAGGACAGTCAGAATAAGCCCTTTGACGAACAGATCCTCGTTTTCGGCCATCGCGCCAACGGCGGCCGCGCCGATCGCGCGCTCTGCGTAGCCCGCACCGACTGCAGCAAGCCCAACAGCGAGAGCCGCCGCGCCACCCGCGCTGATGATTTGGCCGCTTTCTCCGTTCTGTAGTACAACATTCCCGAGTTCTGATGCAAGTTCCAAGGTCATAGTTTGTGTTTGGTCTGCTCTGGTTACGTTCGCTTGTAGCCGAACAGTTCGTATTTGCCCTTACGTCCATCATAAAGCTTCCCAAAAAGGATGGGAGAAACCGTCGAACAACCGGTTTTCGACCCTTTTCGATACAAAATTTCACATCCAAAACTGATCGAAATGATCTGCTGAGTACTGGCTGTTTTTCGGCCAAAAAATCCGCAGTCGACAATCCTTCTTCGATCATCTATTCGATAATCAATCTTGAGAACTGGCAAACGCTGGTGGTAAACTGCCGAACGATGGTGCAAAAAAGCGTCGTGGTTCGGTCGTCCCTCGGCGTTCAGTCGTCGGTCGTGGTGTAGGTTCGGTCGTAGCCGAACGGGTTGTACGGCCGTCCACCGCCCTCGTAGAACTTGTTGAAGAACTCAACGTACTCGAGACGGATGCCCTGAATACCGGCAGCCGTAATCCCAAGCAGGAGGACGACGATGTGGCCGACGATGGCGACCGCGATTGCGCCGATGATGGCGACGATGCCGATTAGTCCCGGCTCATAGGCTGTCGAGATGCCGGCGAAGACGACTTCGTACGTCTCGGGTTGGCCCTGCACTTCGGCGAGTCGACTCGGCGTGAAAATGAAATTGAAGCTTCCCTCTCCGGCGTCATCGATGTATGCGCCGAACGCGAGCAGGTTGACCGCAAGCGCCATTCCACCCTTGGCGAGCAGGACGGCCATGATTCGGGCGTACGAGACGACGTTGACGACCGGCGACAGCACTTCGGCGAGTTCAGTCGGTTCGCCGATTCCGAGCAGTACTGCACCGATTCCGGCTGCGACAAGGCCGGCGATGCCGACGATGGCTGGGAAGCCACCGAACGAGACCGCACCGAGTGTGACCACCCCGACCGATTCGAAAATGAAGTCGGGTTTGGGGCCGGCAGCATGCTGGCTGAAGATCCAGATCCACACACCGTTGAGCAACAGGAGCCACGAGGCGCTCTCGTAGACCGCGTGTTTGAGGTCGTGCAGTCGGTAGTTGCTGACAAACGACAGTCCGTAGCCGAGGTTCAGATGCAGAATGCCGAACAGCGCGCTCACGACGAGCCACGCGAGTGCCCACTCAGTGGCTCCCGGCGACAGCCCTTTTGAGACCTCCCAGGCCTCAATACCGAGCCATGGGTACGCGTGGTAGCCGAAGATGTCGATCCCATAGTAGATCCCAAACAGGATCGTAAACAGTCCGGCCCAGATGGCGATTGATCCCATCTCGCGCATCACGCCATCGTAGCTGCGATACATGTAGATGCCAACGCCTGCATAGAGCAGTCCGTAGCCGATATCCCCGATCATGAAGCCGAACATGAGCGGGAACGTGAGAAAGACAAGCAGTGTCGGATCGAACTCCGAGTACTTCGGGCGGCTCACCGCGTTGATGAGCACCTCAAACGGGCTGGCGATCGATGGGTTGTTCTGGACGACCGGCGGTTCGTCGGCGGTGGTGACGACGCCGCCGTCGGCACGAGCCTTTCGGTGGTCATCGCCATCCGTTGACGCCTCGGCTGCGTCGGGTGCATCGCTCTCGTGTTCGACGATGGCATGACCGCTCGCGTTGAAGGCGGCGCGTTTGATCTCTTGGATTTCGAGCGCACCGTCGACCTCGGCGCGCAGCGTCGACTCGAACTCGTCGTACCGTTCGGTGGGGATCCACCCTTCGGCAATAAACGCGTTTTTCGTCGTCGCAAACGACAACGGAGCCTGCTTCTTTTGGGCCTCAATCGAGAGATACTCCTCGGCCGAAAGCAGAAAGCTCGCGTGTTCGTTTTTCGTTGCTTCGAGTTCAGCGTTGATTTCTTCAAGCTCGGACTTGATCGCCGCCTTCCGTTCTTGTAGTTCGGCGACGTACTCCTCGGGACTGCCGTCGGCCTCCGGCACCGAGACAGTCGTGAACTCAACGCCGACGAGCGCATCGGCGAGGACGTCGCCGTCGGTGTCAGTCGCCGGGCTGGCGAACACCGCGTGCGTACGCCCACCCGACATCACCTCGAACGTGTCGATCGCCTCGCTTTCGGCGAGTGCCGCCTCGACCGCCTCGCGGTTGCCCTGGCCAACGGCGACGACCAGCGAGTCGTACCCACTGAGCAGGTCGAGGTCGATTCCGAGATCGGCCAACGGTTTGAGACGGTCAATCCGTTCGTCGACATCTCGGAGTCGCCCGCGTGTCTCACTTTTGCGATCGTCGAGGCCGTTGACGCGGGTTTGCAGCGTGGTGAGTTCGGACTCGAGTTCGGTTTCGTCGATGAGAATCTGGGCACTCGCATCTTCGCGCTCAACACCGAGGATGCTTTCGAGCGATCTGACGGTGACGAGTTTCTGATTGATTTTTTCAGCGCCCTGCATCGATCGACCAAGTTCGAACCCCTCCCAGGACTCGTCGTAATCCGAAAGATGGAGCAGATCCATTCCGTGAACGGTTTCGATGGTCGACCCCAACACGCGGTTGGAGCCGGCCACCGATACCTTGCTCATCCGTTCAGGTCTGAGCATTCACGGCCTCCTCGAACCGTTCGAGCGCGAGTTCGACAGCCTCATCGACGCGCTCGGTGGCGTCATCGACGAGTTCCTGTCGGGTTGCTCGGCCCGCTTCGAGGAGCTCCTCGCGGCGGTCTTCGATCTCCTCGTCGGCCGCCGCAAGGCGTTGTTCAGCATGCTCCTCGGCTTCCTCACGGGCGGCCGCGCGAATCTCGTCGGCCGTTGTTCTGGCCTCGGCGATCCGATCTTCGCGGTCAGACTCGGCTTCCGCGATGATCTCGTCGGCCCGCTGTTCGGCCTCCTTGATCTCTTTGAGAACCTCTGGTCTCGGCATACTACTGATCATTCGAAGTTGTAGTAGCTGTGTATAAGGTGTTTGCGGAAGCGCGTGAGGGGCCGTGTTCCGTTTCTGCCGGTTTCGTCCGTGTCGACATCACAGACTGTCAGATTTACAATCAGATTGTGGTTGTTTCTTCTGTTCTTCTCACTATTCTGTTGTCTTCCGCCCACGCTGTTCGTGACAAATGGTGGGATCTCCAGTTTTGGTTGTTTCCAGCCGGGATCCGCACGAGCCTGACGTGGGCTCCGCGTTTGTCGTCGTCGACGCAATCTTTGGCCGCGTTCGTTCCACCGCGCGGCACAAAAACCGCACCGTTATTGCGGGGCCGTTCGTAATGACTGATACCGATGGGAATCCTCGAGAACAAGGCTCGCGCTCGCCTCTTTTACAAATATCTCTCGAAGATCTATGACCGAATCAACCCCTTTATTTGGAACGAGGAGATGCGCGACGAGGCGCTCGAGTGGCTCGCCCTCGAACAGGACGACCGCGTGCTCGACGTCGGCTGCGGCACCGGCTTCGGCACCGAGGGACTCCTTCAGCACACTGACGACGTCCACGGCCTCGATCAGAGCATCCACCAGATGCAGAAGGCGTGGAAAAAGTTCGGCAAACACGATCGGGTTCGGTTCTACCGCGGCGACGCCGAACGGCTCCCGTTTGCGGACAACACGTTCGATCACCTCTGGTCGTCGGGCTCGATCGAGTACTGGCCCAATCCGGTCGACGCGCTCGAAGAGTTCCGCCGTGTCACCAAACCCGGCGGGCGCGTGCTCGTCGTCGGCCCCGACTACCCCAACTCGGTCGTGATGCAGAAACTCGCCGACGCGATCATGCTGTTTTACGACGAGGAGGAGGGTGACCGCATGTTCTCCGAGGCGGGCTACACCGAGTTCGACCACTACATCCAGCAGGCCAGTCCGGGCAGTCCGAAAGCGATCACGACGATCGCGACCGTTCCCGGTGACACCGCCGACGTCGACACGACGGCCGAAAACGAGGTCATCGTCGACGACGCGACTGACGAACCGGTGGTCGACGAATCGACGGCGTGAGTGGCATTTCCGCGTAGTTGTTCATCTCTTTCCGCACGCTGCGAACACGTCGGTCTCGACTGCTCGTTTTTAGCTGACTGGCAGTGACTGTCGGTTTGCAAAACACCGCCGCCGAGTTCCCTCAGTCCGAAATAAACTCGTTGTCGCGCCAGTTGACGCCGCTGTTGCCCGACTGGTTTTTCCGGGGGTTTTCGACGACTTCCACGGTCGCCGAGCGCTCTTCGCCTTCGACGATCCGGGTCGCCTCCAGTTCGCCGTCGTCCTCGGTGATCGCGGTCAACGTTCCCTTTTCGGAAAGCAGCGCGATCTCTTTGAGCACGAGGAACATCGGGTACTGGACGGCCGTGTTCTGCAACACCGTCTCGCGGTCGCCCTTGAAGCAGGCGAACTCGACGAGTTCGGAGGGGATCTCCTCTTCTTCCTCGTCGCCCCAGCGCGGGCCACCCGCCCGTGGGGGTTCTTCCTCGTAGACGCGCGTTTCGGTCACGCTGGCTTTGAGCTGTGCGGTCGGGGTGTACTTGCTCAGACTCTCGTCGGTCGCCTCCGCCTTGATGATCAGCGTGTTGTTGCGTCGAGTAATGGTGATGTCCGCGATTTCTGGCGGAAGATCGGGGTCCTCCGAGAGATACGTCTGGACGTCTTCGAGTGGCAGTTCAAGCGTCGAGTGGAGACGGAATACGCGACCTGTCATATTGAGTTACTGTGAGGGTAGTTCACTACGGCGGTATCGGTACCTACCGTCTCTAGGCATCCCAAGGTTATAGGAGCTACCCTTTCGCGAGCGTCGCCAGCGCTGCGCGGCTGCCGTCACCGTTCAGACATGGTTCCGTGGTGACCTCGACAGCTGATCGAAGCTGACTCGCTTAGTTCGTGCTGAGCGTCGCCTCGAGTTCGCCGCGTTCGTCGAGTTCGGTCAGAATGTCGCTGCCGCCGACGAACTCGCCGTCGACGAACGTCTGGGGAATCGTCTCCCAGCCGCTGTGTTCCGACAGCGCAGCGCGGTAGGTGTCGAGTGCGGGCAGGACGTCAACCGTCTCGAACTCCTCGACGTGTTTGCCGATGAGTTCGAGCGCGTTCGCCGAGTAGCCACACTGTGGCATCAGCTGATTACCCTTCATGAACAGCACCACGTCGTTGTCGGCGATCACGTCGTCAACGCGCGCTTGGATCGTTTCGGTGTCGAGGTCAGCGTCGGGCTGGAATGTCATACAAACATATTGCACACACACGCCCAAAGGCGTTGCGTCCCTTCCGGCGTCGAGTGTGTTCCCTGCCGCAGGGCGCCACTGACGCCGTTTTCACTCTTTTTCGCCAACGCTGACGACGTTCATCAGCGAGTACACCGGCACACCCTCGATTTCGTCGACGCCCTGTTTGTCGACGAGCACGACACAGCCGACGGGCTCGCCGCCGCTGGCGCGGACGGCCTCGATTGCCTCGCCGAGCGTGGTTCCCGAGGTGATGATGTCGTCGACGATGTAGCACTCCTGGTCGCTGACCGCCGAGAAGTTCCGCGAAAATCCGCCGCCGAGTTCGTCGATGTCGCCTTCCTCCCACTGGTGTTTTGCGGGCGCGTACGCCCCGAGGTCGGTGTCGAGTGCTTGGGCGATAATCGTCGCCAGCGGAATGCCCGCTTTCTCGATGCCGACGGTCAGCCGAACGTTGTCGCCCTCTTTCGAGATGATGTCGGCCATTGCGCGACTCACGTGTTCGAGTCGAACGCTGTCGCGACCGATCGCGTTCCAGTCGACGTGGATGTCCTGTGGGCCCGCTGCCGGCCGTGCCGGCGTCGAGTCGGCGGGTTCGCTCGTTGCACCGCTGCGCTCGACCAGCCAGCTTGCGGTCTCTCGCGAGACGTTGAGTTCGTCGGCGATTTCGCCACGTGCCAGCCCCCGCTCGGCCAGCTCTGCAGCGCTTGCGATCAGATTATCGACGTTCTTCATACTGACTGAATTGAATCGCGTTTTTGATAGTCCTGTCGTCATTGTCGAACGCCGCCTCGAAATCCTCAAGCGGGTATACACCGGTGATGAGCGAGTCGAGGAACGATTCGGACAGCGAGCCGAGCGTCTCGACGGCGGCTTCGAACTGTCGGACGTTCGAGTTGACGCTGCCGACGATCGCCTTGTTGTGCAAGACGAGTTCGCGGTGGAACCGGCCGCCGTCGAGATCGAACGTCCAGTCGCTCGGCACGCCAAGCGCCGCCACGACGCCGTTTGGCGCGAGCGCCTCGATCGCCTCGAAGGGATGTTTGGCGTAGCCGGTCGCCTCGTAAATGAGGTCGGGTGCTTCGTACGCGTCGGGGATGTCGCCGACGGCGGTCTCGGTGCTGTTGATGTAGGTGCTTTCGAGCGATTCGATGATGTCGATCGTTGGGTCGGGTCGGTCACGACGCCCCAGACAGTAGGTTCGCTCGAAGCGTTGTTCGAACATCGCGAGCGTCAACAGCCCGAGACTGCCGTTGCCCAACACGAGCGCCGACTCGGGACTCCACTCGAACGCTGACCGGCTCGCATCGGCGTGTTCGACCGCCTTTTCGGTGATCGAAATCGGTTCGACGAGAAAGCCGTAGTCGACCAGCTCGGGCGGTACCTGGACGAGTGCGGACGCGGGGCTCGTGAAGTATTCGGCCATGAAGCCGTGTGCGCCAACAATGCCGCGCTCGTAGTACTGACCGTCGGGCGCCATGTCGGCCTCGTCGCGCTCGAAGTACGGATTCGAGCCGTTCGGTGGCCGTCGAACCGTCGGGACGACGATGTCGCCCTCGCTGAGCCCGGTTCCGTTTGCGTCCTCGACGACACCGACGGCCTCGTGGCCCAACACGAGATAGTCGTCGCCCTCGGGCGACCCGCCGTGGCTGCCCGCAATAACCTCGTGATCCGTGCCGTCGACGCCGACCCGGAGCGTCCGAACCAGCGCCTCGCCCGCATCGGGTTCGGGTTTCGGCTGCTCGACGAGTTCGGGTTTGCCGGCCCCGTCTCGAACGATAAGTGCCTTCATATACCGTTTTTCACCCCGCGAGCAAAAATAGCTATTCGTTACCGAGTAACAATTTTCTCGGCCGTCGAGGGCGCGCTCAGTTCTCGTCGCCCACTGTCGGCTCTCGTGGATCCGTCTTCAGCCGTCAGGTGGCTAGGCGTCGAGTTGGTCGCGCAACAGCTGATTGACGCTGGCGGGGTCGGCCGACCCCTTTGATTTCTGCATCACCTGGCCAACAAGGAAGTTGAGCGCGCCCGACTCGCCGCGGTGGTAGTCGTCGACCGCGCCGGGATTTTCCTCGATTGCCGCGGCAACGAACTCGACAATGGCGTCGTCATCGGCCTTGCCCAACCCCTCGCGGTCGATGATCGTTTCTGGGTCGTCGCCGTCGTCGAGCATCGACCGAAGCACGCTCTCTTCGGCGTTTTTGACCGTCAGTTCGTCGGTTTCGACCAGTTCGATCAGCCGGGCAAACTCGTCGAGTCGGTCCTCGACATCGGTAATCTGCATGTCGCGGTAGTTGAGTTCACCAAGCAGGTTGTCGGCGACCCACGTGGCAGCCACGTCGGGGTCGAACTGGGCGGCGACCGCCTCAAAAAAGTCCGCAACGTCCTTCGTCGAGGTGAGCTTCGAGGCCGACTCGCCGTCGAGGCCGTACTCCTCGGCAAACCGCGTGCGACGCGCGTCGGGGAGTTCGGGAATCGGAATCTCGTCTTTCCAGTGGGCGACTTCGAGCGGTGGGAGGTCGGCCTCGCGGAAGTACCGGTAGTCGGCCTCCGATTCCTTCGAGCGCATCGAAACCGTAATGCCACGGCTTTCGTCCCAGTGGCGGGTTTCGGTTTCGATGACGCGGCCGCGCCGAACGGCGTTTTTCTGCCGAGTCACCTCGTAGGCGAGCGCCTTTTCGGCCCCTTTGTGGCTCGAAATGTTCTTCACTTCGGTGCGGTTTGCGTCGGCGAGCACGTCGTCGTCGATTGCGCCACCGTCGTCGACCGCGTCGGCATCGATCAGCGAGATGTTGGCGTCGACCCGAAGGCTGCCGTCGCGCGTCGCGTCGAACACGCCGAGATACGCCAGTACTTCTTCGAGTTTGGCCAAAAATGCGCGCGTCTCTTTCGGCGAGCGGAAATCCGGTTCGGTGACGATTTCGACAAGCGGCGTGCCCGCACGGTTGTAGTTGATGAGCGTGTAGTCAGCGGTGTCGATGGAGCCCCCTTTGTGCTGGAGGCTACCGGGATCCTCTTCGAGATGGGCGCGGGTGAGTTCGATCTCACGGCGCTCGCCCTCGACGCTGATTTCGAGGCTGCCTGCCTGACAGATCGGGGCGTCGTACTGGGTGAGCTGGAAGTTTTTCGGCAGATCGGGGTAGTAGTAGTTTTTCCGGTGGAACGTGGTTCGGTCGGGAATCTCGGCCGACAGCGCCTTGGCAATTTTCACGGCGGCCTCGACGGCTCCCTCGTTGAGCACGGGAAGCGCGCCGGGCAGGCCGAGACAGACCGGACAGGTCCGGCTGTTTGGCTCCTCGTTGTCGCCGGCGGTGGTCGAACAGCCACAGAAGATTTTCGTCGCGGTTTCGAGCTGGACGTGCACCTCCAGGCCGATGACGACCGTGTGCTCGGTGGATTCGACGGCCTTCGCAGTCATTGGCCGGCTTTTGCGGCGCGCTGGCTAAAGCGTAACGGAGCGGCGACTCGCCGCTCACACACCAGATTCCAACACCGCGAACCGATGCACCAGGCAGGTCCCAAGGACAACCAACAGACCATGCTGACGTGTCACACACCTGTCTGACACAGGTTTATACGGACACAGCGGTGTGATTGTACCATGACTAATCGGGTCGAGGAACTCGAAGGACAGGTTGCTGAACTCCGTGCTGCGGTCAACGGACTCACCGAAGAACTGGTCGAAACCAAATCGCGTGTCAAGGAACTCGAAGAGGCGGCCGAGGCCACCCCGGTCGCCCCCGAACCGGAACCCGAGTTGGAGCCGGAGACGAGCGTTGTCGAGACGACAACGAAAAGCGATGACCACGTCGAGGTCGTTACCCACGAACAGCGCGAAACCGAGATCACAACCGCCGACGCCACTGAGACGGCGTCCGCAGAAGCCAACGCCGAGAGCGACCCATCGGCCGACGCCGACGC
>LKMJ01006459.1_pt1 | contig 11052 bp, 9 predicted proteins | sample 643391 | NCBI WGS metagenome assembly LKMJ01 (sample SAMN04112250, study PRJNA286221) | soda lake metagenome | biome: soda lake; feature: Kulunda Steppe; material: water; isolation source: sample PL-Br10 brine of Picturesque Lake | place: Russia: Kulunda steppe | collected 2010-07
GCCACCGGGCCGATGGCATTGGCCACATCGTTGGCGCCATGGGCGAAACTCAGCAGAGCGGCGGCAAAAATCAGCGGATAGGTGAAAAGCCCGTTCACGCCCTCGGTGGAGTTGGCCATGGTGGAGGCCTGGTCCACGATCCGTTTGCGCACAAAGAAAAAGACAACCGCCGCCACGGCAAGTCCGATCAGATTGGCCTGCAGGAAAGTCGCCTGCCAGACCTGCTCCAGCCCCTTGATGGTGAGATAGGTACCAAAGGCCCAGGCCATGACCGCAATGATCCAGGGCACCACATCCCGGGCCGCCATGACCCGGTCCTGACGATAGAGCACCAACACCTTGATCAGATAGAGAAAGAGCGCGGCAATCACACCGCCAAGGAAGGGTGAGACCACCCAGCTGGCGACAATGCGCCCGACCACGTCCCAGTTGGCGATGGCCAGCCCCCCTGCCGCCACCCCGGCACCCAGCACACCACCGACAATGGAGTGCGTAGTGGATACCGGCGCCCCCAGGATCGTCGCCAGATTGAGCCAGAGCGCACCAGCGAGAAGCGCCGCCGTCATCAGCCAGATGAAGTTGCGCGTATCCGGCACCATCTCCGGATTGATGATGCCGCTTTTGATGGTCCCCACCACCTCGCCACCGGCAATCAGCGCGCCACCCGCCTCAAAGACGGCGGCAATAATGACCGCCCCGGTCATGGTCAGGGCGCCGGAGCCGACGGAAGGACCGACGTTGTTGGCCACATCGTTGGCGCCGATGTTCATGGCCATGTAACCGCCGATCAGCGCGGCAACCACCAGCAGCGGCGAACCGGGAACCGCCAGCCCACCAAAATGAAGCCAGGCCCAGACAAGAAGCAGAAAAAGCGAAGCCACACCCAGACGCATCAGTCGCATCGAGGCGGTATCGGCGGTGAGATCGGGAACGTGAAGGGAATCAGATGACGAGGCCATAAAACACCCTGCCGGACGAGGATACGGGATGGTTTGCGGCACTATATTCAGTTTGTCATCAAAATGAAACCTTACTGAAACACGGTCACAGGCCCTGTGCGACACCAACCCAACGCCTGCATTCGAACACTGATCACAAAATGGCCATCCCCCGCGTGCAAAACCCTGTCAAACGGGCATACTCGTTGGCCTGAAAAGTCTATTCAACAACCAGTGCCCCCAAGCGGACCGACCATGCAGGATCCAGCCCATACCGGCAGTACACTGACCAGCAGTGATCATCGTGACCGGATCCGTGTCGCCCGTGTTATCACCTGGCTGTCGATCGCCGGAACCGCATTTCTTTTGATGATCGGCCTGCGCTCCGCCTGGTCGGGCGATATGTTCCACACCCAGGTCCTGTTCGCCTTTGCCGCCGTGCTGCTGCTGAACGAGTTCATCTACCGCAGGAGCGGTAACACCGAACGGCAACGCCAGATGCTGATTGCGCTGGTATTGCTGCTTTTTGCCTATCTGGCCAGCACTGGCGGGCAAAGCAACACGGGGCCGCTTTGGTTCTACGTCTTCCCACCTCTGGCCTTTTTTATCCTTGACCACCGTGGCGCACTTTTCCTCACCGGGGTCTGCCTGCTCTTTGCGCTGGTGGTTTTCCAGTTCCCCCAACTGCCGTTCGTCACCACCGAGTACCATCCGGATTTCCAGCTGCGCTTTCTGGCCAGTGTCGCCTTTGTCACCGGCTTCTGCGCGGTTCTGGATCTGCGCCGTCGCGACGCACGCCAGGAACTGCTCAGCCTGGCCGCGCTCTATGAAAAGGCCGCCAAGACCGACGAACTTACCGGGCTACCCAATCGTCGGGCGATGCAGAACCAACTCCTTCATGAATTTCACCGGTTTCAACGCTCGGGCCATCACTTTTCCGTCATTCTGCTGGACATCGATCACTTCAAGCAGGCCAACGACCACTACGGACATGACGCAGGCGACCAGGCCCTCCAACAATTTGCCGAGCTGCTGGGCAGGCTCTGCCGGACCAGTGACCTGGCCTCGCGCTGGGGCGGCGAGGAGTTCCTCCTGCTTTTACCGGACACCTCGCTGCTTGAGGCACTGGCTCTGGCAGAGCGCCTGCGAGCCGCAGTGGAGCGTCATGAGTTCACCCATGACGGGCGGCACATCCCCGTCACGATCAGTGCCGGCGTGTGTACCACGGCCAAGGCCCACAGTATTGAGGAGTTGCTGCGCCAGGCAGACAACCATCTCTACAGTGCCAAAGCCCAGGGACGCAACCGCATCAACCCCAGTGTACGCCGCAACCAGGCCCTCAAAGAGGCTGAACAGGCCCCGGTTTAATGAGCGCACGGTCGTCAAATAACAGCCACTGCGCTAGAGTGGCAGTGAGAACAGGGAGCCAGATCAGACAGGAGCACGGAAAAGCTCACAACAACAAGACAGGGTAAGCGGTAACGCCGTGCACAGGCTTCTTGCAGCGCTATTGGTGAGCTTTATTGCCATACTGTCCCCGGCCATCGTTCACGGTGAGACCGGTGACAGCTGGTATTATCCGCAGATGCAATATCTGGCTCTGGCTCCTGAGCTCAGCGAGCTCTCGCCCGAAGAGATCCGTGAGCACGGCGACTGGCAGCCCACCAGCTCCCGAAGCCCAAACAAGGGTTACGACGACCGCACATACTGGTTCCGCTTCCAGCTCCAACACGACGGCTCAGAGCGCCTTGAGCGGATGATCCAGATCAGCTACCCACAGCTGGACGACGTGCGTTTCTATCTCTATCGCGACGGAGAACGCGTCGACCAGCTGCACACCGGTGATCACCTGCCGTTTGCAGAACGTGCCGTCAAACACCCCCAGTTTCTTTTCCCCATGACGCTGGAATCCGGGCACGACTACGAGGTCCTCGTACGCGTGGACAGCTCGGGGGCACTCCAGATCCCAACCCGGGTATGGGAGCCCACCGCGCTGTTCGAGCAGCTTTCCATCGAGGATCAGGCCCATGCGCTGTATTACGGCATCCTGATCGTGGTGATTGTCTTCAACCTGTTCATTTTCATGGCACTGCGCGAGAGCACCTATCTGTATTATGTTCTCGCGATCACCAGTTATCTGTTGTTGATGGCGACACTGCGCGGAACTTCATTCGCCGTGCTCTGGCCCAGCCTGCCCTGGCTTCACAACCAGATGATGCTGGCCTCGATACCGGCCGCCATTCTGTTCTCAGCGCTTTTTGTCCGGGGTTTCCTGCGGCTCAGTCGCAACAACCCGGTGCTGGATGCGCTGGCCCGCACCGCCATATTCATGGGCGTGCTGGCACTTGTTGGCGCCTTTGTTCTGGATTACGGGACCTCGACACAGTTCTCGGTGATGCTGGCAATACCGGCATTCCTCGTGCTGTTGATCATTGGCCCCATCGAATGGGCCCGGGGCAACCGGGCCGCCAAATTCTATACCATTGCGTGGGCGGCACTGAGCATTGGCAGTGCCACCGCAGCCATGAACAAACTCGGCTGGCTGCCCACCAACTTCGCAACCGAATACGGCATCCAGATTGGCTCCGCCCTGGAGGCGATACTGCTGACCGTGGCCCTGGCCGAGCGGCTTTACCGGGAACGCAGCGAGCGCGTACAGGCCCAGGATGAGCGACTGCGCGAACACGCTGAAAGGCGCGAAGCCGAACTGCGCCTGATTGACCAGGCCCTGCACCATCCCATCACCATGCTGCCCAACCGCACCTCATTCGAGATGCTCACGCGGGAGACTCTGCAGGAGGAGGCACGCAGCACCCATGCCGTGCTGGTACTGGAAATCACCAACTACAGCTCCATCCAGAAAACCCTCGGGCACGCCAACACCGAGCGGCTGCTGGAGGCCTTCGCCCGGCACCTTCGGGAACTGGCCATGGAGCTGCCCGGTGTCCGGCGCGTGGAGGAGAGTGATCGCGGCCGGCACAGCGTCGCCTCACTGGAGAGCCCCAGCTTCGCGCTTCTGCTGCGGGGACAGGCCCTGCGCGAGCAGCCGGAGACGCTCTACCGCTTCATTGAGCGCCTGCGCGAGCCCTTTCATTTTCTCGAGATGCAGTTGCCGCTGAACGTCAAAGGCGGTATCGCCTTCTATCCGGAACATGGCGCCGATGCCAGCACTCTGATCCGCCGCGCCTTCATTGCTCTGGAGGCCGAGCAGACCCAGGCACACCACCTGTCGTTCTACCAGTCCCAGCACGACGCCTACAGTGCCGAGCGGCTGACGCTGGCCACAGAACTGCGCCAGGCGCTGGAGCGCAACCAGCTTGAGCTGTATTTCCAACCCAAATACAGCCTGAACGATGACAGGGTGTGCGGCGTCGAGGGTCTGATCCGATGGCCCGGGCGTTCCCAGCCCCTGCCTGCCGACGTCCTGATCGCAGTGGCAGAGGAGACCGGCCTGATCAAGCCACTCACCCGCTGGGTTCTGCGTCAGGCCATTGTCACAAGGCGCCAGTTGGTGCAGGCGGGTTACGACATCAGTGTGGCGATCAACATCTCCGCCAACAATCTGCGCGAGCCGGACTTTCCATTGTTTGTCCAGCAGCTGGTTGAGCGCCATCGCCCTTACAGCGAGGGCCTGACTCTGGAGCTGACCGAGACCTCCATGATGAGCGACCCAATCTCCGCACTGGAGGCACTGAGAACACTGGATTCCACCGACATCCCCATCGCTATTGACGATTTCGGCTCCGGTTATTCATCCCTGTCCTACATCAAACAGCTCCCGGCCCGGGAGCTCAAGATCGACAAGTCACTGATCACGGACATCTCAAACCATGAAGACGATCAGTTGATTGTGCGTGCGACCATCGAGATGAGCCACAATCTGGGCTACAGCGTTGTTGCAGAAGGCGTGGAAGATGCCTCCAGCCTGAACTGGCTGCGCCACTTCGGCTGTGACGCCATCCAGGGTTTCTTCCTGGCCCGTCCCATGGGTATGAGTGACCTGCTGCACTGGCTTGAGACGGCCCCGGCTCTTCCGGAAATTACTGTGGAAACCAGACAGGACTGGCTTCAGCGCTGAGTCCGCTGGCGGATCAGCGCCTCCTGGGCCACCGAGGCGACCAGCCTGCCGTCGCGTGTGAACACGCTGCCACGGTTCATGCCGCGACCGGAGGAGGCGCTGGGGCTGTCCATGTCATAAAGCAGCCACTCGTCCATACGCAGCGGACGGTGGAACCAGATGGCATGATCAAGGCTGGCCACCTGCATGCCCGGCGAGGAAATACCCAGCCCATGGGGCTTCATGGAGGTGGTAAGCAGCCCGAAATCCGAGGCATAGGCCAGCATCGCCCGGTGCAGCACGGGATCATCCGGCAGACTGCCATGGGCGCGGAACCAGTTCTGCTTGTGCGGTGGGCCGGGTTCAGGCTCAAGGGGATCCGAGGGATTGACCGGACGAATATCGATGGCACGCTCCCTGAGCAGGTTCTCGCGCCGCTCTTCGGGAATATAGGGGCCCATTTTTTCACGCAGCTGCTGCTCGGAAACCAGCCCCTCGGGATCGGGAGCGCCGGGGTAGTCATGCTGGTGCTCAAAGCCCTCCTCGGCGATCTGGAAGGACACCATGGCCGTGAGGATCTCGCGGTCATCCTGGCGGGCAATGATCCGTCGAACGGTGAAGGTTCCGCCGTCGCGGACCCGCTGAACCTCATAATCGATGCCCTGGCGGGGGTTGCCGGGACGCAGGAAATAGGCGTGCATGGAATGGGCCATGCGCTGCTGGACGGTTCGGCTCGCTGCCATCAGCGCCTGACCCAGCACCTGGCCACCGAAGACATTGGGAAAGCCCAGATCGTCACTCTCTCCGGTGAAATGGTCACCACCCAGCGGCGCCACATCCAGCAGCGCCACCAGTTTACGGGTTACTTCTTGTTGCATGCCAGCTCCTGTCGTTTAAACGCATGACACTTTCTACCCTACCCATTGGGGATCATCAATAGCTCTGATGACAGCGGCAATCACGGATTTATCTCGCACCAGCAAAGCACTAATGTGTAAGGTGCCGCATACATAATCTCGCGTTCACTGGACACAACTGCCACCGACCATGCCGTTACCCTCTGCAACAATTCTGCGATTTGCGCTGACGCTGCTTCTGATCAGCGGCTGTGGTCAGGCAATGGCACTGGATTGGCGCTATTTGCCGGAAGCGGATCAGGGCCAGTACCGGCCACTGCTGGATCCACCCCTGCGCGAAAGGCCCGGCCACTACCCCAATGGCCTGCCCGGGCAGGGCAGCACGCTGAATCTGCGACCAACGCCAAGAACTGGCTGGGACATTTTCCAGCTGGGCATTCGCACCGGCCGGGAAGAGGCGTTTCAGGATGAGCGCAGCGCTGTACTGCTGGCCACTCGGGACATGGACGAGTCAATGGCCCGCGAGGCGGATCTGCCGGTCGGCTCACAGGCACCGGGCCTGTTTCAGGATGCCTTCAACGAAATCCCCCTGACTCTGGATTTCGGCATCCTAATCAAATTCTGAGCCTGGCCCTGAGAAATGTGGTTGGCGCTTTTCGAGCAAGGCGCTGACCGCCTCGCGGTGATCCTCGGTATGATGCGCCAGCCCCTGAATCACAGCGGTGCGTTCAAGAAAAGAATGGAGCTCGGTGGATTGGGCATCACGCAACAGCTGGCGGGTCATCTCCACCGCCCAGGGCGGGTTCGCTGCGACCTGCCCGGCCAGAGCCCGCGCCGTGTCGGCCAGATCGGATACCGGAACCACACGGCTGACCATGCCCCACTGCAGAGCCGTAGCGGCATCCACCGGCTCACCGGTCAACGCCATTTCGCTGGCACGGGCCTGACCAATGACCCGGGGCAGAAACCAGGCGCCGCCATCGCCGGGAACCAATCCCAGGCGGACAAAATTCTCGGCAAAACGGGCCTGTTCGCTGGCAACCCGCAGGTCGCACATCATGGCCAGATCGCACCCGGCTCCGAAGGCAGCCCCATTGACGGCGGCCACCACGGGTTTTCTGAGAGCGGAGAAAGTGCGCGGAATGCGCTGGATGCCTTCGCGATAGCGCTGTGCGAGTGTCTCCGGAGAACCCGCGAACATGCCCTGGCGCCTGGCCATGTCTTTGATGTTGCCGCCAGAGCAGAAGCTTTCACCCGCGCCAGTCAGGATCAGGCAGCGCACCGAAGGATCGGCGTCCGCCTGCTGCAACGCCGCCACCAGCGCTTCAATCATGGCCTGACCGGAGATGGCGTTACGGGTCGCCGGGTCATTCAGGGTCAGGGTGGCAATGCCTGCTGCGGTCTCAACCCGGACCCAGGGTTCAGCGGTCATGGTGAAGCTCCCAGTCAGGCCGGCAGAATGGCCGGCACGTCCCGCGACAGCGTCTGTTTCTCGCCGGCGTACTGCCCAGTGACGGCAAACCCGAGCAGGTTACCATCAGAGTCACGGAACAGCGCCCGAACATTGTCACCCTCTTCCTCGATCTTCCATTCGCCCTCGGCATCCGCCGGAGGCGGGCACACGGCGGCAGGGCAGGCCGGCGTCTTGATGGTGACCGGCATACTGCCGTAATGCACGGGGGTGGGCTCACCCGCCAGGGTTTTCGCCAGCGCCCGGGCCGCCGCCATCAGTGGCATGACATAAGGCAGCACATGGCCTTCCACCTCGGCGCAGTCGCCCAGGGCGAACACATCCTCGGCGCTGGTCTGAAGCTGCTGGTTGACGCGGATGCCCCGCCCCAGATCCAGACCCGCATCCGAGGCCAGACGGGTCCGTGGCTGCAACCCCACAGCGGAAATGCCAATATCCGCCTCCAGAGTGTCACCGTTGTCCAGAGTCAGACGGACCCCCTCTTCGGTGCGCGCCACAGCCTCCACAGAACGCTGAAGATGAAAGCGCACGCCGGCCTCACTCAGGCTGCGCTCAATGGCCCTTGAGGCGGGCTCGGGCAGCAGGCCCGGCAGTACCGTTTCGGACGGCGCCACCACCTCCACCTCAAACCCACCGTTGTGCAGGTCATTGGCAAACTCACAGCCGATGAGCCCGGCGCCCATGATCGCGACCCGCCGACAACCGGCCACCGCCTCACGGAAGCGGCCATAGTCCATCAGGTCATTGATCGAATACAATGCCTCAATCCCATCACCGGCCAGATTCAGACGCACCACATCCGCCCCCCAGGCCAGCACCAGACGCCCGTAGGGCAGTGTCTCACCGTCAACTGTCACGCTGTGATTGGCCGGGTCAATTGCTGTCACAGTGGCGCCGGTGCGGATGGTCGCCTTCAGGGTCTGCTCCATACTCGCAGCATCCGCCTGAGCCAACCCATCCGCGGACTTGTCCTTGGTAAAGCCGGTGGAGAGCATTGGCTTGGAGTAGCTGCGCCCATCATCGGCGGTAATCAGAGTCAGCGGCGTTTCCGTATCCAGTTTGCGGAACTCCCTCGCCAGCGTATAGCCGGACAGACCGGTGCCGATGATCACGATGGGCTTTGCAACACTGTCACTCATGGAGAGTCCTCAGTCGATTTCCACCATTTCAAAGTCTTCCTTGCCAACCCCACAGTCCGGGCAGATCCAGTCCTCAGGCACATCTTCCCAACGTGTGCCAGCCTCAATACCATCCTCGGGCCAGCCTTCTGCTTCATCGTAGATAAAGCCACATACCACGCATTGCCACTTTTTCACGTTGATTCTCCTGTTCACTCAGACTTCGAAAGCCATGCATTCTAACGAATTCGCCGCCCCGGGTCATAACCCGGTCGCCGCTTCAGGCAGGAGAGTACGGCCTCTGCGGGTTATACTCCGCATTGCTTATTCCCCACCCATCGGCTAATAATTAAACAGAGAGTCCCTGAATAACGCGCCACCCGCGTTTCAGCAACCCAGGAGTCTTCGGGCAGACACTCGCGGACTCCTAAGCCGTGAGCACTGCGGGCAGGACCGGCCACAAGCGGGTCTGCAGCTGGCAGTGCGGGGGGAAAGAGGGATGAAAGAACGTTACGAGTTTGCCGTGGAAAGCCGCGCCTATCTCGACGACCAGGGCGCTGCGCTGGGTAACCTGCCAGCATTTGCAAGCGATAGCGAGCGCCTCGTCGCCGCCTATCGCCAGATGGTGCTCGCCCGCACCTTCGACGCCAAAGCCATTGCCCTGCAGCGCACCGGCCAGTGCGGCACCTACCCCTCGGTTCTCGGCCATGAAACCATCGGCACCGCCATTGGCCAATGCATGCGCGGCGATGACGTGCTCGCCCCCTACTATCGTGATCATGCCGCCCAGTTCCTGCGCGGTGTGACCATGACGGACATGCTGCTGTACTGGGGCGGGGATGAACGCGGCAGCAACACCCGCAACTGCCCCGAGGACCTGCCCATTGCCGTGCCCATCGCCACCCAGTGCTGCCATGCCGTGGGCGTGGCCGCCGCCTTCCGGATGCGTGGCCAGTCCCGAGTGGTGGTCTGCTCCCTGGGAGACGGCGCCACCTCCAAGGGCGATTTTCTGGAGAGCCTGAACCTGGCCGGCGCCTGGCACCTGCCCGTGGTCTTTGTGGTGCAGAACAACCAATGGGCCATTTCCACGCCCCGCAGCATCCAGAGCGGCGCACCCACTCTGGCCCAGAAAGCCCTCAGCGGCGGCCTGCCCGGGTATCAGGTGGACGGGCAGGATTACTTCGCCGTCAGCGAGGTGCTGGAGCACGCCATTGAACGGGCCCGCGTCGGCAAGGGCGCGGCTGTGGTTGAGGCTATCACTTACCGCTACGGCGACCACACCACTGCCGACGACGCCACCCGCTATCGCAGCACCGAGGAGCTGAAGAAGGCCTGGGACAAGGACGGCGTGAAACGTCTGAAGCATTACCTTCACCAGGCTGGCTGCTGGGACGAGGAGCAGGAAAAAGCACTGCTGGCTGACTGCAAGGAGGCGGTGGACGGCGCGGTGGTGGCCTACCGAGACACCGAACCGGAACCGGCCACGGCCATGCTGGAATACCTCTTTGCCACACTGCCGGACGAGCTGATTGGCCAATACGAAGCGCTGCGCCGCAAGTCCGGCCAGGGAGGCGGGCCATGAGCGACGTCACCCTGGCCGAAGCGGTCAACATGGCCCTGCATTACGAAATGGCGCAGGACGACAACGTGGTGGTTCTGGGCGAGGACATCGCCACTAACGGTGGTGTCTTTCGTTGTACCGCCGGACTCAAGGAGCGCTTTGGCTTCAGGCGGGTGATGGACACACCACTGGCCGAAACCCTGATTGCCGGTACCGCCGTGGGCATGGCCACCCAGGGGCTGAGGCCGGTAGCGGAGTTCCAGTTCATGGGCTTCATCTATGCCGGATTGGAGCAGATGATCAGCCACGCTGCGCGCATGCGCAACCGCACCCGGGGGCGGCTGTCCTGCCCGCTGGTCTACCGGGCGCCCTTTGGTGGCGGCATTCATGCCCCGGAGCACCACAGCGAAAGCACCGAGGCCCTCTTCGCCCACATTCCCGGGCTGCGGGTGGTCATCCCCTCCTCGCCGCAACGCGCCTACGGCCTGCTGCTGGCCGCCATTCGCAATCCGGACCCGGTGGTCTTTCTCGAGCCCAAACGCATCTACCGGGCGGTGACCCAGAGCGTGGAGGATAACGGCCAGGCCCTGCCCCTGGATACCTGTTTCACGCTGCGCGAGGGCGAAGACGTCACCCTGATCAGTTGGGGGGCGTCCATTATGGAAACGCTGCAGGCGGCGGACCAACTGGCCGGGCAGGGCCTGTCCTGCGAGGTGATCGACGTGGCCACCCTGAGCCCTATGGATCGGGAGACCCTGCTGTGCTCGGTGGCCAAGACAGGGCGCGCCGTGATCGTGCACGAGGCCTGTCGGCATGGCGGCATGGGCGCCGAAGTGGCGGCCTCCCTGGCGGAAGGCGCCTTTCTGGATCTGCAGGCACCGGTGGTGCGGGTAACAGGGTACGACACCATCATGCCCTATTACCGCAACGAACAGGCCTATCTGCCGCAGGTGGCGGACATCGTCGAGGCCGTGGAACAGGTGATTGCGCTATGAAACATTTCAAGCTGCCCGATCTGGGCGAAGGCCTGGCCGAAGCCGAAATCGTCGA
>LKMJ01006460.1_pt1 | contig 11051 bp, 6 predicted proteins | sample 643391 | NCBI WGS metagenome assembly LKMJ01 (sample SAMN04112250, study PRJNA286221) | soda lake metagenome | biome: soda lake; feature: Kulunda Steppe; material: water; isolation source: sample PL-Br10 brine of Picturesque Lake | place: Russia: Kulunda steppe | collected 2010-07
AGCTGAAGCCGATACGTTTATCGTGCGACTTGCCCGCAACAACACCGCTTTCGGTGAAGGTGCCGGGCAACCCCTGCCACCGGCGGTATTCCATATCACCGGTACCATGGGGCAGTTCCGCCAGGATACCCAGCTCTTCCCGTTCTTTGCCGACGACATCGTCCCGGCAGCCGAGATCAACTGGGCCAACCTGCAATGGCCGGCGCAAGGCAACATTAAGGAAGGCGAGGAATTCATCGTCTACGCCCAGATCTATGTTGAAGGCACCACCGATGTATCCGACGAAGCATCGGAGGATATCCAGGCATGGATCGGAGTGAATACCGAGAACGTGGCGCCCACCGCAGACGGCTGGACCTGGATTGAGGCCGACTTCAATGAAGACAAAGGCAACAACCACGAATACATGGCCGATATCGGTTCGGGACTGACACAAGGTACGTACTACTATGTGAGCCGGTTCCAGCTTCAGGAATTCGACTATGTATACGGCGGATTCCAGGGCGGCTTCTGGGATGGCGTGGACAACGTCTCCGGACAGCTCACTGTTGCAGAACCGACGGATGCGGAACTGGCCGATATTCCGAAGGAGTTCGGAATCGACCAGAACTATCCGAACCCGTTCAACCCGGCTACCAACATCCGGTACGCCGTGCCTCAGACCTCGCACGTGACCATCCGCATCTACAACGTGACCGGACAGCTTGTCGCTACCCTGGTCAACGAGACACGTGACGCCGGATATCACAATGTGGTCTTTGACGGTACGCAACTGGCCAGCGGTGTCTACATCTACCGCATGCAGGCTGCTGACTTCGTACAGACGCGCAAGCTGATGCTGATCAAGTAAGTCCGCAAGGGCTTGCAGATGCAGCCTTCGGGCGTGTACTGCGATCCATCGCACATGGGGCGGTCCAAAACCGGCCGCCCCATTTTTAAACGGAAAAAAAGGGTGCTTCCTCACGGAAGCACCCTTTTTTATTGCCACACTCCCTGCTGAATCACGCACCCTATTGAAACACGATGGTCCGGTTCTCAAACACCATGGTCCGGCGCTGCAGATGGTACCAGATCGCGCGGGCCAGCACCACCTTCTCCAGGTCCCGCCCCTTCCTCACCAGATCATCAATCGAATGCCGGTGGTTGACATGGATCACATCCTGCTCAATGATCGGCCCATCATCCAGATCGGCCGTCACATAATGGCTGGTCGCCCCGATCACCTTGACGCCGCGTTCAAATGCCGAATGATACGGACGCGCACCCGGAAATGCCGGGAGAAAGGAATGGTGGATATTGACAATGCGCCCGGGATAGCGGGAAACAAATCCATCCGACAAAATCTGCATGTAGCGCGCCAGCACCATCACATCTATGCCATGTGATTCGATGAATTGCTGCTGCTCCGCCTCCACATCCGCCTTGTTTTCCCTGGTGACCCGGAACTGGTGATAATCGATCCCAAAACGATCGGCGACGGGTTTCATATCCGGATGATTGCTGATGATCAGCGGAATCTCGACATTCCACTCACCGCTGTCATAACGCGCCAGGATATCATGCAGACAGTGTCCGTGCTTTGACACGAACACCGCCATCCTCGGGCGGTCACGACGGAAAAAGAGCTGCCAGTTCATCTCGAAAGGCGTGCCGATATGCCTCGCAAACTCCTCCTCGATCCGGTCATCCGGGATAAGAAAACCGTCCAAATCCCACTCCACCCGCATGAAAAAAACCTGGCTCAGCTTGTCCACATGCTGATCGATCTCCAGGATATTCCCGTTGTTATGCGCCAAAAAACGGGTCACCGCCGCCACAAGCCCTTTTTTATCCGGACAGTGGATCAGCATGATGGCTGAATTTCGTTGTGACTGCAGAATGTCTTTTTTCATGATCCAATTTTCAATTGACGATTGATCAGGCAGTTTCATCCATTCCGCCCGGGTGATCCGGACGGCATAACGGATGAAAATAAAAAAAGGCGACAACAATAGCGTCATCACCTTTCTGTAAAGGGGTTATTTGTTGCAGATACGGCTTTCCGGTCCGGACCCATGGCCCGCTGAGCCAGGTGACAATGCCTGGCCCTTCATCGAAACCCGAAACAGTCCCATATCAGAAATGCCTCCGTTGGAACCGTAAACAGTCCTGCATCAGGCATTACTCAGACCAGGCTTTTACATCATCAAACACTTCGGCAAACGTCAGTTCGTTGCCGTTTTTGGCGATGCAGACTTCGTATTCCACCGGTTCTTCCGTCTCGCGCGATATCAGCAGGGCAGCCAGTTTGTTGGTAATCTCGCGCTGGATCAGCCGCTTCAGCGGACGGGCACCGAACTGCGGATCATATCCGCGCTCGGCCAGCCAGTCACGCACCGAATCGTCAACAAGCAGTGAAATCTGCTTTTTCTGCAGCATGGCGTCGACACGTTTCAGCTGGATGTCCACGATGGCACGGATCTGCTCCTTGCCAAGCGGATGGAAGACGATGATATCATCGATCCGGTTCAGGAACTCCGGACGGATGGTCTGCTTCAGGATCTCAAGGAGCCGCGACTGCAGCCGGATCTGATCCTCTTCACTGACATCGCCCCCGGATTCCTCGATTTTCTTGCGTATCTCATGCGAGCCGATGTTGCTGGTCATGATCACGATCGTGTTGGTAAAGTCGACCGTTACACCCTTGTTGTCGGTGAGGCGCCCGTCATCGAGCACCTGCAGCAGCACGTTGAATACATCCGGATGCGCCTTTTCGATTTCATCCAGCAGCACCACAGAATACGGTTTGCGCCGGACCGCCTCCGTCAGCTGTCCGCCTTCGTCGTAGCCGACATAACCCGGAGGCGCACCGACCAGCCGACTCACGCTGTGCCGCTCCATGTACTCGCTCATGTCGATGCGCACCATGGCATGTTCGTCATCGAAGAGATACTCGGCCAGCGACCGGGCAAGCTCCGTTTTGCCCACACCAGTGGAGCCCAGGAAGATAAACGAACCGATGGGACGCGAAATGTCCTGCAACCCGGCCCGCGACCGCCGCACGGCGTGCGAGACCGCTTCAATGGCCAGCTCCTGCCCGATTACCCGCTTGTGCAACTCATCCTCCATGGAAAGCAGCTTCATGCGCTCGCTCTGAAGCATTTTTTGGACGGGAATGCCGGTCCAGCGCGACACGATTTCCGCAATAAGATCGGCTTCCACCTCCTCCTTGAGCATCGGGGAGTCTTTTTGCAATTCCGTAAGCTTTTCCTTGGTCTGCTCCAGTTCCTTTTCCAGATTGTTGATGGTGCCATAGCGCAATTCGGCCACTTTCTCATAGCGCCCCTCACGCTCAGCCTTGTCGGCTTCGTTGCGGGAATCCTCAATGGACTGCTTCATGCTGCGAATACCCTGGATCAACTCGCGCTCATTGTCCCACCGCGCCTTTAACCCTTTGTATTTTTAATTCAAATCGGCAAGTTCACGTGCAATTTCCTCAAGTTTTCCTTTGTCCTTTTCTCGTTTTATGGCTTCCCGCTCGATTTCGAGCTGACGGATTTGTCGATCGATACTATCCAGCTCCTCGGGCATGGAGTCGATTTCGATCCGAAGACGGGATGCGGCCTCATCCATCAGGTCAATGGCCTTGTCCGGCAGGAACCGGGTCGAAATATAGCGATGCGACAGTTCTGAAGCCGCGATGAGAGCCCCGTCGGTAATCCGCACACCGTGATGCAGCTCATATTTTTCCTTGAGTCCGCGCATGATGGAGATGGTGTCCTCGACGGACGGTTCCCCCACATACACGGTCTGGAGCCGCCGCTCCAGCGCTTTATCCTTTTCCACAAATTTGCGGTACTCGGTGAGTGTGGTGGCGCCGATTGCCCGCAGCTCGCCACGGGCCAGACTGGGTTTCAGGATATTGGCGGCGTCCATGGCACCTTCCGTGGCACCGGCACCGACAAGGGTGTGGATCTCATCGATAAACAGTATGATCTCTCCTTCGGCATCGATCACTTCCTTGACCACGGCCTTGAGCCGCTCCTCAAATTCACCCCGGAACTTGGCCCCGGCCACCAGCGCGCCCATATCCAGGGCAATGACCCGTTTGGACTTCAGCCCCTCGGGAACATCGCCCTGCACAATGCGGAGCGCAAGTCCTTCAGCGATAGCTGTCTTGCCCACACCCGGTTCCCCGACCAGCACCGGATTGTTCTTGGTACGGCGTGTCAGGATCTGCATCACGCGCCGAATCTCCTGGTCGCGTCCGATCACAGGATCCAACTTGTTTTTCTCGGCCAGTTCGTTCAGGTCGCGCGCGTATTTCTTCAGCGCCTGATACCGCCCTTCCGCGTTGGGGTCATCCACTTTCTGGCTTCCCCGCACATCCTGGAGGATACGCATTACATCGTCCCGTTTCACGCCCATGCCCTTCAGCAGCCGCGCCGCCTCACCGCCGGCATCCAGCAGGGCGATCAGCAGATGCTCGGAACTGATGTAGTCATCGCCAAAATCGGAAGCCGACCCGGATGCCTTGTCAAAAAGCGTCTTGGTGTCATTGGACACATACTGTCCCGATACCGTCGCCCCTTTCACTACGGGTGTTTTTTTGAGGATTTCCTCAAGGCCGGTTTCAAGTTCGGCCAGAGAGATCCCGATTTTCTTGAGTATCGTAACGGTGATGTTGGATGCGTCCGAAATGAGCGCTTTCAGCAGGTGCACCGGCTCCAGGGCCTGATGGCCTTTCTCCGAAGCGATTTCCAGTGCTGTCTGCACCGCTTCCTGCGCCTTCAATGTAAATTTGTTGAGATTCATCTGTTTATTTTTTTTGGATTCAGCGGACAGATGGAGCATTCATGGAAATAATCATGCGCCTGTGTGTCCGAAGTATGGCCCATGAATGTTTCATGTGTTTAAAATTTTATGATTCATATCGTCACATAGAATGTCCATGACAATTTTGATCATGCTCCTGTGTGACCGGGAGACGTCATGGTCATTTCATCTGTTTAAATCAATTAAGATTCATAATGTCAGAATGAATTCACATGACAGGATGTAATCATCCTCCTGTGTGTCAGCCGGAGGCTGTCATGTTCATTTCATGTCTTTCTCTTTCTCACCTGTTCTATGCGTTTCACTGCGATGTTGTGTAATACGATGTTCAACAAAGAGCGCAGTTCCTGTTTTTCTACTGATAACACAGCATATATCATACCATACGGGATTTCCTGCTTTGTGCTGACGTTATGTCAGTTTGCTGCAGACGCTTTGTCAGGATCTCAGTGGCATTGCGAGGACCTCAATGGTTTCATCCCGAAACCATAAACCTTGCCATGGTTTCCTTCAAACCGGTCATGGCCCGCATCAGGAGTCCTGTACTTTTTCCCCGCGCAATTCGGCCAGCTCGCGGAACATTTTTTTCTCCTTGTCGCTGAGTTTTTCGGGCAGCGATACCTGAAGCGTGACGAAAAGGTCTCCTTTCCGGTTTTCGGACTGGAACACCGGCATGCCGTATCCGGCCAGGCGCATGACTTTTCCGGGCTGTGATTCGGGCGGTACCTTTATCTTGACGCTTCCGTTCATGGTCGGGACCCGGATTACACCACCAAGCAGCATCTGATAGAGTCCGACATCCACCGTGGCATGCAGATTATCATCCTCCCGGGTAAACATATCATGGGGCTTGATGCTGATGCGGATATACAGGTCGCCGGGCTCTCCGCCACGGCTTCCGGGATGTCCCCTGCCTTTCAGCTTGAGCCGCCTGCCGTGATAAATCCCTTTGGGGATCTTGATCTTCATCTGGTCTCTGTTCACCCGGACCGACCTTTCCGTGCCTTTATACGCTTCTTCAAGCGTTATGTCCAGCTCGGCCTGAATGTCCTTGCCTTTTTGTGTAACCGGTCCGCCCTGTCTGCCGAATGACTGGTCAAAGAAATCCGCACCGGTCTGGGTGCGGCGCTGACCCTGCCGTCCCGCGTGGAACCCGCCGCCGAAAATCTGCTCGAAAAAATCCGAAAAATCACCTCCTCCAAAGAAATCCTCCGTGGACCGTGAATGGGCGTGCTGCCGGCGGCCGGCACCCTGATTGCGTGCCCAATCCTGCCAGTTGAAATCCGTATTCTGTCCGCCTGTCTGCTTGTAACGCTTCCAGTCCGACCCCAGCTGATCATACAGCTTCCGGTTTTCCTCGTTGCCAAGAACCTCGTACGCCTCGCTGATCTCCCTGAATTTTTTTGCAGCGGTCTCATCATCCGGATTTACATCCGGATGGTATTTACGGGCCAGCTTCCGGTATGCCTTCTTGATCTCGTCCTTCGAGGCATCCTTCTTTACGCCCAGCGTACTGTAATAATCTTTGTAGTTCATGGTCTATGTTACGAACTAATATGCCAAACTGACACTGTTCAGTGGTAAATCGACAAGAAACCCTGCCGAATCATTAATCCATTATATGATATCTTTTCGTTTGTAAACAGAGCAAAAATCCTGCCAATCATCGCATGCATCCCGGTTCGCCAAAAAAAGGAAAGCTCCTGCCGATGTTACTGACAGGAGCTTTTGAAAAGACAGGGGCTGGATGCTATCGATCCCGGTCAGGAGCTTTGCGGTTCAAAAGCGATGAAAAACCTGTTGTTGCCGCGAATAATCTGAAGCAGCACCACATCGCTGGGGTCGATTGCGGATATGCCTTCATGGAACTCGTTCACCGAAGCAACCGGGCGCCGGTTGAGTGATACGATCACATCCCCCTGACGCAGGCCATTCCGGGCAGCTGAACTGTTCCCGTCAATCTCCTCAACGACAACACCTTCGATGTTTGGCCGGATCCTGAGACGTTGTGCAAGCTCCGCCGTCAGCTCGGTCACCGAAAAACCTATGATGTCGCGGATGGCCTCCTGATCGGCTGCAGCAATCTCATCGGATGGAAACTCGCCCAACACTACCGTGATGTCCTTTTCCTGGCCATCGCGATTGATCGTAAGGGTAATCTCCGTGCCGGGCATCATTTCAGCCACCCGCCTGCGGAAATCGGAAGGGGACTGGATGTTCCTGCCGTTGAATTTCAAAATGACATCCTCGGATTGAATTCCCGCTTCACTGGCCGGGGAATCGTCCACCACTTCCGTTACAATGATCCCGCGCGCTTGCGGCAGATCGAGCGCACGCGCCAGGCTTTCGTCCACCGGCTGGAACTGAATTCCAACAAATCCACGGACGACGCGGCCTGTTTCGATGATGGACTGCATCACATTGCGCGCCATGTTGCTCGGTACGGCAAAACCGATGCCTTGGAAACCGCCGGTACCGGACGGGGAAGCAATAGCCGTGTTGATGCCCACCAGTTCGCCACGCATATTGACGAGAGGTCCGCCCGAATTACCCCGGTTGATGGCCGCATCGGTCTGGATAAAGTTCTCGAATCCCTCAGCTCCCAGAATATTGAGGTCTGACCGCCCTTTTGCACTTACAATCCCCTGTGTCACGGTATGAGCCAGTGCGGCTCCGAGCGGACTGCCGATCGCAAGCACCATTTCACCGACATGCAGTTCATCACTGTCACCAAACCGCATGTAAGGCAGGTTCTCGGCTTCTACTTTCAGGACGGCAATATCTGTTCTCGGATCCGATCCGACAACCTTTGCCGGAAGCACTTGCTCGTTGATCAGGGTCACGGTAATCGTATCCACCTGATCGATCACATGGTTGTTGGTGAGGATGTAGCCGTCGCCCGAGACAATCACGCCCGAGCCCAATCCTCTTTGCTGGAACTCTCTTTCACGCGGACCCCTGTCCGGGAAAAAGTCGCGAAAGAAGGGGTCGTCACGGAATGGGGAAAAAAAGTCGAACATGGATCCCTGCCTCCGGGTAACGGTCCGTTCCGTGGATACCATCACAACCGTGGGTTTGCTGACGTCGGCCAGGTTTACCAGGGCGCTGTTGAAGCGCGTTAACAGATCAATGGCCTCATCCCTCAGCTCCGTTGGCGTATCGTTTCCTTCTGCCTTGAAATCGTAGGGGACATCACCGGCCGCGCTGCTGCCCATTGGAAACCGGATGATCAGGAACACCAGTACAACAGTCAGTGCCGTTGCAAATTTCGAATAGTGACTTTTCATGCTAAAGCTCCAGGTAAGTATGCTTTTGTTCGTGTTTTACTTAGTAACTGCTTTGCTGATTAAAACTGCTGGCTGCTCGATTTTATTGTTATGGATATTCAAACTATCTTATCCGACATGGCACATTTAGACCCCATCCTGGATCAGCTGATCGATCAGCTCACGGAAGATGCCGACCGCATCCCCGAATCGCGCCTGGCGATCCTTGCATCCCTGACGGATCAAATCCGCAAACAACGCAAGGGCAAAGAGCCTGTGCGCCTGAATTTCATCTGCACCCATAATTCCCGGCGCAGCCAGATGGCACAGATCTGGGCTCATGCGGCTGCCGTTGCCTACCAGGTCCCGCGGCTGGAGACCGGTTCGGGCGGCACCGAAGCCACAGCCTTTCATCCCAATGCCGTGCGTGCCATGCAAACCCTCGGGTTTCGCATCACGCCGGCGGAAGCCGGGGAAAACCCGGACAATCTGCGTTACCATGTTTCAGTCGGTTCCGGCACCCCGGACCTGGTCTGCTATTCCAAGTGTTTCGAAGATGCCTTTCCGTCCGGCACGCCATTCGTTGCCGTAATGACCTGCTCGGATGCCGACCAGAACTGTCCGGTCGTCCCGGGTGCCCAGGCCCGCATCCCTCTTACCTACGAAGATCCCAAAGCATTTGATGGATCCGGAAATGAGCAGCAGGAATACCTCCGGACTGCCGTTGAAATCGGACGGGAAATCCTCCACGTTTTCCGGCAGGTTTAAATCTGGACAGCACGCATACAGAAAACCCGGCGAAGGACGCTTCCACCCCCCGCCGGGCTGCTTTATTTGTTCATCACACCGTGAATCAGGTACACAGCACGGGTTATTTCACTTTGATCTGCTTGTTCACCTGCTTCTCTTTCTTCTCAACATCAAGCTTCAGGATGCCATCCTCAAAACGGGCATCGATTTTGTCCTGGTCGATGTTGTTGGGAAGCATGATGGAACGCTCAAAGCTTCCGTACCGCGTTTCCCTCACGTGATACTTGGTGTTCTTGTCATCCGCTTCTTCTTTCCGCTCACCGGTGATGGTCAGACGACGATCCTGCAGATCAATGTTGATGTCGTCTTTTTTCAGTCCCGGCAACGCAATCTGGATGTGGTAATGTGAATCGGTTTCAGACACGTCCAGGCTCGGCACATACAGACGGCCGCTGTCACTGGTCACCACATCGTTGAAGAAATCATCCAGCAGACTGGTAAAGGATCGCGGCATTGCCGGATAATCCGGTGTCCGAATGGGATTATATCTCGTGATAGTCATAACTACCTCCTTTTTTAATGGTTTGTTTCATTGTGAGTTTCGTTCACTGCTTCACTCACCATAGTGCAAACCACGTACCAAACGGACATACTGACAAACCCCGCGTCCTGATCCGCGCTTTTTCCCGGCCCGTATCACAAACTGTCAGAACTTCGACCGGTTTCCCTGTGACATCATGGCAATGGCCTGTCAGAATTTCACAGCCGGCACCGTCTGCCATATGCCTGCCCGCATTCCATATGCCTGCCCGCATTCCATGTGCCTGCCCGTATGCCCCGTAAAATCAGGGGGCGTTCACAGCACCACAACGCATGAACCGAAGGTCACGAAGTGCCCAGTGAAACGCGCAAGCGAAATCGAAATGATTTAAATACATGAAGCCACTCCGAAGCCTACCTTTCTTTCCACGTCGCCTTCCACTCCCTGGTAATGAGAAATGCCATTTCCAGGCTCTGCTGGTAATTCAGGCGCGGGTCACAAAATGTCGTATAGTTCCGTTTTAATCCCTCAGCCTTCAGGCCATTGGCACCGCCGACACACTCGGTCACATTGTCGCCGGTCAGCTCCAGGTGGACCCCGCCCAGGAACGTGCCTTCGTTGCGATGCACCTCAAATGTCTGCTTGATCTCGGCAAGGATGTCGTTGAAACTCCTTGTCTTGATGTCATCATCGGTGGCATAGGTGTTGCCGTGCATCGGATCGCAGCTCCAGATTACGTTCAGCCCCGCCTTGTTGACCGCCCTGATAAGCCCGGGCAGCATGGGAGCGACGTTATCCTTGCCCATACGCGTGATGAGCGTGATCTTGCCCTCGGTGTTTTCGGGATTCAGTTTCTCGATCAGCCGTACGATCTCATCGCTTTTAAACGGCGGACCGACCTTGATGCCGACCGGATTCCGGATCCCGCGGAAATACTCCACATGCGCTCCGTCCAGTTCGCGCGTGCGATTGCCCAGCCAGGGCATGTGCGTACTCAGGTTGTACCACCCCTTGTTGTGCGGAACCTGCTGGGTCTGTGCGGAATCATAAAACAGGTTGAGCGCTTCATGAGATGTGTGGATGCGCACCTGCCTCATCGCGTCAATCCGGTGGTTGGACACGGTTTCCACAAATCGAACCGCATTGGTGATCGACCGCACCATCGATTCATACTCCTTATAGTACTTGTTGCGGCGCATGAAGTCCAGCTCCCAGTACTCCGGATGGTTCATGTTGGCAAACCCCTTGCCCTCCGTAAGCGAACGGATGAAATTGAGCGTGAGCGCTGAAAGCTTGTACCCTTCCAGCAGTCTTTTGGGGTTGGATATGCGCGCCGCCTCATCCGGATCATACTTGTTGAAAAGATCACCGCGATACGACGGCAGCTCTTGTCCCGCAATGTTTTCAACCGGCTTGGATCGCGGTTTGGCATACTGCCCGGCAATACGCCCGACACGGATCACCGGGATATTCATCTCGTGGATAAGAATAAAACTCATCTGAAGGAGCACCTTCAGCAGGTTTACCGTCTGCGGGGCATTGCAGTTATCAAACACCTCGGCACAGTCCCCGCCCTGCAGCAGAAAAGCCTCTCCGCGCGTCACGCCGGCCAGCTGATCCCGCAGATCCTCGATCTCCCAGGAGTTGACCAGGGGCGGATAGCTTTTCAGCTCCTTGTA
>LKMJ01006461.1_pt1 | contig 11051 bp, 13 predicted proteins | sample 643391 | NCBI WGS metagenome assembly LKMJ01 (sample SAMN04112250, study PRJNA286221) | soda lake metagenome | biome: soda lake; feature: Kulunda Steppe; material: water; isolation source: sample PL-Br10 brine of Picturesque Lake | place: Russia: Kulunda steppe | collected 2010-07
CATTTGCACTTCTTTGAAAATAACTAAAACCCGGGATGGTTATTTTTGCATACGGACCGAGGTGGTCCGGATGCCCGTCCGGGAGAGGCGGAGGTTGGTCCGGACGCGCCAGATAACCAGTAGTTATGAGCCATATGTTCTTCCCTTGGAATACTTCAACCACCTACTTGTATTTATGATTTTTGTTGAATAGGATGAGTTTTTGTATTAAGAGTTTTCTTACTTTACACCGGCCAAGCTTAATGAGGGGTAGTTCAGCATAAAATTTAAAGATGGTCCCCATCGCTCCAATCAGCATGGTATGGCCCAAGGCTCCATTACAAGGCTCCAAGAAAGAAAATACCGAAAGGCATGTCGCCATCACAAGAACAACGGGATGGGTGGGGCTTGTAGAGGACTTACATGCACAAGCAATGTCACACGATGTTGTGAAGTGTGCCTCTCTCCCTGCACGGAAAACAGCATCAGACCCTGAACCCACTGCCAAGCAACTGGTAGAGACTGCAATGACAACACGACAACACCACCTACACATTTAGCCACATTGATGACATTATCCAGCCAACTGACCTTGCCACACAATGTCCTTCCTCTCACACATGCGAGCTTGGATATTTCAGCAACCACATTCCCTTGCTGATGACATTTCCTACCAGCACCCTCAAAATTCACATTCCCATCCTCAAAACTATTCCAGCCCCCAAGTCCTGCCCCCATTAAGTTCTGAATTGCCCTGTCATTGATCCTGACCGGTTGACTTTCAAGAAGAGTCTGCACCAGCCAGATATGGCTGCGTGCGCCAGGAAAGGTCCAGCAAGGACTATTGTTGATTAAAAACTACTGAGAGCCCCACAGTAACCTGGATCTTGGCTTCAGGTTTAAGACAAATGGGGGCCTGGCGAGTTTTCCGCCATGCGCCTTTTCCATTCCTTTTTGCTTGCCTGTACATTTCAGACTGGTCCTCTTTGCTCCAGCCTTGTGTATCAGATCCATTATGGATCTGGCTTGAACTTTGTGCATTTCTTTGTCAGCCGTACTGTCTTTCACCAAAACCCCTCTTGCATTTGGAGAATTTTCTGGCGCATCATTCTTGTTTCTCAGACAGAGCCTTTCTTAGCTTGTATTGATGCCATTCTAGATTCAGGCCTGATAGACTTCAGCTAAGCTACCCTCGTTCGGCGAATACAGCTTTGTAGTCTTTGTAATCAGAAACTCCCAAACACTGTCAAATCCCACACTGGTGTAATTGGAAATGAGTTTACTGATGCCAAAGCAAAACAAGCTGCTATCCATAACTTTGGGCATGAAGAAGCATTCCCACCACCCTCACTTGATGGCAATCCTTTCTCCCATGCATACTGGCTTGCTGAAGAGAGAAATGAGACTATTTACCCTATTGCAAGAACCTGCCTTGCTCCGTTACAAAACTTAATTTTTGAAAAAGGGCCCAGGAAATAACAACTTCCCATACAGGCCAAAGCAAAGACAGTAAGCTCAAGGGAAGGTTAGGTTAGGTTACATATGCTGTATCCACCAAACAAGGGCAGCTTAGCTGAAGCCAGAAAGGCCTGCAACCCGAACCAAAACTATAATGGCACTCATAGCAGAAGATAGGTAGGTTCTGAAAGCCAGATGTTTTTGGTGAATAGCACCTGAATACCGGAAGACACTCAAAGGCAGTGCACGAGCACGCAAGGGCAAGCTCAAGGAAGGGAACCAGCAAGGAAGCAGGCCCAGGAGAATACTATTCTTTTTAACTTGTATTGGATTCTTACTTGAAAAATTCATATAAGTAAATAGAGATTAAGTCAAATGAAAAGTATACATATATATGTTTATATGACTCTGAGATAACAAATGATTGAAACACAGAAAGGAAATGGCATGGCACTCTTTACGCTCAGAGATTGGCCCACCTCTATAGCAGAGCCATTATTCAATCGTGCCTGTTGTGTCATCAGCAAGATAGCCAAACCCATATGCCTTCTAGCTGTCAGAATGCTTTTATTCAAAACATGGAGACTGAAAGACATTGCTTTCATGCTTATTGTCAACCTTGAGCAAAGGCAACTAGACGATTTCGGAGGAAACAACATTTTCACAGGTTTTGGAGTGAAGCCCGGGTGGCTGAACAAAGTCTGGTTTTGTTGGCACATGTAGCCAACATGACTTTACCCAAATGGCTTCTACCAAACCTTTTGGCAGATGAACTTCGATCTTGTTCTAGACCAGGTGCTATTTGTATACTGCCAGCTGGAAGGCAAAATGGCCATCAAAGTAACATATATCAGGCTTCACACCCTTTGCGGTGGGATGTGTGCCTCGTTAAAGTCAAATATTGTGATAAAACACGACCAGAGCAACAACTAGCAAAAGCAACTTAACAGCATGTTGAATTGACGCACTTGCATAGCGATGCCATTAAGTGAGCCAGGCTCATTGAGCCTACATACTTTCTTGATTGGAGTGATGGAGACCGTCTTTAAATGTCTTTGAGCTACCCTTCAGTAAGCTTGGCGTAGACCGGTGTAAGGTAAGACAAGTTACTCTTGATCTAAATGCAACAAAAATCAATATGCAACAAAAATACAAAAGAACATATGGCTCTTTTCAACCCCCTTCCTAGTTTGATGGTGGAGGTTTGCCTGGTGCTTGCACCAGATGTAAACTTCTGCCTTAGTTCTCGCAAACAGGGTTTACCTTGATGGTGTAGTAACGGCCACTGTGACAAGTGTTCCTGTGCTGCTGTTCAAAATGAGGTGCATGTTCTTTTTCACTGTCAAGACTGTCAAGACTGTCAAGACTCTCTCAGAAAAGAAAAGACAAGACTATGCCCCTGTTTGCGTGAAAAAAGGAAGAAGTTTACATAAACTCTAACAGACAGAAGTACTTGTTCCTTTTTTCCCTTTTCTGTCAGTCTTTTTCTGTGGAGTCCCCTTATATCGTGCATGCCTTGCCTAGTCAGACTGTTTTTGATTTTCTTTCTCAACGGCACAACAAACTCTGCCATTTCATCTCGGACACTTTGGACTATTTTTGGCTGGCGAAGACCAGCAACAAACCAATCAGCCTAACGACCAGGCTGGGGGTGAACCCTAACTTGTAAACTTGTTGGCGTGTCTGTTCTATTCTTTTCTTTATACATCTAAACACACATCCAATACAACATGCAACAGGAGTCATAAGTACAAGTAGGAGGTTGGAAAATAACACGTTAAGAGCACATGGCTCATTTCAGAATCAAAACCATCAGCAAAGGCTCTCTGGCAGGTTGTTTGGTCCATTTGGATTCCGGCAATACCACCCGTTTGGCCCAACAAAACCTACAAATTTCCGAGCATGCTAGTAACAGGACACTACCCAGCTGGCTTTTTGATGCTCGTTTATCTGCTAGACATAAACTCACCTCTAGTCGCCCAGATGCCATTTTGGTCACTCCCTTACCTACTAAGAAACACAGATTGCCTATCACTCCTCATTTGCACCAGGTTCCTCACTCGAGACAACACAGCAGAGATGTACACAGAGTTCAGGAGCTCAATGTCAACCAGAGGGAGATATACCTCGTTGAGGTTAAATACTGCGAAGACACACGGCCTGGACACCAATTAGAGGCCTCTAGAAAACAACATGAAGTTCTTTGTAAGCGCTTGTAGACCAAGAGAACTATCCTTCACACTATTCTTCTTGGTGTAGGAGGCTCTATCTATAATTCACACACTATGAATCATCTTCGAAAGACCTCGGCCTTGATACACACAAAGCCCATCAAACTGCCCTCAAACTACATGCTCATTCCGTGCTCTACGCATACAAATTGACAACAACTAGACGCGCTCTTAAAAAATCCAGTTGCTCTCAAGGTCTTGGTCTGGAGCAGGGGGCTGCTTGTCACCCTCCAGATCCTCACTAGTTCTTCCTTTTCCCTGGTGAAGGAGACTCACGGCTCTCTGGGCCAACGTGTCTCCTTTTCCTTAATTGATGTGGGGAGTGGTTTCACTGCCTACGCAGTTTTTCCTTTTCTTTTCTTTTCAAAATCCTCCTATTCCTCTCCCTAGTTTGATGGTAGCCTGAGGGCCCCTCAAACCCGGGGTTTGCCAGCCTGCTGAGCAGACCTGCAGCTGTGTGCTTGTTCTGTAATATGCTGCAGCCTTATACTTATTTTCGTGGTTTTTGATGGGTACTGAGTGTGTTAGGGTCTAGTCTAAGTTTTCTTGCTATATTGTTTGGCTCTACAGCCCCCAGGGGGCCCTCAGGGAGCTGACTGACCACCCAACCAGTCCCAGAATTAATACCGGGGTACTGTTCCTTGGAGCATCAGTCTGCTGCCCCAATGAGATATTTGGATTCCCTGATGGCACGTCGTATTGCGGGAGAGGCATGTGTCTGGTGCGCTCACTAAAAGTTCTCCCATCTTCTGAATATTCTCACAGAGGACAAGGGAACTTAATGTGGGGCAGGGGAATTTTGAGAAGAACCAACGTGCTTTGACAGCAATTGTGTAGTTGATTCGTTTCACCAACTTACTGTAAGGGCTGAATTCTAAGAGGGATGGTCTACAGAGCTACCAGTTTCACCGTACTGCACGTGACATTCACCTGAATCTCGCATCTCCACCTGCCAGTGCATGAAGCCATTTTTTGTCATGTGCTGATTATTTCAAATAGCATCATGATGTTGTGTTGCTTGAGAGTTATTTGATTATACATCCTAGTTTTCAAAACTAGAAAGCTTTTAGTGGTAATATGGCATTGGTGGACTGTTATCAACACGCCCAAAAGGACAGTTTGCATTCCAGTCCGCCTACATCCCTTGTTGCCCTTAGTAGCTGTTTTTACCTTGAGCGCTGCTCTCTTGCATTATAGATTCGCACATCAGGTGTGGAGGCATTTGCCCTCGCAAACAAAAACACAAGCAAATCCTGCTTGTATGTATGCATGTGTGTATGTATGTACTATGTATGTACTATGTATGTATGTATGTATGTATGTATGCATGCCAGTGTACGTACTACATAGAATGCATCTTAAGAGCAGGGCATCATGTATGATACGCTACTTCACACAGGGCAAGGGTTGCATTCCCATTGCAGACTGTTTCTTAACGGGCATCCAAGTTGTGGGTGTTGTGACTTATTGGGCAGTCTTGCAAGTTAGTCTGTCAATAATCAATTTTGTAGGCAATTGCTAGATTCTCTAACCCACAGGTGTGCTTGGCTGGTTTTCAGCTATTATGCGGGCACGAATAATCATCGCAGCGTTTGCTTTTTTCATAAGATTTACCAGCTGTCTCTCACAGCCAAAAACACCACAACGTCCAGAGGCAGCTTAAACCCCCTTACCTAATAATCTACTCGTAATATACCAGAACTACACACTACCTGAACATAAACTGAGTGAGACAAAGATGATACAACAGGCAATTCCCATGCACGTATGCATTCAACGCCCAATCAACAGCAGTTGGTGACACGTAATGCTCTAATATACAACGAAGATTTATACAGGCAAACACTCATGAGTCTTCCTCCATTCTTCTAGCACGCTCCAGTTGACCAACAGATACCAACAACTCAGCCCCTGTGAATCACAAATGAGAGCTGCCAGCAAGACGCTTGGGCTGTGAAGCTTGAGCAGCAGTCGGCACCATTTCCGTGCCTCCAGCTTCGCGTGCACGCAATAGGCCAATCTCCTGCAGTGTGGGCGCCACCCGTCCCTGGCAGACATCCATGTGCTGGTTGAAATCTCCAAGCGAAACCAGGCTTACTCCGGATGGCGGTGATTTGAACACAAAGATGCCATCATCTGGTTGTGTGCTCACATCATCAAAACCAGAAAGTGGAGAGCTCCTGCAAAGTCAGCCAACGTAGATGTGAATGGCTTAAGTTGTCCGTTCCTCCAACCACTGTTAGGGAACGGGGCGTTTGGTGCTGATGTCCTGGGTCCAGCGCCTCTCCTGCTTGCAACAGAGCGTCCTCTGAGTCTGACCTAGCATGCAGGAAAACGCCAATACAAGTACAATGTTCAAATTCATGGTATCTGTTCAGCACCTACCACAAACAACCCACAAACAACACAACACCTCTCACCGAGTGATGATGTGAACCAAGGCTGGTGGCACCTCTTTCCTGCTCCCCTCTGCTTTTTGTGTTAGCCGTCGTTCTCTCCAAGCCCGTAAACCCACTCGATCCACGCAGCCCCCATCCTTAAAAGGTGATAAAAGGTTCAGCCGGCTGTATCCTGTTGGAGATGATGAAAGATGGAAATTGTTCGAGTTTCTTATCATTTGTAAATGGTGAGACCTCTCTTATTGCTTTTTGCTGTGCCATCTGCCAGGGTGCTTGAGGCATCAGCAGGGGCGCCTGATCTAATGCTTCTGCAAACCTTGACGTATCTGGCAACACAGGCAAGCTTGCAGAGGGAGAGGGGTAGTGCAGCACACATGCATGGTGGACAAGAAGCTGAAACGAAGGGGCGTGCAAAAACAACTTTTAGGTGAAAGGGGCTGAGTGTGTCCTACCAGGGATATGCTGGGGTTGAAAGAGGAGAGGAATTGCAGCAGAGGCTGCAACCGCCTCTGGCAAGGGACCGCTGTCTACTAAGATGTGCTGGCCATCCACTGCCGACACCACCCCCACTGCAAGTCAAAACCAGGCAAATGGAAGGCACAACATTAAGGTTGGTCAGGGGTCTCGCCGACGAGTGTCACCTATTTGGCTGGAATTACAAAACCAAGTGCTAGCAATACCCCCAAACATCCCCCACCTTTGATAACCCATTGATAACCCATAAAAGGCACAATCAAATATATTTTAAATGAGGGACGAGGTGATTTGGGATGATGAATAGCTGAATAGCGTGATGATGTGATGAGCTTGACATGACAGACAGGCTGATGGGGTACCAATCCTTCCAGGGAGCCAGCACCCGTGCTGATGCTGTCTTCAAAAGTGTGAAAGGATGGAAGGAGAAGGGGAAGGAAAGCACTTGGTGGTGGACTTGCTTTGCTGTGGTGCTTGTGGCGTGTTGTCCTTCCAGGGAGATTGTTTGCGAGCTGCAGTGCAAACTTTGTGGCACCAAAATTGGCCCAGCAAATCCCTCAGAAACAGCCAAATCACACTTGGAGCCTGGGGTATGCAAGAAGTACAGTGAAGCGGTGGCTGAGGAAGGCATAGCTGCAGCCCTTCAGCAAGACCCTGAGTGATATGGCAGCTCTCATCAAGGAGAACAGCAGCCCAACCGTTCAGCGCGTCAACTCCTGGCGCCCGTGGGCTTCCAAGCATGGCTTCAATGTCCTTGCCATAGTGGCTGTGGGGCTGCTGTACATGCACCCCAACTTGTGCTGGTGAGCACAAGAGGTCAGTTTGGGGCCAGCTGTACACCAAGCACCGCTCAAGGCTTGCTCTGGAGCGCGCGCGGAAGCTGATTTGCATCCGCTGCAACAACAAGGGCTTCTCTGATGACGACCTTGAGTCCAAACTGCAGCCCCTTGCCGAACAAGATGTATAAAACTTCTAGGATTGTGCAGCTGGGTTAAACAAAGGTGGGACTGGGTGTTTGAACAGGGGGGAAGAGGACGGAACAGCCTGTGACACATCTTGGCCTCCGGAGGCCCGGTCCTGTTAAATCAATTCATTTTAACGGCGCGTTTACAACGTGGATTGTTATATTATTTTCGGGATTAAATTCAGAACTAATACCTGTCTTGCGTGTACAGAGGATTAAATTCCTAAAGACGGGATTAAAATCGGCCCTCTTTTAATCCAGGGGGGAGGTCGATTAAAATACCAAGGGGATTAAATTCCCCGGGGCATAATTCCGTCCACTTAAATCCTTCCCTGCCCCCGGACGATCAAATCACAAGCAACAGTGCAAAGCGTGGTCTCAATTGAGCCTGCCTGCAAGCCAGGTGCCCTCTTAGAGTTATGGCACCGTTGCCCTGGGCCAATAGACCTACTTTCACCCAGGTGAGAGCTCTTGCTCCTGTACATAGCTGTGCTTCTGTACGTAGCTGTGCAAGTGTTGACCAAGTCTGAGAGGGCACTCGAGTGCGCACTCGCATGCTTGCCCATCTGTGCACCGCTTCAGCAGCTCCTCAGCCAGCCACAGCAGCAGTGCTGCAAGACCTGGTTTAGAATGGCCTCATCCTCCAAGAGAAACCTACACAACTTGTACCAAGAGGCTGGAGTCAGGCATGCCTTTGAGCAACAGCTCCACCTCCATGATTTCATCCATCTTGGAATCCACCATTCCCTCCATCTCTGAGCTCCTTTTCCCAAATTTTATAATCCCCATCGTAAACGCTAGGGGATGAAATTGAAGGGGAATATAAAAAAGGGATAAATCAATGGGATCATATTATTAAATCTCCTTTTGTTGTAAACGCGCCGTTATTATATCAAGGTACCATGGAAATTTTCAGGTTGGACGCCTGTGAAAAGCAGTTTTCTTACAATCATCTCCCATCTAGGCCCTACCCATCTACAACGAGTCTCGCCGAGCCTTGGCGAGTCTCTTTGGTGGATCAGACCACCCCATTCACCCATCCTTACACAAATAGTTCCAGGCGAAGACCAGCAAGAAACCAATCAGCCTAACGACCTGGCTGGCGGTTAACCCCTTAACTTACACAAATAGATCCAGGTAGATCACGCGGATCCTGACGTCATACTGTTGCGCTGTGGGAATTGCTACTACTGTGTGGGACAGGTCTGATGCAAACATGCGATGATGCTGCACGTGCAGCACGTAAGGACTGGTGCTGGGTTGGGCAGGAGCAGGGTAGCGTACAAGGGTAGGGGGGGGGGGTCTAGCACAACCTGAGTGCACAGCATGAGCAGCGTAGTGCTTAGGTTCAATACGCACAACCAGCAACTGACCCCCATTTCGTCCCAAACAGCAACCCGTAAGATGTTTAGCTCCATGTTGCACTTGGAGTACTCCTCCATTTCCCAGAGCTGTTCTCCAGAGCTGTTCTGAACTGTTTTAGACAGCCTGCACAGCCTGCTAATGAGCTCCTCAGGGCCGCGCCCCTGCACTACCTGCAAACTCTGTTTGGAGGTCCTCAAACGTGGGCGGCAAAAGGTGCCGCAGCCGCTCCACAACACCATCTAAAGACAGCAGCCCACCCTGCCAGGGTTGCATGGAAGGGCGCAAGAGTGCAATCGGAGGCTGCCGCGAAAGCTCAGCTGCCACCTACATTACGGCGTGGGCAAACAGGGATTGTCAGACACACAGGCAGAAAGCAATTGACCCAACAGACGGCACACGGAAGGCTGAACTCTGGAAGTATAGGACATCCTGGCACTGGTTGACGCCCATCACTGATGGTATCTACTCGCATGGATGCTTGAAATGGTAGGTAACGGTGAACACATGGCTCCATCTGCTTGTTTAGCTGTAGAAGCGTGAAGGCACTACAAATCTATAACGCCGAGGCTTAGGTGCAAAGAACGGGCAAACGCATCGGTACTCTCACAGGTATACCTCGCGGGGTGAATAGCCTGCGCAATATAGTGAACCTGCGCAAGCACAAACACGGCAAAGCATGAGAATCTGTGCGCCTTGTGACAGTGCGTCAAGAGCAAAGTACCTTGCATAGCACCTGCAAAGCATCTTTTGCATCAAGACACTTGACACTGCTGCCAAACTGTGTTTGACCGCACCTGCTAATGCACCAGCACTAGTTCCCATCACTCCTTGGATATGCATCCCAGCCTGCATCAGCAGAGTGCACCAAATAAATCTAAAAGGGAGCTGCTTGCATGCAGGACACCAAGTCACTTCCCAAACCTTTGATGTTTATAACCTTGCATGCTATCGCACAATCCTTTCTGGGTCCCTAGGGCTCCTTATTAGGCCGGATCTGAATCAATTAGTCCAACCGTCACCAGGCCCTCCTCCGGTCTTGCATGCACGATGATCCTCTTGCTTGGAAACAAAATGAAAGAGCAAAGCATTGTAGAGGGGAGCTTGCAGCTACTTTTGGGCAAGTAATGACCCAATGCATCAAACTACGGGCAGGCCCAGGTCAGCCCAAGAGGATGCACCTAGATGCGAGCAAGGACAACTCTCGTGAGCGAGCCCTGCTGGGCCAGCAGCAAATTGCAAGCTACCAAGCCTGCAACAAGACGGTTGCTGTACATAGTTTCACTATTGTCTTGCCACGTGGCCCCCACCTCCTCTACCGCGGCCAGGAACCCGCTGTGGTTGGCAAAGGCAAGAAATCCTGCGAGGCGCAGAAGGGTCGTGGACTTGCAAACAGAAGGTGCTTGCAAGGCAGTATGCAAGCCGGCATGCATCACCTGCAAGGCGCACTGAGCAGCTTTCAGGGTGGGTTGACCAGCAATGGATATTGCATGTCAAGGATGCAGACAGCGCAGATGGTGCTGAAGACCAATGGCCAGCACAAACCTGAGGATAGTACCAGGTCATAGGCTTCTCTCTCAGCTGCTTCTGCATAGTGTGGTCAGCAATTAAGTGTTTTGAGTTCCTGCTCGCGAAAGCCACAAGGAGGAGATTTTGTTTGCGCACGTATATCAGCAGTTTCCGCTCCAGTAATTTTTGCGCCGGTGTGGATAGCTCACTGCTCACAAAACGTCATTTATGCCCCTCACTCATGGCAGCTCCGGCGCCATTGCTCACCACCAACCAGGACCGCCCCCGGTTTAACAAGCCTTGGTCGCAACCGAGTTCGCCGCAAGGCTCCTTGCGTCCTCGCGTCCCGTCCAAGGTGTGATTGCTTCAAGGCCCGAGTGCGCATTTAAAACTCAAGCTAGGTTTTTATGACGGATGACATAAATAATACGCCAGAGAGGTGAGAATCAGCGTTGAGACAACAACCAGACAGCCACATCATCACTCCGCTGGATTGCCGCCCAATCAGCAGAACTTCCACCTAAGGATAATAAACGAATGAGGAGAGGCAGGATAATGACTTGGTCAAATTCCTAGTGGTCAACACTTGTGCATGTTCGTGTGCGTGCAAGCGCGTGGTATGAGCTAGATATACCTATGTATGTATCTCTCTCCCTCTCTCTCTCACTAACGAAC
>LKMJ01006462.1_pt1 | contig 11050 bp, 6 predicted proteins | sample 643391 | NCBI WGS metagenome assembly LKMJ01 (sample SAMN04112250, study PRJNA286221) | soda lake metagenome | biome: soda lake; feature: Kulunda Steppe; material: water; isolation source: sample PL-Br10 brine of Picturesque Lake | place: Russia: Kulunda steppe | collected 2010-07
CAATGCAGTTGTTTGATGTAGGTTTTCAGCTCTCATTTTCTGCCGTATTTATCATTTTGTTGATGATGCCCGAAGCACAGCGGATTATTCCGGTAAAATATAGATTCCGAAAAACAGGAGCTTTGTTCACAATTATTTTAGTTTCATTTGTAGTCCAATTGGGATTGTTTCCGATCCTGACATACTACTTTGGTGAATTTTCAATTATAGGACCTTTGGCAAACGCGCTTGTCATTCCGGTTTTAATGTTTACTGTACCGGTTGGTTTATTCTTTTCTCTGATAAATCCTGAACTATCAATTCTTGTTCAATATGGTGCTTTGCCCATCGGATTTTCACTAAACTGGATACAAAACGTAGCAACATACCTGGGAAGTCTTGATGCCAGTTACATTACCATTCAAAATTATACTGTTTCATTATTTTTGATATGGACGGCGGCCATTATGGGATTTTCAACCATTCGGATTCCCGAACTAAGATGGAAAATGGCAATCCTGATTTTATTGATTATGAATATATTTTTTATTGAATTATCACTAAAAAACCCATCTCATAAAAAAATGGAAATTACCTTTCTGGATGTGGGACAGGGTGATGCGGTTCACATAAAGACACCGGGCGATAAGCATATATTAATTGATGCCGGCAGGTGGACGCCAATGGGGAACAGTGGAAACAGAATTTTAATGCCATATTTTGAACATTTTGGCATATCAAAACTTGATGCGGTGATATTGTCTCATCCACATGCTGATCACATAGGAGGAATGCCTGTTCTGCTTGAGGAAATGGAGATCGGAGAGATATACAAAAGTGATTTCACCTACGATTCTGAAATTTATAAAAATAAAATACAGCTTGCTGAAGAGAAAGGTATTCCTATTTTTACACCCTCTGCAGGCAGTATGATAGAGGTTGACCCCACAGTAAAAATGTTTGTTGTTGGGCCCGAGAAAGATGGTCCGAAATTCAGTAATCCCAACAATCACTCTGTTACTATAAAAATGGTTTATGGGGAAACCAGCATATTATTCAGTGGCGATGCTGAGACAGAACAGGAAAGACAGTTAGCAAAAAGATATGGAGATTTTTTACAATCAGATTTATATAAAGTTGGCCATCATGGCAGTAATACCAGCTCTACAGAGATATTTATGAATTACGTTCAACCGGAGATATCAGTGGCTTCATTGTCTTTGCGAAATTATTTTGGCCACCCCGGAAAAGATGCAGTAGTACGCCTGAACAGGTTCAGCCATAGACAATATTATACCAGCCTTGAAGGCGCAGTAAAATTTGTCAGCAATGGCAGTACAATAAAAAGAGAACATTGGCAGTAATTTTTATGATTTTATGATCTCCATAGTAAAAAAATTAATAATGATCTTTTTTGTTCAATAAATCTTATTTGAACACATTATAACAGAAGTAACTAACTTTCCGGCTCATGAATTAATGAATGGTATAAAAAAGCTATCCCGTGTCTATTTATGTAATTTAGATATAGTACCTTTGCACAATTGCTACAACCAATGAAACGAAGTTTGAGACTCGTTCAGTTAAGGCGTAAATTCATTGTCTTCTGTAAAAACTAATCAAAAAAAGATGTCTGATAAGGAACGGCCAAGTTTCGAAGATGCTTTAAAGAAACTGGAAGCAATAGTTGAAAAACTGAACAATCAGGATATTAGCCTTGAAAAATCCGTAGAACTTTATGAAGAAGGCTTAAGGCTCTCAAAAATTTGTTCAGAAACTCTCGAAAATGCTGCTTTGAAAATTGAACAAATCGATCAGTCTAACGACGATAATAAGAAAGTATAACAGCTGAGTATGGAAGAATACACACCGACACCCGGTCCGCTACTAAAGAATATTCAAACACCGGATGATCTGAAAAAGCTCAAACCTGAACAATTACAGCAGATTTGTGATGAACTCAGAGAATTTATTATTGATATGGTATCGGTGCATGGAGGTCATTTTGGAGCCAGTCTTGGAGTTATTGAATTGACTGTTGCCCTTCATTATACATACAACACTCCAAATGATCAGTTGATATGGGATGTGGGACACCAGGCTTACGGACATAAATTGCTGACAGGCCGAAGAGATCGATTCCACACAAATCGTAAGTACAAGGGCTTATCAGGATTTCCGAAACGCACTGAAAGTGATTACGACAGTTTTGGTGTGGGTCATTCAAGCACATCTATTTCTGCCGGGCTTGGTATGGCCATTGCCCGCGATTTAAATAAATCCGATAAAAAAATTGTATCTGTGATTGGAGATGGTGCAATGACAGGGGGAATGGCATTTGAAGCAATGAATAATGCCGGAGCTCTTGAATCTGATCTGTTGGTTGTGCTGAACGATAACAACATGTCGATAGACCCGAATGTCGGAGCCTTAAAAGAATATCTTGCTGAAATAACAACCAGTAAGACTTTCAATAAGATGCGCGATGAAATTTATGATTTGCTGGGGCACCTGAAAGGAGCCGGTGAGAAGATGAGAAAAGTGGCTTCAAAGTTAGAGAGAGCCGCAACAGCCGCAATTACCCCCGGTGCACTTTTTCAGGCATTGGGCTTTAAATATTACGGGCCGGTAGACGGGCATAATGTTGATGCGCTCAGAAGACATCTTGAAGATCTTCGAACAGTATCAGGCCCCAAGTTACTGCATATTGTAACCGTGAAAGGAAAAGGGTTTGCCCCCGCTGAACGAGAACAAACCAAATGGCATGCACAAAGCAGCCCGTTTGATAAAATTACCGGTAAGTCTCTGGCTAAACCCGTTATAAAAAGCAAACAGCCGCCAAAATATCAGGATGTATTTGGCGAAGCACTTGTTGAACTCGCCGCAACGAATACAGATATTGTGGCAATTACTCCGGCTATGCCGAGTGGTTCCAGCCTCTGGCCAATGATGAAGACCTTCCCCGATCGCGCTTTTGATGTAGGTATTGCCGAGCAGCATGCGGTTACATTTGCGGCAGGGCTGGCAGCTGAAGGGAAAAAAGCATTTGCGGCGCTCTACTCAACGTTTTTACAGCGGGCATACGATCAGGTTATCCACGATGTAGCCATTCAAAAACTGCCGGTGGTTTTCTGTATAGACCGTGCAGGACTTGTGGGAGCTGACGGACCCACTCATCACGGACTTTATGACATTTCATATCTGCGTGCAATTCCGAATATGATTGTTTCTTCACCGATGGATGAACAAGACCTCAGAAATATGATGTATACCGCCTCTGAATATGATGAAGCGGCATGGGCTATTCGCTATCCCAGGGGGAGAGCAACCGGAATGGACGTAAAAGAGGGATTTGAAATAACTGAAATCGGGAAGGGCAGGATTATATCAGAAGGTGAAAAAGTAGCCGTACTAAGTTTTGGCCCGATCGGGAATTATGTTACCGAAGCTGCTTCAAAGCTGGAGGATGAAGGTGTTTCAATTGGCCACTACGACATGCGTTATGCAAAACCCCTGGACACAAAACTAATTGACCGGGCACTGAATAATTACGATTCAATAATCACCATTGAAGACGGTGCACGCCTGGGCGGTTTTGGCTCATCCGTTGCAGAATATGTTGCTGAAAAGGGAGCAGGAGTGCCCGTAAAAATTATGGGGGTGCCGGATCAAATAATTGAACACGGTACTCAGCGTCAATTGCATGATGAAGTGGGAATAGGGCCGGATGGTATTGTTGCAGAAATACAAAAATCGCTCTCCGTTTTAGTAGAACACTGACCCCGGTTCTTGCCTGCCGTTTATCCGGCAAAAAGTGTAGTTTACTCTGAGTATTAACTACAAAATTTTCGATGAGTAAAAAACATAAAGCTGTCCTGGTTACCGGTTCGCACAGATCGGGTACTACCTGGGTAGGAAAAACCATTTATCAGCATAAAGAGGTAAAATATGTACACGAGCCCTTCAATGTGGATTACGAGAAGGGAAATATGTATATAAACCTGAATACGTGGTTTTGTTATGCTCACGGATCTCCTGAGGAGGAAAAAATAAGAGAAAAATTCGATAGGTTTTTTTACTCAAATCCATTTCAGCAATCTGCAGAGTTATGTAAAATTTCAGAAAATGATGGTAAACTACCGTTGCGATTTTTGAAATTCTTACTGATACCATCGTCAAGGCCCCTCACTGTTTTTAAAGACCCTATTGCTCTTTCATCAGCCGGATGGCTTGCGGATAATTATCCGATTAAAGTGATCTGTATGATTCGAAATCCGCTTGGATTTGTTGGTAGCCTGAAAAAAGCGGAATGGGATTTTGATTTTACTCATATTAAAGAACAAGAGATGTTGATGAAGGAGAAACTACAGCCGTTTACTGAGGATGTAGAAAAGGTGCTTCAGAAAAGTGATTTTATTGAAAGAGCTTGTTTACTATGGAATATGCTTCATCATATTATTTATGAGTATATGCAAATTAATAAGGATTGGTTGTTTATAAAATACCGGGATATAGCAGTCGATCCCGTGCAAAAATTCAGTGAAATATTTGATTACACGGGCTTGAAAATGAATGATCAAATTACTCAGTATATTCAAAACTATACGTCCAGATCCAATCCAAAAGAGGCAGAGAATCATGAATATATGCCGAGAGATTCAAAAAAATCACTGGAGAACTGGAAGGACCGACTGACCCCGGAAGAGGTTGAAAAAGTAAAAGAACTGACCAATGATGTTTTTAAAAAGCTATATCAAAATCAATAATGAGGAGCAGATCTTGATAAAATCACTTTTCTTATGTTTGATCTCTGTTATTTTCATTACCTATGCACTGCCTGCAAGTGAAGACAAGAGAGGAATAGACCATGTTATCATATATCCAGCTTACGGATACTATGATGATGGAGATTGGGTAATTCCGCTCAGGATTTATTCTTATGAATACCGGGAGAGAGGTGAGCGTATATTTTCCGGGATTGTGAATTTCAGGCGGGACCTTGAAACTGAACAGTCTGAAATTTTTCAGAGCCGCATCAGGTATTTTGTGGCTGATAGTGAATCGGGAGAAGAGGTGAAATTTGTATTTGATGATGACCCTGAGGGAACCATTTTTAAAGTAAAAGATAAAGACGGGAACCATTTATCAACAAATCGGAATGGTGAAATTGAAGGAGAAATACGCATATCTGATGAGCTGGTAAATACGATCTTAGAAAATAATCAATCAGAAGAAAACTGGTTGTCTTTAAGTGTGGTTTCGGATGGGCATATTGGGGGAGGAAAAGTGCGGCTGATTGAGCAGGAAGGCCTGTCCGTAATTTCTGATATTGACGACACCATTAAAATCACTCAGATACCCGCAGGACCAAGAGTTGTGATCAGGAATACATTTTATAAAGAATACTCACCGGCACCGCGAATGGCTGACCTTTACAATAGCTGGGAAAATGCCTCATTTCATTACGTATCTGGCTCTCCCTGGCAGCTTTATCCGGCACTTTCTGAGTTTATGTTTGATGAAGAGGTTGATTTTCCCGAAGGCACATTTCATCTGAAGTCAGTGACAAAAAATCTGTTTTCACGAAGTACATGGTCTGATTTGAGAGAAGTAACCATGAATGATGATGTAACCTATGAACAAAAATTAAGGCAGATTACTCAAATTTTTGAACACTTTCCGCAGCGTGAATTCATTTTGATTGGTGATTCCGGCGAAAGGGACCCGGAAATTTTTAGTGCAATCAGAGAACAGTTTTCCGAACAGTTAAAAGAAATTATTATCCGTGATGTGGTAAATGCACGTGAATTAGAACCTGAAAGACTTGAGAATATGCGGGTAATTCCGGCACCAACAATCTTTCGGCGAAATGAGATATCTCAGGATAATTAATGCAGATGGTGAAATTTTGCCTTTTCCATCTTAAAAACTGCCAAAATGGAATCTATAATCATTGCGTGTGGGTTCCCATCCGATTGAAATCCCGATATCGAAAGCAAGATTGCTTATTTTAAACCGGGTTCGTATACCACCGCCAAATACTGACCTGGAGCTTTCCACCAAATCGGGATTATTTAAGTCTGCTGCTGTCTGGCTGAATAACACAAGATAAATATTTGAAAGATAAGCGGGGAGCAAAAGGCCGCCATCATCGGGATATACTATAGGGATGGTATATCGGGTATTTAACAAAGCAACATTGCTAAAACTGGATACCGGAATTTCGGAAAAGTTATTCGAAAAAAGGGAAGACAAACCAAATACAGGAAGATCGGTTTGAGTAATAGCCTGCGCATTTAATCTCAGGGACTGATTCCACCGGCTTAATGGCGCCAGGTAAGTAGTAATTCCAGCCCTAAGTCCCTGTCGCTTTGCCAGATTACCCTCGACACCAAACAACTCTGTCACAATTTCAAACTCGTCACTGTTCAACCCGTATCTTGCTTCTCCGACAAAACTCCATCCGCTGTTTGGCTGCACATCGCGTGTAAACTGCCTTAAATTAAGATTTAACACACTTCTGAATCCAACCGTGTGGCGGGTTCCAAACTCAGAAAATGCCTCACCGGTATTTACCGGGTTTAAAAATCGAATATTTGAAATAAAGTATTGCGGTTCAAGCAGCAGAGAACTGAACCGCGCATTGCTTTCCAGCCTAAAGCGTATTGGTACTTTCACAGATCCGCCTACCGATTGCTGAAGGAGCTGAGTGGTAACTTGCCGGTCATCAATTTCTATGGTGAACGGGGACAGGTTCGGACTGTTAAAAAAGTCGAGAACAAAACCAGGATAAAAAGATTTGTTGATGTAGCTAAAATTATACCAGACTCGGTCCAGATAATGATCCATATCAAGAGAGTAGGCCTGCGTGCTCAGCGTATTTGTGCTTTCAAGTGAAACCCCAATCCGGTCAAAATCATTTTCTCTTTCGTAGTATGGCAGCAAGGACCGGGGTTTTAGCCACGAAAATCCTGTGCTGTATCTTTTGGGCTCCCAGTCAGTTTCCAACGAATCGTTATCCCGGTTCATCAGCGGACGCGCAAAAAGTGCTCTTATTTCATTACTGTATTGCCATTCATTTTCAGGGATTTCTTTGAATATGGATTCTGAAAGCTCCAGAGTAAATAATCGCTGTTCATTTTTTACCTGCCTTATATATGCAATAGATTTCCCGTCAGGGGAGTAGGAGGGCTCAAATGCATTGTAAAGACTTTCAGTAATTTGATGAATACTGTTTTCTGCCAGGTTGAACTCATAAATATTCATCGTACCGGTATGGTCACTTACAAAAAGGAGTTTCTCTCCGGACGGATGCCAATGAAGGTCAAATATTGACCCATCGCTGAATACGATATCAGGCTCATCGTCTATTACCATGTTCATTTCCTGGAGATTTTGAAACCAGACAGCCTGCACACTTTTTCGTTTGCCTAAAATAGCGGCTTCCGCTCCGGAATCAGGCCTGATGGCAACCTGAATCACGCTTGAATTTTCAGGGCGTCTAAACGTTTTTTCAATTGTTTGGGAATCCTGGTTTATTTGAACAAGATTCAATTCATGTGCATCTGTCTGAAGGGCATAGATATCATTTTCGTACAAATCTGGAGCAAATAACCGTTTGTTTTGAGTTATTCTTTCAGAGTTGCCGGTGGCCACATCAAGCCGGTGGATATCGCCGGTAAATAGATTGTCATAAAGCCGATCAGTGTGATATCGTGAATAATAAAGCTGGTTACTTTCTTTGGAATATGAATAGTGAAAGTCATTAACAATAGATACTTCTTTGAGAAGGCTGATTTCTCCGTCTGATCTATTGTGGATATAAAAACCAGTTGCCCTGTTGCACGATCTGCCGAAAAACAGGGTTCGGTCATCATCAATCCACAGGGGACGACTGAGCCTGGCGCATTTAGCATTGAATTCAATTTCTACTGACTTTGATTCGGTGTTTTCGGTGAGCTGCTGAAGCCGGTCTTGCTCATTTTTGGCCTCTGATTCACTAAACTGACTGTACAGCGATCCCGGCCAGTAACCGGTGCTGTTTCTCAGGGCTGTTCCAAACCCAAGAAACGGGTAGCGATAATGAAAATTGATAGCATTTTTCATGGCGTCGTCTCCGAATGTATCAAGCATCCAGTTTGTAAATTTATAACCGCCAATGTAGTGTCTGTCAAACGGGGGAGTAAAATCCGTTGTATGGAAAAGCTGCCCCATGGAAAGTTCATCAGAAGTATTTAGCAGCGTATTAAATTGATTGGTGAAATAAGCGTGGTTTCCCCGGCCTGAGTAAGGAATTGTACCGTGACTTTCGTGCTGAACGGCAATGCCTTCAAATACTCCAAGAGGCGCGGCAGCATGGACAGACCGCCGTAAATCCGGCGAAAAAAGGCCAATTACACGTGTAAATGAGGTGGGATTTACACTAAAATGCAGGGCATGAACAAGTTCATGCGGAACTACGGTTTCCAGCCAGTCACCCGATCTCGGATTCATAGATTTGCTTTTTATGGGTGCCAGCTCAATTTCAGACCGAAAATTTAAGGGGCTTACAAATCCGTTAGAACGGTCGTTTTCGGGATTAATAATAAAGGGGAAGTTTTTGAGATCACCGCCAACCAATTTCTGTATATCGCTGTATTCAGCCTCAAGAATATGTAATGTTCTTTTGGCTTCATTACTGTAGCGTTCAGGATAAATTACACGAAATCTTTCCGTTTCAATCTGCATCCAGTTTTGATCCGGAGCCCGGTATTGCGTAGGGTAAATCTGGGCTGATAACGAAGTTGCACCAAACAGTATAAAAAAAACGAAAAGAATAAATCGGGTCATATAATACTTCAGTAAATGAGCATCCAGTATAGGTAGATGAATGCAAAAACGGTTAAAAAGGTAATTCCTGATACGCTTAATAAGTATAACCACTTTTTAGGCCGATATTCTTCCGCAATTTCATCCTGAAAAATCAGCTTGTGATTCATAAAAGCAAGCACGGGGGCTGCCAGAAATGAGAGGGTGGTTGCCAGGTCTATTAACAGACGGAAGTTATCTCCCATCAGGATTAAAAATAAGATTGTTCCGGTGCTGATGATCACTAAAAGTGAACGGTGTACCAGCTTAAAATCGAAACTTTTATTTTCTGACCTTGTTATTTCGAGTATATGAGTGCAAACCCTGGGATAGGTATCGGTTACGGTAAGTGTTGTGCTCAGCATGGTAGTAAAAGCACAAATAATAATGATAAAATATGCCCAATCACCAAGAGCCATGGTGTATAGAGTAATGAACTGATCAGCAAATCCGGCGGCGGTTGTTGCATACTCTTCTCCTGAACCAAACATTACAAGAGCTCCCAGAACCAAAAAACAGAGTGCAATGACAGCGGCACCTATATATCCCAGGTTAAAATCGAAGGTTACTTCGTTTAATTTTGGTCTGTAGCCGGTTTGTTTGATGCGCTCAACCGTCCAGATGGATTGCCAGGCAGATGCATCTATGGGTATAGGCATCCAGCCCATAAGGGCAATCAGAAATGCCACGCCGGAAACAGTCCATATTTCTGGTGCAGAAACAATCGGTGCAGACTCAAAATTTCCGGTTGTTAATGCCATAAACATAGCCAGCAGTGTTGAAACGGCCAGAATAACCATCAGCACTTTTATAGCTATGTCGAGCGAGGAATAAGCGTTTTTAACGAGATAAACAATGGAAATTACCAGGATTATGACAGCCCACCAGATTAAGGGAAGATCAATTCCGGTAAGGCTTGTGGCAAGGCTTGCGGTTACCAGGGTTACAGCGGCATGAACAGCAAACATTGTGGAAATTGTAAAAATAATAAATGTCCAAAGGGCAAACGGGTGGAGCCTGGCATACCCTTCAATCATATTTCTTCCCGTTGCAAGGGCATAGCGGGGCCCAAACTCCAGGAAGGGATACTTAAAGATATTAGCAAGAACTACCGCCCAGATCAATGCATAACCGTATTCAGCTCCTGCACGGGTAGATTGTACAAGGTGAGAAACACCAATCGCGGCCGCGGCCATAATAAGGCCCGGGCCAAGAGCTTTTGTAACACCTTGTAAAGATAAACGGGTCATGATTTAGGCCAATTGATTGTAGAAAAAGGAACCTTTATATAAAGAAATTTTTTATGTTTTATATAGAAAGACGCAACATTAAATGTTTAAACTTAACTAAGAGGAACATCAGGATGGTAAGTGAAAAAACAATAAATGATCTGATAAATAATGACAGTGACCTGTCTATAACCATAACACTTCCAACTCACAAAACCGGAGAAGAAGGCAAGCAAGACCCTATTAGGTTCAAAAACCTGGTAAAAAAAGTTGAAGATCAACTCACTGGAAGAGGAAAGAAAAATGGAGAAATAGAAAAAATATTAAAACCGGCCAAAGAACTGTTAGAAAAGCCACTCTTTTGGTCGCACCTTGAACACGGACTTGCCGTGTATATAACAGAAAATAGTTTTGATGTGTACAAGCTGCCCTATACTGTGGATGAGCAGTTGTTTGTAAACGATCATTTTTTGATTACCCCGCTGCTGCCCATGACAAGCATGGATGGTACGTATTGTGTGCTGGCAGTCAGCCGGCAAAAGTTGAGGCTGCTCAAATGTACCCGTAATGATGTTGTGGATATCACACCTGATGATATTTCAGTTTCTGTGGCTGATTATCTTGAGGTTGACCCGGAAAAAGAACTTCAGTTTCATACCGGGGCAAGGGGAGAAGCAGCCATGTTTTTTGGCCATAATGCGAATGAAGAAGATAAGCGAGTAATTGTAGAGCAGTTTTACAGAGAGGTCGAGAAAGAAATAACTCCACTTATGAACGGTATGGGTGACCCGCTTGTGCTTATCGGCCTGAAGGAGAATATTCATATTTACAAGAAAGCCAACAATTATGGCAGGATTGTAGAAGATAATATCCCCCATAACCCTGATGAGCTGTCCGAAAAGCAGCTAAAAGATGAAGGTTGGGATGTTATCAAAGAATACTTTTTGAAAGATATGTACAAATCACTGGATAATTATTCAAAGCAGCCGAATGAG
>LKMJ01006463.1_pt1 | contig 11050 bp, 11 predicted proteins | sample 643391 | NCBI WGS metagenome assembly LKMJ01 (sample SAMN04112250, study PRJNA286221) | soda lake metagenome | biome: soda lake; feature: Kulunda Steppe; material: water; isolation source: sample PL-Br10 brine of Picturesque Lake | place: Russia: Kulunda steppe | collected 2010-07
CAACTCGACTACTTCCACGAGAACGGGTTCCAGCGAAAGGAGTGTCCCAGCTGTGGGGCCCACTTCTGGACCCGTGACGCCGAGCGCGAGGTCTGCGGTGAGCCACCCTGTGCGGAGTACGGCTTCATCGACGACCCTGGCTTCGAGGAGGAGCGCACCCTCGAGGAGATGCGGGAGGCGTTCCTCTCCTTTTTCGAGGAGCAGGGCCACGAGCGGATCGACCCCTACCCGGTCGCCGCCAACCGCTGGCGCGAGGACGTCCTGCTGACCCAGGCGTCGATCTACGACTTCCAGCCGCTGGTCACCTCCGGGCAGACCCCGCCGCCGGCCAACCCGCTGACGATCTCCCAGCCCTGCATCCGGATGCAGGACATCGACAACGTGGGCAAGACGGGCCGTCACACGATGGCGTTCGAGATGATGGCCCACCACGCGTTCAATGCCCGCAAGGACGCCGAGGATGAGTACGCCTACGAGGGAGAGGTGTACTGGAAGGACCGCACGGTCGAGCTCTGCGACGAGCTGTTCGCGGAGATGGGCGCGGATCTGGCGGATATCACCTACATCGAGGACCCCTGGGTTGGCGGCGGCAACGCCGGCCCGGCGATCGAGGTCATCTACAAGGGGCTGGAACTGGCGACGCTGGTGTTCATGTCCCTCGAACAGGACCCCGACGGCGAGTACGAACTCAAGGACGGCAACCGCTACTCGCCGATGGACACCTACGTCGTCGACACTGGCTACGGCCTGGAGCGCTGGACGTGGATGAGCCAGGGCACCCCCACCGTCTACGAGGCGATCTATCCGGAGATGATCGCGTTCCTGAAGGACAACGCCGGGATCGACCACACCGAGGCGGAGGCCACGCTGGTTCGGCGGGCTTCCAAGCTCGCCGGCAACCTCGACATCGACGAGGTCGAGGACGTCGAGGCCGCCCGGGACAACATCGCCGACAAGCTCGGCGTCGACACCGACCGGCTCGTCGAGTTGGTCGAGCCCCTGGAGGACATCTACGCGATCGCCGACCACTGCCGGGCGCTGGCGTACATGTTCGGCGACGGGATCGTCCCGTCCAACGTCGGCACCGGCTACCTCGCGCGGATGGTACTCCGGCGGACCAAGCGGCTGGTCGACAACGTCGGCGTCGACGCGCCCCTGGACGAGCTCGTCGACATGCAGGCAGAGCGACTGGGGTATCGGAACCGCGACACGATCCGCGATATCGTCCGCACCGAGGAGCGCAAGTACCGCGAGACCCTCGACCGCGGGGGCCGACGGGTGCGACAGCTGGCCGAGGAGTACGCCGACCGCGACGCCCCGATCCCCGTCGAGAAGCTGATCGAGCTGTACGACTCCCACGGCATCCAGCCCGACATGGTCGAGGAGATCGCCGTCGAACACGGTGCCGAGGTCTCGATCCCGGACGACTTCTACTCGCTGGTCGCCCAGCGCCACGAGGACACCGACGCCGCCGGCGAGGAGACCACCCGCGACGAGCGGCTGGCCGACCTCCCCGACACCGAGAAGCTCTACTACGACGACGCCGAACGCACTGAGTTCGAGGCGGTCGTGCTTGACGTCTTCGAGCGAGAAGAGGGGTACGACGTCGTACTCGACCAGACGATGTTCTACCCCGAAGGCGGCGGCCAGCCGGCCGACCACGGCGTCCTGAAGAGCGAGGACACCAACGCCGAGGTGACCGACGTCCAGATCAGCGACGGCGTCGTCCTCCACCGCACTGACAGCAACCCCGGCAAGGGGGAGTTCGTCCGTGGCCGGATCGACGCCGACCGGCGCCGCGCGCTAATGGCCCACCACACCGCGACCCACATCGTCGGCTATGCCGCCCGGCAGGTACTGGGCGACCACGTCCGCCAGGCCGGCGCCCAGAAGGGTGTCGACCGCTCGCGGTTCGACATCCGCCACTACGAGCGCATCACCCGGGCCGAAGTCACGGAGATCGAACGGGTCGCAAACGGGATCGTCACCGACAACGTCCCGGTGAAAGCGGAGTGGCCCCACCGCCACGAGGCCGAGGAGAAACACGGGTTCGACCTCTACCAGGGGGGCATCCCGCCGGGCGAGCACATCCGCCTCATCCACGTCGACGACGACGTCCAGGCCTGCGGCGGCACCCACGTCAAGCGAACCGGTGATGTCGGCGCCATCAAGGTGCTGCGAACCGAGCCGGTCCAGGACGGCGTCGAACGGATCGTCTTCGCGGCGGGCGCCGCCGCGATCCGGGCGACCCAGCGAACCGAGGACGCGCTGTACGACGCTGCCGACATTCTCGACGTTGAGCCGGAGGCGGTCCCCGAGACTGCCGAGCGGTTCTTCGAGGAGTGGAAGGAACGGGGCAAGCAGATCGACCGCCTGAAGGAGGATCTCGCGGAGGCTCGCGCGGCCGCCGGCGCCGACGAGATCGAGATCGACGGGGTCGCCGTCGTCGTCCAGCGGCTGGACGGCGACAGCGACGAACTCCGCGCGACCGCCAACGCCCTGGTCGAGGAGGGTCGGGTCGCGGTCGTCGGCAGCGGCGCCGGCGAGACGGCCCAGTTCGTCGTCGGCGTCCCCGAGGAAGCCGACATCAATGCCGGCGAGGTGGTGTCGGAGCTGGCCGCCAGGGTCGGCGGCGGCGGCGGCGGGCCGCCGGACTTCGCACAGGGCGGGGGTCCCGACGTCGATGCGCTGGAGGACGCCCTCGAGGCGGCCCCGGAGATTCTCCGGGCGGCGAAAAACGCCTGACTGTCGGCTGTTTCTTCAACGATGCCCACCGCACGGAACGGTTCAGTGGAACTGTACTACGACGTCGACGGGAGCGGCAAAACCGTCCTCTTTCTCGGGGATCTGGGTTACGGCGCCTGGCAGTGGGGGTGGCAACACGCCGCGGTCGCCGGCCCCTGCGAGTCGCTGGTGACCGACCTCCGCGGTGTGGGCCGCTCGGCGGCACCGCCCGGCCCGTACAGCGTCGAGCAGCTCGCTGCCGACGCCCGGGCGGTCCTCGAACGACACGGTACCCACCGGGTACATCTCGTCGGCGCCGGCCTCGGTGGCATGGTCGCCCTCGAACTGACCCTAACCGGCGGGCGCGCCCGATCGCTCACCCTGATCGGCACCGCCGCCCACGGTGCGGGAATCGACCCGGAACCGTTGTTCGGCGACCCCGAAGATCGGGCCCAACTACGATCGTCGCTGTCGGCTGCCCTCTCGTCGGGGTTCCGTGACAGCCGGCCCGACGTCGTCAACCGGATCGTCAGCTGGCGCGCCGAGGAGGACGCCACGCGGACCGCCTGGGCGGCCCAACGTGACGCCCTCGAGGCGTTCGACCGCCGGGACTCGCTGCACGAGATCACGATCCCCGCACTGGTGATCCACGGCACCGACGACTCCGTCTGGCCGATCGATCGCGGACAGCGCCTTGCCGACCGGCTCCCGCGTGGGGAGTTTCATTTCGCCGACGGCGCCGGCCACCTCCCCCACGTCGAACACTCCAGGGTTGTCAACGACGAACTGCTCGGTCACCTCGACGACGATCTTTGAGCTACCCTCTCGAACAGCCGTGTTCGACCGGACATGGACCTCGTCATCGGGACCGGCATGAATGGCACAGATCACAAGCCACTTTACCGCAGTCCCTCTACGAGATCCTGATGAGTCGACCTCGTATCGCCCTGCTTGACGTCTCCGACGCGCCGAGCACGCGCCGCAACTTCCGGCGCGAGCTCGACGCAGATCTGGTGGAGTACGACCCCAACGAGGGGGACCTCCCGGAGACCTTTTCGTTCGATGGTGCCGTTATCACCGGGTCGCGTATCTCGGTGTACTGGGACAAGGCGTGGATCCCGCCCCTGCTCGAGTGGATCGCCGAGGCCGACGACTGCGGTCTGCCGATGCTGGGGATCTGTTATGGCCACCAGGCGCTGGCGGAGGCGCTGGGCGGCCGCGTCAGCGGGATGGACGACTACGAGATCGGCTACCGGACGATTCGTCAGCGCGGCGACGACGAGCTGTTCGCCGGGATCGACTCGGAGTTCACGGCGTTCACCACTCACTCCGACACCGTCGTCCAGCTCCCCCCGGGCGCGAGACGGCTCGCTGAGAACGAGTACGGCGTCCACGCGTTCCGTAAAGACGACGCCTGGGGCGTCCAGTTCCACCCCGAGTACGACACCGAGACGGCCCGGACGATCGTCCAGAGCAAGGATCTCCCGGACGAGCGGATCGACGCCGTGCTCGAGGGGATCAACGAGGAAAACTACGCCGCTGCCTGCGAAGCCAAGCAGCTGTTCGACAACTTCATCGAGCGCGTTCACCAACCCGATTCCGAGGCCGCGACGACCGCGACCTAACCACTCATACTCTCTTTTTCCATTCTCTATCACTCTCTCTTCTCCCATTCTCTATCACTCTCTCTTCTCCTGAATCTGGGGTGTGTATTGGCCCACCTCCCCCGAACCGACCATGGCGATGCTGGTTGTCACCACACTCCTTGAAGCGATGCCGGCGTCGCCACATTCGTGTGTGGTCGCTCCGTCTCTCTACGACTTGCGGGGCCCCCGGGAACAGAGCTGGCGCTTGCCGAGACATTTGGTAACAACCAACACGCATTTATACGAAACCTACGTACCCCCACTTGGAGAGGAACACGATGTCATCGACCGATAACTGTGTGGCGCTGGAGCTTTCACGGGCGGAGTCGTGGGTCGTCCACGCCGCGCTGCTCGCCCGGATCGGGCGGGAAACCGAATCCGGTAACGACGTGAACAGGGAGATCGCACTGCTTCGGGCGGTCGAACACGGCGAGTATACGTTCGACCCTGCGGATCTGGATCTCCTCCGGACGACCCTTTCGGCGTATCTGGTCGACGCCCCCGAGCGTGACCGGATCCCCGGCCAGGCCATGCTGGACGAGATCGACGGTGCCATCGCCTGACTGGTTATGTAACCGCGTCGGCGGCTAGTTATATGACGCTTCGGAGTGATGTTCCAACCATGAGTTCCGAGGACGTCACCCGGCTACTGCGGGGTGCCTACCAGGACGAGATCGAGACGGTGATGAACTACCTGACCAACTCCATCGTTCTCGACGGCGTTCGGGCCGAGGAGATCAAGGAGTCGCTCCAGCAGGACATCCAGGAGGAGCTGAGCCACGCCGAACAGCTCGGCCAGCGGCTCAAACAGCTCGGGGAGCGACCGCCGGGCTCCGCAGAGTTCACTGCCAGCCAGCAGTCACTCCAGCCGCCCGAGGATTCGACCGATGTCATCTCCGTGATCGAGGGCGTGCTCGATGCCGAGAACGGCGCTATCGAGACCTATCGGGCGATCATCGACGCCGCCGAGGCTGCCGACGATCCGGTCACGGAGAATCTGGCGGTGACGATCCTGGCCGACGAGGAGGCCCATCGCACTGAGTTTCGGGGCTACCGCACGGAGTACGTCAAGGACTGACCGCTATCCCGGCTGTCCGCTCACAGCAACGCCGCGATCGCCAGCGCCAGCGCCAGCGCCAGCGCCGACACGTCTACTCGTCCGAACCGCAGTTCCGGTTCGGTCGGGTTCCAGGAGAAACACCGCGTCCGAAGCGCCAGCGCCAGTCGATCCGCCCGGACGAACGCCCGGTTCAGGCCCCCGATCGCGATCAGTCGAACCCGTTCCCGGACCGGGCGGCGCTCGCCGAGCCGGCACCACGCAGCCTCCCGCAGGCGGGCAACGTCGGCCTGCAACAGCGGGACGTACCGGAACAACAGCCCCACACCGAGTCCGAGGAACCGCCCGACACGTCCGGGGATCAGCCAGGTGACGGCCGCGCTGGCCTCGCGTGCGGTCGTGGTTTTGACGTACGCCGCCGCCAGCGCCAGCACCAGCAGCGTCCGGTAGCTCGCCAGCGCCGGCGCCACGGCGGCGGCGGGCTCGAACCACGGTCGTCCGAACCGCAGGCCCTCCAGCAACGGCGCCGCCGCCAGGAACGGGAGCACCGCGACGTACTCCCGGCCAACCGCCCGGATCCGGAGGTGACAGGCCAACACCATCCCGACGACGAGGATCGTCAAGACTGCCAGTCCGGTCGGCGTCGTGTAGGCGAACGCAGCCGCGGTGAACCCCGCCTGTACGGCGAGTTTCGTGCGCGGGTCCAGCCGATGGCCCAGCGACTCGCCCGGTTCGTAGGTCAGAACCATCGGTCGTTACGTCTCCCCACCGGGTGGTTCCGGCTCGCTTCCCGGTTGGCTGTCCTGTCCAGTATTCCCGAGACTTCCGTCGGGAACCCGGACGTCGACACCCGAAAGCTCGTCGACGGCGGCTTCCGGCGGCTCGTCGATCGCGATCCTCCCGTCCACGAGCGCGATCACTCGGTCGGCCGGCTCGAGGAGGTCTCGCAGATCGTGTGTGACGACGATCACGCCCGTTCCCTCTGCGTGGAGTCCCCGCAGTCGATCCAGCACCGACTCACGGGCCGGCGCGTCGAGGCCGGTGAACGGTTCGTCCAGCACCAGGTGGGACGGTTCCATCGCCAACGCCCCCGCGATCGCCGCGCGCTGCTGTTCGCCCCCCGAAAGCGTCGAGAGCCGTTTTTCCGTCGCGCGGTCCAGCCCGACGGTCCCCAGCGCTTCCGCCACCCGCCGGTCGATCTCCGCGCGATCCAGCCCGAGGTTCTCCGGGCCGAACGCCACCTCCGCACCCAGCGTCGAGGCGACGAACCCGTCGCGGGGGTTCTGGAACGTCATTCCGACGGTCGTCCGGGCGGCGACCAGATCCTCCTGGACGGGCGTTCCGTCGACCAGAACCGTCCCTTCGTCGGGCTCCAGCAGGCCGTTGAAATGGCGAACGAGCGTCGTCTTCCCCGATCCGTTCGCTCCCGCGACGACCAGGAACTCTCCGTCGGGGACCGTTAGTGACACCCCGTCGACTGCGGGCGTGTCGCCGTACCGGTGGACGAGGTCACGGGTTTCGATCATCGGCTCGGGTCCTCGGGATACGTGTTCATCCGCCCGAGTCAGGCGGCGACGATCTCGTCGCTACGGACGATCGCGATCGCGACCGCGGCCTTGATGATCTCGGCCGGCACGAACGGCACCGCCGCGGCGAACACGGCCGCGAGGAGTCCGACGTCACCGACGTAGGCGTAGCCGAGTGTCCCGAACGTGTAGATGATCAGCGTCGCGACGACGAGGCCCGCGATCAGCCGGAGCATCGACGCGTCCGCGGGGTTGCCGATTCCGTCAGTCCCGTGAACGATCAGGCCGAGGACCCCCGCCGCGATCGGGTACGACCACAGATACCCCGCCCACTGGGTGAATAGCGAGCCAACCCCGCTGGCGCCGTAGGCGAACACGGGTGCGCCCGCGGCGCCGGCGACGAGATACAGTCCTAGCGACGCGAACCCCCAGACTGGCCCGAGGAACAACCCTGCGAGGAACACCCCGAGCACCTGTAGTGTGAACGGAACCGACGTCACCGGCAGCTGGAAGGAGACGTACGCGAACACCCCCGTCAGCGCCGCGAACAGCGCCGCACGGGCGATGTTTCCGACCGTCTGTTCACCGACCAACTCCACCGTGTCCGTGTTCGTCGCCATACGATCCGGTGTCTCGTAAACCACTTTCAATCCTTCGGTTGACGAATAATGGGTTCGTCGAACGTCGAAATGCGGTCGGATTAACTTTCGTCTGATGCGGCTATGAAGGGGCTAATTAACTACAGTCGGTTACGTTTTCCCCGGGACTTGCCAGCAAGCTTTTACCTATCCGCATCGTTCGCCGGATACCATGGACGAGAAGACCGAGCGGCTCCGGGACATCTTCCTCGACTCGACGGGTGCGGAGACGGTCACCGAGAGTCAGGAGGAGCGCCGGGGATCGCTGGCCGAGGTCGATCGCGACATCGAACGCCGGGTCGAGGCGGTGATCGAGCGGATGCGCGATCGCTACGAGTTTCGAACGGATCTGTCGACCGAGGAGCTGTGCACGATCGTGGAGGGGTACTTCGACGAGCAGGACGACGGGACAGTCGCCGCCGAACTCGACATCGACTCTAACACCGTCTTCGACGCCCGAATGGACCTTCATCTGGTCGGGGAGGCCGATCGGGAAGCCTCGTTCGACATCGAGGAACTCCGCCGGCTGCTCGTCACGGATACATCAGTTACGGAGTGCGCCGAGGCGCTTGACCTCGATGTCGACGTCGTCAACCACTACGCGGACGTGATCCGGGCAGACCTGGAAGCCACCAGGGCCAACGATCGGTTCCACGACGAGTTCGCCGAACTGCTCACTGACACGGATCTCTCGGTACAACATGTCATGGATGCCCACGAGGACGGGCTACGGGAGGCGACCGAGGACATCGAGACGGACGTCTCATTCTGAGGGGTCCCTGCTCTCGTCCGACTCGACCGGTGGCGTCCGTTGCCGGGAACCACTACAGGCGGTCCATGACCGCCTCGGGGTCGTACGCCAGCGAGATTGAGCGGGACCGCCCTCGCCCCTCGACGTCGGCGTACTCCGTCTCGACGACGCCGAGCTGTTCGAGCTTGTTGATGATCTCGGAGTAACGGGTGTAGCCAAGGTCGGTGCGCTCGTGGAACGCCTCGTACACCGATCCGGCCTGCTCCCCGTCGTGTTCGGCCAGCACCTCGACCAGTGCCCCTTCCGAGTCGGTCAACCCGCGGAGCGACCGTGAGAGGTGGACGTACTTCGACTTGTCGTAGGCGGACTCGACGTCCTCGACACTGACGGTCTTGGAGCCGCGCATCTCCGCGCGCAACCCTGCGCGGCGCAGCAGGTCGATCCCGACCCGGAGGTCGCCGCTGTCGGCGGTGAGCTCGGCGACGCGGTCCAGCTCCCGGCTGCCGATGACGTCCCTGTGAAAGCCACGTTCGATCCGCTCGCGAAGGATATCGACGATCTCCCCGACGTCGTACGTCGGGAAGTACACCTCCTCCGGACGGAACACCGACTGGACTCGCGAGTCCAGCTCCTCCATGATCGTCAGCGAGAGGTCCGAGGAGACGACGATGACGCCGATCTTCGCCCCCGAGTGGGCCTCGTGGGCCCGCAGCAGCGAGTACAACGTGTCGGAGGCCTCGTTCTCGTAGAACAGATAGTTGACGTCGTCCAGCGCGACGACCAGCACCTCGTCCTCCTCGACGAGGTGGTCGGTCACCTGGTTGAACAGCTTCTTAAACGAGATGCCCGAGGACGGCGGTTCGTACTCGAATATCCCCTCGAAGAGGCTCGAAAACACCGCATAACGGGTCGAATCCACCTGGCAGTTCACCCGCACGGTTCGGACCTCCGTGTGGGTGCCGAGCTCGCCGAACAGCTTCTGGATCGCCGTGGTCTTGCCCGTCCCCGGCGGCCCGCGGACGACGGTGTTCAGCGGTCGGGATCCTCTGACCGCCGGCCGGAGCGCGTACTTCAGGCTCTCCAGCTGTGTCTCGCGGTGTTTGAACGTCTCCGGGACGTAGTCGATCTCGAAGACGTGTTCGTCGCGGAACACCGACTCGTCCCACGACAGCATCCCCTCCTCGGGGTCGTCGCTCATCACTTTCACCACGCTCGCGAGATCACTTAACTGTTCGTCAGCCGCAGTTCCCTTCGACAGTCGCGTTTCCCTTCCTCAGCAGCCGTTGTCCTTCACCAGCCGTCGTTCTCTTCCTCTGCTACCATCGTCCTTTACCACGTCTCGACTGTCCCCTCCCGAATGTCCTCGGCACAGCCGCGACACGCCGGGTGGTCAGCGTCGAAGCAGTTCGGTCGCCCCTCCGCGTCGATCTCGACGGTTCGCTTCTCGGCGTAACGGCGACAGACAATCCGGGCGCCGTCCTCGGTCCGTGGAAGGTCGAACCCACGGCCCTCCCGGTACGCCTGACGGGCCTGCTCGATCTGCCTGCCGGCGTTCCGGAGCGTGTTCCGAACGTACTGGCCCCAGTCGGGCATAGCCGACGGTTGGACCGCTGCCCGTATAGGTTCGTCGTCCACTGCTCCAGTTTCGGTCCCGACGACTCGCGACCTCACGCGTTCTCGACGACGTCGGGGCTTCTCCCGTCCCCGAGTGCCGGTGCCGGTTCACTTCCGCCACGCCTACGACACTTTTTATACCATCGCGAACCAACCGACGTACGCCTCCCATTGAAAACACGCGGAGGCAGTGAGACCATGACCGATTTGCGTACCCACGCCGAAGAGATCGCGGCACAGTTTTCCGACCACCTCGAGGTAGACCCCGACGAGGTCGAACAGCGCCTCGAGAACCTGGTCAACGAGTACCGGGTCCCCGTCGAGGAGGCCCGACGCAGCGTCCTCAACACGTACCTGGACGAGGCCGGACTGGAGCGTGAGGACATCTCCACCGGCGGCGCAAGCCAGGACGCCACCGTCGCCGACATCGACAGCGACGGGAAGTGGCTCGACCTCACCGTCAAGGTGGTCGACCTCTGGGAGCCCACCAGCGACGCGGTTGCCCAGGTCGGCCTGATCGGCGACGAGACCGGCACGACCCGCTTCGTCTCCTTTGCGACCTCGGAGCTGCCCACCCTCGAGGAGGATGCGGTGTACCGGCTCGAGAACGTCGTTACCGACGAGTATCAGGGGAACTTCTCGGTGAAGCTCAACCGGACGACCGGGATCGAGCAGCTCGACGAGGAGATCGAGGTCGGCGACGACGCCGTGGAGTTCGTCGGCGCGCTCGTCGACGTCCAGTCCGGCTCGGGCCTGATCAAGCGCTGTCCCGAACCCGACTGTACGCGGGTGCTTCAGAACGGTCGCTGCTCGGAACACGGCCAGGTCGAGGGGGAGTTCGATCTCCGCATCAAGGCCGTCATCGACAATGGCACAGTCGTCCAGGAGGTCATCTTCGACAAGGAGACGACCGAACAGCTGGTCGACACGACCCTGGAGACCGCCAAGGAGATGGCGATGGACGCCCTCGATACCACCGTCGTCGAGGACGAGATCAGGGGGCAGATCCTCGGGCAGTACTACCGCGTCAGCGGCCCACAGCTCGGGCGCTACCTCCTGGTCGACGAGTTCGAGCGGCTGGCCGGGCCCGCCGA
>LKMJ01006464.1_pt1 | contig 11048 bp, 10 predicted proteins | sample 643391 | NCBI WGS metagenome assembly LKMJ01 (sample SAMN04112250, study PRJNA286221) | soda lake metagenome | biome: soda lake; feature: Kulunda Steppe; material: water; isolation source: sample PL-Br10 brine of Picturesque Lake | place: Russia: Kulunda steppe | collected 2010-07
ACGACGTCGCGACGGTGTAATGGAGGCCCGCACCGGCACCGAGGACGACCGCCATGGCCGCGAAAACCGCGTAGTTCGGGGCGACGGCCAGAAGGAAACTCGAGACCGCGGTCAGCCCGATCGCGACCAGAATGACGCGGCGTTCGCCGAACCGGTCGGCGAGCACGCCGCTGGGAAACTGCGTGGCCGCGTAGGCGGCCCACATGCCCGTCAGCGCGAGGCCGACGGCCCCCTTCGAGACCGCGAACTCCGCCGTGATCGCCGGGACGACCGGGCTGATGACGAGACGGGCGACCATCGTCGCCGTGAAAGCGAGGGTACACAGCGCGAGGACGACGTATCTGTACTGCACGACACCGCCGGTTCACGTTCCGCCGGAAACACCTTTTCGAATCGTCCGCGGTCGCTATCTGAGCGTCGCTTCGCTTCCCTCGCCGTCACAACCGTTTTTTCTCGACGGGGCGATCATCCGATATGGACGAACACAGCGGGACACCGGACCGAAGTGAAATGCCGGCACTGGGACTCGGAACGTGGCAGAACGACGACCCGGAGATGTGTCGAGAGACCGTACGGACCGCCCTCGAAACCGGATACAGACATATCGATACGGCCCGGATGTACGGCAACGAAGACGCGGTCGGGCAGGGGATCGCGGCAGCCGACATCAGTCGGGAGGAGGTCTTCCTCGCGACGAAGCTCTGGACCGACGACCTCGGCCACGACGACGTCTTCGAAGCGACCGCCGAAAGCCTCGATCGGCTGGGGACCGACTATCTCGATCTGCTGTATATCCACTGGCCGGCGGGGGCCTACGACCCCGAGTCGACGCTCTCGGCCTTCGAGGAGCTATACGAGGACGGCGCCATCGATCGGATCGGCGTCTCGAACTTCGAGCCGAGCCACATCGAAGCCGCACGCGATGTTCTGGAGGCCCCGATCTTCGCCAACCAAGTCGAGGTTCACCCGCTCCTGCAACAGCGCCGGCTCCGGGAGTACTGTCGGGACGCCGGAGTCGAACTCGTGGCGTACTCCCCGCTCGCCAAGGGAGACGTCTTCGGTGTCGACGTCCTCTCGGCGATCGCGGCCGATCGCGGCGTCAGCGAGGCGCAGGTGAGCCTCGCGTGGCTCCGACAGAACGGCATCACCGCGATCCCGAAGGCGACCGGCGGCGAGCATATCAGGGACAACTGGGCATCGCTGGATCTCGAGTTGAGCGAAGAGGAACTCGCGCGTATCGACGCGATAGAGCGGAAAACAAGGCTCGTCGACCCCGGTTTCGGTCCCGACGCCTGGTAGTTGACGGCTCTTCGTTCCGGCTAATCCCGAGCGACGATCCGCGGCCGGAATCTATTTTTGTGCCCGCAGGTAGTGTTGCGGTATGGCAGACGGCGGGCTCACGGAAGGGATCAAAATAGACGTGGTTCGGCTCCACGAGACGTGGATGGAGCTGGTCTTCCCCAGACAGCGGACAGCCGTCCACAGGGTCCTCGGCAAGTGGCAGCCCCGGACCCAGGGGGATCGGATCAAATACCGACTGTGGGCGGCGATCGGGGCCCCCGTCGTCGGACTCCTGTACCCGCTTTTGCTCGTCGGGTTCGCGGTGCGGTTCAACGCCCGGCGGTTCAACAGCGCGACGACGCGGCTCGGAATTATCGGTGTGGTGGTGCTCACCGCAGTTCTGTGGGGCGGTCTGACCGCGCTCGCACACGTCCGGCTCGACTTCGGCGAGTTCCTCGCGGTCGGGGCGGCAAGCGGCGTCGCGGTCGTTTCGGCGGCACTGGCGGCGATATTCACGCGTGTCGGGGGTCGGGGAACGACTGTCATCCTCGGCTACCCGTTCGCGATGAACGCGATCTTCCTCCCGCCGGTCGTCGCGGCCCTCTATGAGCCCTCGTTGAGCGGCGTTCTCGAGCAAAGCGAGACGCTCGCGATCTTCCTGCTCGATAACCTCCTCTACGTCTACGGTATCAACGAGTATCTCAGGGCGAGTTTCAGCCTCGAGGGGATCGGCGTCATCCTGATGTGGGCCGGGATCGCGACACCGGTCGGATGGTTCCTCGGGCTCGTCGTGACGCTGGCTGACCTGATCCGGCCGCGGTCCGACGAGGGATCGAGCGACAGTCAGAGCTGATCGCCCACTGGGCGGTCAGGAGCGATCAGAGCGTGTAATCGTGGGTACCGTCTTCGGTCTCCAGCGCCGCGACGAGCAGTTCGATGACCGCCTCGAGGTCGGCTTCGTGGACGCACTCGGTCGGCGTGTGGAGATACCGGGTCGGAACGGAGATCGCCCCGGCGGGCGTCGCGCCGCCAGCCCGCTGGAGGCTCCCGGTGTCGGTGCCGCCGGCCGGCAGCACCTCGAATTGGTGTTCGATATCGCGCGTCTCGGCAATCGACCGGAGCCGGCGATGGAGTTTGGGGTTCGTGATGACGCTCGAGTCTTTCAGCTTGATCGCCGCGCCGTCACCGAGGCGCGTGACCTGTTTGCCCGGGTCGAACCCGGCGACGTCGTTGGCGACCGTCGTATCGAGCGCGATCACGAGGTCGGGGTCGAGATCGACGCCGAGCGTCGCCGCACCGCGAAGTCCGACCTCCTCCTGTGTGGTCGCGGCGAAATGGACGTTCACGTCGGGGGCCTCGAGCCGCCGGGCCGCCTCGATCATCGCGAGCACGGAGACGCGGTTGTCGAGCGATTTGCCGGAGACGAACTCGCCGACGCGTTCGGTCCGGCCGGCCATCGTCACGAGATCGCCGACCGCGACCCGCTCCCGTACCGCCTCGGCATCCAGACCGAGATCGACGCGGACGTCCTCGACTTTCGGCTCGGCCTCGCGCTGTTCGTCGGTCAGGGTATGCGGCGGGACGGAGCCGATGACACCGGGGACGTCCTCGCCGTCGTCGGTGTGGACGGTGACACGCTGGGCCCGTAGAATCCGCGGATCCCAGCCGCCGAGGGCGTCGAGTTCGAGAAAGCCGTCGTCGTCGATATACTTGATCATGAACCCGATCTCGTCGAGGTGGGCGGCGACGACGACGTCGTAGTCGGCCTCGCTATCGACCGTGCCGACGAGGTTCCCCATCGAGTCCGAGCGGAGCCGGTCGACGACCGGTTCGAGTTCGGCCCGGACGAGCTCCCGGACCCGGTCCTCGTAGCCGGGGACGCCGCTTGTTTCGGTGAGTTCGACGAGCAGGTCGTAATCGAAGGCGTCGGCCATATCCCACGTTTGGGCGAGACGGACAATAAGTTACGGCGTCCCGTCGCCACGATCGGGGTCGTCGAGATCGGGGAACACGTACGTTTCGAACGTCCCGGCGGTCGAGAGTTCGATCGGCTCGTCGGCGTCGATGACGCACTCGCGGCGTCCGTCGACGAGCAGTTCGACGGGCGTCTCGTCGCGCTCGACCGTCAACTCGACCGCATCGATCGGCAACACCCAGTGACCGGCCGACGTCGAGAACGGGGCGATCGGGACGACCGACGCGACGCCGGTTCCATCGGCGATGATCGGTCCCCCCGCCCGTCGGTTGTAGCCGTGGCTGCCGGCGGGGGTCGAGGCGACGACGCCGTCGGCCCGAAACTGGGCGATCCGGCCCGCAGCGCCACCGACGGCGAACTCCGAGATACGCGCCGGCTCGGCCGCCATGAGCGCGACGTCGAAAATCACGCGGGAACTGCCCCAGCTCCCGGACACGCCGACGATCGGGTGGCGCTCGGTTTTCGCCGTTCCCTCGAACGTCCGCTCGATCGCCGCCGTCGCTCGGGCGGACGGGACGGATGCGAGCCCCTCCACGGAGCCGACGATCAGTACTGGCACTTCGAGAGTCGAGCGCACGACTTCGAGGACCGCGTCCGTCCCGGACGCGAGAACGAACTCGGCAGTGTCGAAGGCCGAATCCCCTTCGAGGACCGCGGTACCGCCGGCGGACTCGACCGCTCCCGCGAGCTTTTCGTCTCCGACGACACCGACACGCTGTCCGCTCATCTACCGGTGGGACGGACGGGGGAATAAAAAGTCCCCCGTCGTCGGTCCACGGGAGGCTTTTAGTTCCGGCACCGCAAGCCAAGAGATATGTATAGCGTACTCGAGGAGTGGCGGCCGGCGATCGACGGGACGATCGAGTCGCTGCTCCCCCGAACGATCGACGAGGCCTATCTCTCGGATTTCTTCGGCGAGCCGACGTACGCCTACGATCCGTCGGCGCTGCAATGTGCGCTCGCCGATCCGGTCTGGGACCTCCTAGATCGGGGCGGCAAGCGCTGGCGTGCGGTCCTGTTTTTGCTCTTCGTCGAGGCCTTCGGCGACGATCCAGAGGCGTACCTCGAGTACGCCGTGATACCGGAGATACTTCACAACGGCACGATCATCGTCGACGACGTCGAAGACGGCGCAACGCACCGACGCGGCGAAACCGCGCTCCACCGCGTCTACGGGACGGATATCGCTCTCAACGCCGGGAACGCGATGTATTTTCTCCCGCTAAAGATACTCACCCACAACCCGGGCGATCTTCCGGCCGAACAGCGGCTCGACGCCTACGAGATGCTGATGTACGAACTCAACCGAACGCATCTCGGACAGGGGATGGACATCCACTGGCACAACGAGGCGGAGATCGATATCTCGGAGGCGGAGTATCTGGAGATGTGCGCGTGCAAGACCGGCTGTCTCGGCCGTATCGTCGCCCGGCTGGCCGCGATCGTAACGGACAACCGCGACCTCGAGACGGCGGTGGCGGCCTACGCCGAGGAGATGTCGATCGCCTTCCAGATCGCCGACGATGTCCTCGACGTCGAACACGCCCTCGAGGAGGGCGGCGAGTTCGGAAAGGGAGTTGGCAACGACATCCGGGAGGGCAAAAAGACGCTGATGGCGATCCACGCCGTCGAGAACGCGCCGGCGGCGGCGGCCGCTCGGCTCGAGGAGATACTGTGGGCCGAGGAGAACACCGACGGGGAGATCAAGGAAGCAGTCGGCATCCTCGAATCGGCCGGTAGCGTCGAGTACGCCCGCGAGGCGGCGATCGAACTCGCCGAATCCTCGAAGGCACACATCGAGAAGCTAGATCTGGTCGAGGAGCCGGCCGCGAACCTCGCGGCCTTCCCCGATTTCGTCGTTGACCGGGATATCTGACGGGGGAGCCCGTTTCGCGGGAGATCCGTTGTTAACCCGACGCTCCGGGCGGTTTCTCGATCCGCCCGACGGGTCCGCTGGATGGTCACGCTGTACCGACGCATGTTCTCTCCGGAACACAACCCTTAGGCGTGCCCACGGCCAATTCGGATGTATGACTGACGACGAAACGCGGGATCACAACTTCTCGGAGGGGCAGGGTTTCGACGACCCCTACGAGGGGTTCGACCTCGATCCGCCCGAACTCGAAGTCGATCCGGGGATGGTCGATCCGGTCGACTCCCGGGTCGTCTCCGACACGCTCGATCGCCGACAGATCCTAGCCGAGGAGGTCGACGCCGAGGAGCTCCTCGACGTCGGGCTCGAATACATGCGGATCGACCGCCACGAACAGGCGACGGACGCCTTCGATCGGGTCGTCCAGTTCGCCGACGACGCGGGGCTCAGACAGGAGGCCCTGATCAACAAGGGCGCCGCCCATGCCGAACTCGGGGAGTTCCAGGCGGCGATCGACGCCTATCGGGAGGCGCTTTCGATCGACGACGACTCCGAGCACGCCGCCTCGGCGGAGACGAACCTCGCGTACGCGCTGTGGAACGCCGGACAGAGCGAGATGGCGCTCGAACACGCCGAACGCGCCGTCGAGATCGATCCCCGGTTCCCACAGGGCTGGTACAACCGCGGCTTTTTCCTCCTCGAACGCGGGCTGGCCGAGGACGCCGTCTCCTGTTTCGACAACGCGCTTCGGCTCGGCTACCGAAACGCCGAAATCCTCGAGGAGAAGGCCCGGGCGCTCGAGGAGATGGGTGAGGATGAACGCGCCGAAGAGCTCGCCGACGAGGCCGAAGAGCTCCGCAGTTCGGCCGAGAGCCGGCTCGTCGAAGAGCGATGATGCTGCTCCGGGAACGATCGACGCCGGAGGGGACGCTCGTGTCCGTCTGTGACGCGGACGTCCTCGGCGAGACTTTCGAGAACGGCGAACTCTCGTTGACCGTCGACCCCGAGTTTTACGACGGCGAGGCGGCCGATCCGGAGACCGTCGCTGCGAGTCTCGCCGAGGCCGCCGTCGCGAACCTCGTCGGCACCGAGGCCGTCGGGACGGCGATCGAACACGGATTCGTAGAGGAGGAGAACGTCCTCGAACTCGAGGGAACAGTTCACGCCCAGTATCTCCGGATGTGACGCCTCACGGTTCTTGGGAATCGGCGCTCGCAAAACGAAACTCGAACCGTGCGCCGCCGGACTCGCTTTCCGTCAGCCGAACCGACCAGCCGTGGGCCTCGGCGATCCGGCGGACGATCGCGAGCCCGAATCCGGTGCCGTCCTCGTGGTCGGTGTAGCCGATCTCGAAAATCCGATCACACTTGTTCGGGTCGACCCCCGGACCGTCGTCAGCGACGAAAAATCCCCTCGTCTCCGCAAGGGGGCCGATCCGAACCGCTACCGGCGGATCACCGTGAATCACCGCGTTCACGAGCAGGTTCTCCAGAAGCTGCCTGAGTCGGTCCGCGTCGGCCTCGAGTTCGAGGTCTTCGACGTCAATCGTCGCTGACCCGGCTTCGAGACACTCGCTTGCGGTGTCCACAACGGCGGCGAGTGAGACCCGTTCGGTCCCGCCGACGCTTCGACCCTGTTTCGCGAGCGAGAGCAGGTCGCCGATGAGCGTTTCCATGTCCTCCAGAGCGTCGGCGACCGCCTCCAGATCCGCCTCATCGTCGTCCATCCGGGCGAGTTCGAGCCGACCGGTCGCGACACTCAACGGGTTCCGGAGGTCGTGGCTGACGATCGAGGTGAACTCCTCGAGCCGTTCGTTCTGCTGGCTGAGCCGGTGTCGTTGCTCGCGGAGCTGTTCCTCGCGGTCGGCGCGGACGAGTGCAGCCTCGGTCGCCGTCGCGAGGAGTTCGGCGACAGTTTCATCCAGCGGTCCGAACCGGTTCGGCTCCCGGGAACCGAAGTTCATCACGCCCAGTTCTCCTATCGGCACGATTATCTCCGATCGTATCACGGTCCCCGGGTTGTGTCGTCCCTCGATCTTCGAGATGTCGTCGTACCGTTCGGTCCGACCGGTTTCGAAAGCCTCCCACGAGAGTCCCTCTCCGGGGCGATAGATCGGCGGCGAATCGAAAAGCGGCTCCGCCGGCTCGGCGACGGCAGCCGGGACGAGCGCCTCCCGCTCGTCCTCGTAGAGCCAGATCCCGGTCAGTGGAACGCCAAGCGTCTCGTTGGAGATCCGAACGGCATTCCGACAGACGTCCTCGGTCGTCGTCGCCGCCGAAAGCGTCGCTGTCGCCTTCTGGACCGCACTGATCAGGTCGGCCTTCTGTCGGTTCAGCGCGTCGTATCGGCCGGCGACGGTTCCGACGATCGCACCCCCGCTGGCGGCGGTCACGGCCATATAGCCCGCCCCGTGGAGCGGATCCCCCTTGGCCGCCTGATGGCCGATGATGAGCAACGAGACACACGTCAGCACGAGTGCGCCGATGTATCCCCACGCGGCCGTCGTCGTGACTGCAGGGGCGTCCAGTCGACTCCGGTACAGAAACAGCCCGGCGGCGATCAACCCGAGCGCCAATCCGAGCGGGAGCACCACACCGAGAACGATGCCGAAGACCGAGGAGTCGGACTGAAAGAAATGATGGACGTGTGCAGCGGCGAAGAGTCCACCGAGCGCGCTCAACGCGCCGGCCGCGATCGGTCTGGGTACCAAACGCGCTTCCGTCCCACCCATTGGGGGGGAACGATCGCCGAGCGTATATATAACTACGGAAATCGAGATCGTTCGTTTCCGAACGGCCACGTCGGCCCGACCGGCTCCCCGGCAGTTCCAGATGTATCAAAACAGCGCTGTCGGATGACCCCGACCGAAGGAGTAACACGTCTCCGAACCCAATACGCGAACAATGAGTCAACAGGCCGAGACGCTCGATGTCGAACGGATCCGCGAGGACTTCCCGATCCTCGAGCGGGAGTTCGACGGGACACAGCTCGTCTATCTCGACAACGCGGCGACGACACAGACGCCCGAGCCGGTCGTCGAGACGATCACGGAGTACTACCGCAACTACAACGCGAACGTCCACCGTGGAATTCACCAGCTGAGCCAGGAGGCCTCGATCGCCTACGAGGAGGCCCACGACCGCGTCGCCGAGTTTATCGGCGCCGAGGGCCGTGAAGAAGTAATCTTTACCAAGAACACGACGGAGTCGATGAACCTCGTCGCCTACGCGTGGGGACTCAACGAACTCGGTCCCGGCGACGAGGTCGTTCTGACCGAGATGGAACACCACGCCTCGCTCGTCACCTGGCAACAGATCGCCAAACGGACCGGCGCGACGTGCAAGTACATCCCGATCACCGACGAGGGGCGGCTCGATATGGAGGCGGCCGAGGAGCTGATCACCGACGACACGGAGATGGTGTCGGCCGTCCACGTCTCGAACACGCTCGGAACGATCAACCCCGTCTCCGAGCTGGCCGACATCGCCCACGACCACGACGCCTACATGTTCGTCGACGCCGCCCAGTCCGTGCCGAACCGCCCGGTCGACGTCGCGGAACTCGACGCGGACTTTCTGGCGTTCTCGGGGCACAAGATGGCCGGACCGACCGGAATCGGCGTCCTCTACGGGAAACAGCACATCCTAGAGGGAATGGAGCCGTACCTCTACGGCGGCGATATGATCCTGAAGGTCACCTTCGAGGACTCGGAGTGGAACGAACTCCCCTGGAAGTACGAGGCCGGTACGCCCGTCATCTGTCAGGGGATCGCGCTCGCGGAAGCCTGCGACTATCTCGACGACATCGGGATGGAGAACATCGAGCGCCACGAGGCCGAACTGGCCGCCTACGCCTACGACCGGCTGAAAGAGCAAAACGACGTCGAAGTGTACGGCCCGCCCGGGGACGACCGGGGCGGTCTCGTCGCGTTCAACCTCGACGGCGTCCACTCCCACGACCTCTCGAGTATCCTCAACGACAGCGCCGTCGCGATCCGGGCGGGCGATCACTGCACCCAGCCGCTGCACGACGTCCTCGGGACGGCCGCCTCCGCCCGGGCCTCCTTCTATATCTACAACACGAAAGCGGAGGTCGACAGACTCGTCGAGGCGGTCGACGACGCCCGCCAGCTGTTCGCGTAAAAAAGGCGAGGCCCAGCGGCCTGCTCGTTTAAAAAGGCGAAGTATAATGTCCGAATATTCGCGAACGGACGCTCTCTGTTATAAAAGATATCGTCCACGGACGGGATTGTTTATTAAAACTGACCTGGTTCCCATTAAAAATCCCCCCGCAACCGGTGTCCTTTTGAGTATCATTCCCGTTACATAGGACACCAATGGGACTCGGATCGGATATGTACCGACAGCAGATCCTCGACCATTACAAAAACCCCCGTAACTACGGGGAACTCGAGGACGCCGACTTCGAGCACGTCGGGGAGAACCCGATGTGTGGCGACACGATCAAGATGTTCGTCCGGCTCGAGGACGACGACGAGACGATCGACTACGTCAGTTTCGTCGGCGACGGCTGTGCGATCAGTCAGGCCTCGGCGAGCATGCTCTCTGGGGAGCTACAGGGTCGGTCGCTGGAGTCGGTCAGGGAGATGGACAGAGACGACATCATCGACATGCTCGGCGTCGAACTCAGCCCGATGCGGATCAAGTGTGCGGTGCTCGCGGAGAAGGTCGCCCAGGACGGCATCGCGATTCACGAAGGCGAGGCCGATCTCGAGGAGACGACGACGGAGTGACCTCCGCTACGCTCCGTTGGTCGCTTTTTCAGTTCGCGTGTGCGTAAAGGACGATCGCGAAACAGACCACGAGACAGCCGACGAACCCGACGTAGGCGCCGGTGTACGTCGCGTACTCTCCCATCGTACCGACGTACGTCGGCCCGATACTCCCGACGCCGAAATACACGGTTCCGATCGCCCCGTAGTCGCCGCCCCTGCTCTCTTTTGGAAAGATCGACATCATGTAGGCGGTCATCACCGGCCAGAACCCGAGCAGTCCGACGGCGAAAAACCCGACCCCGACGAAGAGGCCGGCGACGGAGGACGCAAACGTGAGTGTGAGGAGTCCGACACCGGCAAAACAGATCGTCGACAGGATCGTCCGCATCGTCCCGAAGCGGTCGCCGATCCACCCCGAGACGGGCGTCGCGACGGCACCGACGAGAAACAGCGTCGCGAACGCGATGCCGGCCAGTTGCGGGGAGAGCCCCCGTTCCGTCTCGAGAAAGATCGGAAGGAAACTCACGGAACCGTTCCAGACGAACGACACGAGCGACGCGGCGAGGAGGACGAGCCGAACCTGCGGATCGAAGACCGTCCGTTTGACCGTCGCACGGAACCCCAGTTCAACCCGCCGGACGACGTACTCCCCCCTGTGGATCGCGTGCATGAAGCCCGCGAGAAAAACTATGACCCCGACGAGAACCGGAAAGAACGACCGCCATGGCCCGAACAGGAGCACGACGAACGCGATCGCCGGGGCCGCGATCCCAGCCAGGCTGTAGGCAGCGTTGTTCAGTCCGAACGCCTGTCCGCGCTTCCGATCGAAGAGATCCGAAAGCTGTGCGAACGCCGCCGGAACGTACATTCCGATTCCGATCCCCGCGATCGCGACCCCGAGGAGAAACAGCGCGTACGTCGTCGCGATCGCGAGGATCGAGAAGCCGACGATCCACGCGAGAAAGCAAAAGCCGATCACCGTCTTCCGCGAGAGTCGGTCGGCGAGTCTGCCACCGGGATACCGCCCGGCCGCCCCGAAGAGTGTCAGAAGCGTCAACGCGAAGCCGGCCTGTGCCGAGGAGATGCCGAGATCGTCGATAATCGAGGGGAGCAACGGCGGGAGAACCAGCCAGCCGATCTGAGACGCCATCGAACTGAGCGCTATCAGGAGCATCACCCGGCCG
>LKMJ01006466.1_pt1 | contig 11045 bp, 10 predicted proteins | sample 643391 | NCBI WGS metagenome assembly LKMJ01 (sample SAMN04112250, study PRJNA286221) | soda lake metagenome | biome: soda lake; feature: Kulunda Steppe; material: water; isolation source: sample PL-Br10 brine of Picturesque Lake | place: Russia: Kulunda steppe | collected 2010-07
AAAATATCATAATTGGGTTGCTTTGCCTCTAAGGACGGTGACTGTTGATGGACCACCTTTTTCTGTACCTAGGTATCTGCATCTGGATTTAGGCAGGCAGACACAGCGCAGTGTGGCACGTTTCAGGTTACATTCCCATACGCTGAGAGTTGAGACAAAAAGCTGGGAACATCATGATGGTACCTGTGATAAGTGTGGCTTGCAGGATATTCAAGATGAAAAACACCTTTCTTGTGCCGGTGCACGCAAATGTGTTCGCTGAGGCTTCAATATGCAGACTTGTTTCACGATTTCCCTATGGCTCACAAAATTACTGTCAATCAGACTTGAGCTTTTTATTTCTCTCAAGCTTGTTCTGAAGATGTCTTCAATTTTTTCCAGAAACAAACTAATGATTCCTATCGCGGATACAGCTATGTAACCTAACCTAATGATCCCTATCGTTTTATTTCAGAGCTTATGGATTTTTTTTTGAATGGCTGGTGTTCACCAGCAACCTGATGAGTCAAACTACCTGGCTGAAGGCCAAACTTAAATTTGTAAACTTGAATGTGAGCACTGGCAGGTTTCGCTTGCAAGCAAATACTCTCGCGTTGGAATCCTTCATCTGGCGCGGTGGAAATGGCCACTGTGACAAGGGTTCCTGTGCGGCTGTTCAAAATGAGGTGCATGTTCTTTTTCATGGTCAAGACTTGTATGTGTGCTCTCTCAGAAGGATGTACTCGTTCCTTTTCTTCCCTTTCTGCCAATCCTTTTCAATGGAGGCCCCTTACATTCCACATGCTTTTCCTAGTCAGACTGTCTTTGATTATCTTTCTCAAAGGACAAATAGACCCTGCCATTTCATTTTGGACGTTATGGAATATTTTTTGGCTGGCGAAGACCAACAACAAACCAATCAGCCCCACAACCTGGCTGGCGGTCAACCCTAAACTTGTAACTTGAGTGCATTCTTGTAACCTTGTAACGTTGAGTGCAGCACAGGTCAGGGTTAGGCAGTGAGGAGTTCAGAGTAAGGTTCAGCGCATGTCTGCTGTTCCCAACACGGAAGAACTATGAATGCAGCCATGTCAACGCTGTTCACCTTGGCAGAATGAAGAGCACGTCTCAGTGCACAGTGCACGAGTCGGTTGCCGCAGGTAAGATGACAAACAGAGCAACATGTAAAAAAGGCCTTACTGCTTTATCCTTCTTATCTGGTACTGCATGCCACCTATGGCATACGTCTTGTTTTACAATTTCGAGATGCCGCATCGACTATGTAGTAATTTCCAACAGATACTAGCAATAGGACTCTAGAGGCCGACATGCAGTTGGGTTAACTATTCCTAATCGGCTTTTTCACCTCATTCTTGGACAACCCCATTCATGCAAGTATACGGCAAACTGAAAATCCGTGACAGGCCATGATGGCCATGGCCGACAACTAGTATCGCTGTCCGATTGTGCATATTGCATGCACCTCACACACAGCAAGCATTTGCACCAAGCCTGTGGACAACATGACTGTGTCCATTGTTAGAAGAACTCGATCTTTGTTCGGCAACTGTCCCACAGTAGAGCGTGCGCACAGACCTATGTCAAGCTCATGTACATGCATTGGACCCGAAACTGCTTAAGTACCTCATCTTTTTGCATGCTACAATTCAGGGGCCCGCGGCACTGCATCCCTGTCCCTGCGGCTTGGCCATCTCCACACCAAAGCTACACCCACTGCAGAGGGCATGAAACAAAGGTGCCAGCTGACACTCAAAATACATTATGCCTGCTGGACAGGTGGATGCTTTAAAATAATGAAGGAATTAAGGAGCAGCCGAGCAAGACTACAGATTCCTGAATCTATGCCTGGGACACTGGGCCTTGGTGTGCCAAGTCTGCCACTAAGCATGCACCTTTGGACGTCAGCATGCATGCGATGTGGAGGGGTCCAGCTACTCATTGCATGTCCAGCCACAAGTGCAAAGCCCGCGCCAGGCATCTGGTCTTGCTCAGCACTTTCAGCAGCCCAAGGGTGGGTTGATCTGGGACTACTGTAGGCATCAGCAGCCCATGCTGTAATAGATGCACGCCTGGGGAGTTAGATGGCAACGCAGTGCATTCAGTGAATATTGAACCTTACTTATCGGTATGGAAGGCAATTATGGGGAAATGGGTTGGATGGAAAACAGCAATGAGGCAGTACTAGTACCTGCCAAGGGGGATGGTGTGGGTGCATGGCAAGAGATTTGAGGTTGGTAAGGGGCGACAACTTGGCCCTGGAGCTAAGAATGGCAACTGGTGATGCGCCAAAAGAATGTGCAATGAGCTTCTAACAATGGCCCCAGTGTACTCCCAACTTCAAGACAGGCGGTGCTTCAGGTGTACATAAACACTGAGCACACGAGTCCAGGCAGCAACAGCAATGCTGCATGCTGGTCTAGCCACGACACTCCTTACAGCTTTCGGCCGCAGTTTTGTATGCAGTCCAAACTGGAGTCATATACCACCATACATCGTCCATTAGCCCCATGTGTGTAGTGCCTTGTACGATGCCATTGGGCCAATGCAGTCAAATGGAGACCTCCAATCTCTAAATTAATGTCAAAATCATTAGCCAGCACTTTCCATTTACTTGCCTGCGGTAGTCAAGGTCCCAAGGAACAGATGTACAACATGCAGCAGCAAGCAAAGTGGCAATACTCACCTCATAACCCTCAACTTGTCCGCCATTCTGCAACACGCCCCGTGAGGTAGGATTACCAAGCTTGGGCATGTCTTTCGCGAGGTCCTCCTCACGGGCACCCATGCCTTCCTCAACCTGTGCCGAAGCATTAGCCAACAATGACTTAAGATCATGCTGGTGTTCCAGGCCAGGATGCACAGAGGCTCCTACAAAGCAAAAGAAAAGCGAACTTGCAACCCTTCATAAAAGAGGGGTGAATGCTCTATATTATTGACATTTGCCGTGACAGTCAGGTCATCATTGTGTATGTTTGTGTGTTCTATAAGACAATGTTTCCATTCATTTTTCAAGTCCTACACTTAAGGTTATCATTAGATGGTATTAGATGGGCATTTCTATGAATAAATGCCTGGCAAACTGATCAAGGACTGCTGCCGCAGCATTGAAACAATGCTGCCTTGCCCTCAACACGAGGCAGAGACATGCAAGTGGTGCACATACTGACTTGTGGGATCAGCGTAACCAATCGCACAGGCAGCAATTAGCCTTCCCGAGATCTGTGTGATTTGCATTAATTTCTTAGCCTTCCCGAGATCTGTGTGATTTGCATTGATTTCTCAGATATGACAAAGCACTCATACAACCTGTGGGGCTAAATGACCTGCACTTTTGCCAAACGCCTACGCGTTACACAAACGCAGGTCAGCTTGCATTGTTTAAAGCTTACATTCCCATACATTTGCTTCACATTATGAAAATCAGGGTCAAATCTGTTGGAAAAAAACATCGCATGCTTTGTTAAGACAGAGCCGATAAGCTTGCAGCTAGGTTGGGCAAGTCGGAATCCCATCACTCGCTTATTCCCAAGGATGTGAACAGCGCCGGTCTGAGAGGTTGACGGCGCCAAAATACGTGATAAATTTAGTATCTTAAGCATAAATACTAAGGGTTTTAAGCATAAACCTTGAACTGACCTGGCAAATACAGGACCTGGGTCAGGGGGGCTGGGGAAGCCCAACTTACCCCCCCCGGCCCCCCCCCTTTGCCCTCCAATACGGCCATACGTCATAAAATGCCTCCATCTAAGGGCCCTGAATGGGACCAGCTTATCATTTTGAGTGAGGAGGAAGTGAGGAGGAAGTGCCAGCATGCTGCAGCCCAGCACAGCTACGCTGTGGGGGAGACTTCAGTGATCAGGATTTGAGTGGAAGTTCTAGAGTACATCTTAATAATTCTTTATGATAGATGCTAAGAATTTCTTTCTGATTTATGCAAAAACGCAGCGACAATGAAAAGGAATGCATCCCTGAGCGGGGCTGTGGCTGCCAGCCAACGTGGCCATGTAACCTCGAATTCCATTGTACTTTGAAAGGCAGATTGTCCACAGCACGAATTTAAGCCATTACGCAGCTGTACATCCCTGCTTACTTCAGGACATATCCACTTAGATACGTGCAGAGCCCTGGTCGCCCAAGCTTCACCACTACGGCTGGACAGCAAGCCCGCCGAGGGTGAGCCTCAGGGAGCCTCTTTCTAGAAGTCCAAAGCGTCAGTGACCCTCTTTCACTGGGTAGCGCTATGACGCGCCCAGAAATTTCAGATGTTTTGGATAAATCTCAAACAATTAGTATTACATAAGAACATGCCCATACATTTGTCTTTTTTATTTTACCATTGTGATACTGCTGAAGGGGGATGCAGAATAGCAGATGTGGGGGACATGTGCCTCGCCTAACGAAGGTTTACTGGGCAGGATGAAGTGATGGCAGATGCCTTCTTCTTCAAAACAGTAGGGAAAAACTTGAAGGCCAAAGGGAAGCTTCGGTTGTGACAATGCATGTGTGGTGCTTTTCACTGAGTCAGATGCAAACCCAATCCTCCACAAGCTACAGTGCAAGCTGAACAAGCAAAAGCTCAGTCCATCCAAACCCCCTGATGCTTGCCAGATGCATTATAAAAGCACAGTGTGCAAGGGTTATCACTTGGGAGTAAAGGAGGGTCTAATTCCCTAAGAGCAGCAGCATCGAGCTGTAGAAGGCAGCAGCACCACCGGGCACACAGATTGCAGCATCAGCAGCATGAGCTTCAAACACCAGGCGACGCTGCCACAAGGTCAGGTGTACAGTCGGCAGGAGATGCAGGTCCTGCACTCAAGAAGCTCAGGTGAGAGAGATGGCTTGCACATGAATGGACATTGTGTGCATACTTGTGCATGTGCATGTGTCTACTGCAAGTGCATTTAAACAAAAGTGTGTGTGTGTGTGTGTGTGTGAGTGTGTGTGTGTGTGTGTGTGTGCAATTTCATCAAGTGCGCATTAGGAGGGTGTTATGCGGTCCATGCAGGCGTGCCAAGCTGACACCCTTTGAGGAGAACTTGAGTGAGCTGGCCGCTGGGCTCCTCCCAAAAAAGGATGGCAGCTTGCCACCCATCATGGAGCGTTCAACCCCTCGCGCTTATATGAAAAGGAGCTTTCCAGCTTTTGCAGGAGTAGCAGTGCGCTTGCTGTGGCATGCACTCGACAGCCTGTGCCAGCGCAACTGGTCAGCTTGGGGGCTGATGTACAGCAAGATTTGATCCAGGCTCACGCTTGAGTACCGTTTGGCTCCTTTGATCTTGCGACTCCTTAATCTTGCGAGGTCCTCAAATAAATACATTAGTTTATTTGCGAGTATCGCGGGCTTGCGAGGCCTCAACATTTAAGCCATTATTTGCGAATTCAGTTTCATGTGGTTACCTTCTGAGGTGCAATATGCTCACTCAGACAATGCTCTCGTTCCCCCCTCTCAAGTTCTGCATTTCAGGGCTATTCCTCTCAACTCCTCTAGGCTTGTGCTGCTTCTCTGTACAGCACATGTGCACTCTTGCAAGCTCGCATGCATATTTGTATGACCACCATGCATGTACAAAAGTGGGGCACTCTCCCATAGCACCTTCCTGGGGAATGAAGCCCCTCTAGCCTTAGACAGACTGCCCATTGGCTGAAGTAGTGCAGGAGAGGTCTGGCAGCAATGGTATGGTAGCAGCGCTTGCACCACCCTAGTAGAGCCAGCCTGATTCAGGGCCTTGCTTACCTCTTGTGCACTTCTGCTTGGTCCAATTTACAAAGAATAGAGCATCCCGCCCCCATGAAGCACGCCGATTAACTTGGGGAGCCCGGGATGGGCAGGAACTAAACTGGTTCACTTTGCGAGCTTCAGAAAATAGCAGTATATCATGGTTATTTATTTTGCTACTTTTAAGTCGCGAGCGGTTGACGGAATTGATTAATAATTCGCAAGATCCCTAGGAGCCAAACGGTATGCACAAAAGCTAATCTACATGCAATGCACCAGCAGGCAGTGCAGCAAGAGCGCGGAGGCAGACCTGCAGGCAGCTGGCAAGCAGCCTGCAGCTCTTTGAGGAGGACAAGGAAGCTACGTAACCAAATGTGGAATTCTTAACCAAGCACCATTGTGTGGTGTGGTAGCTTGGGGGATGGGTGGGCGGGGATGCTGACCAGCTGCTTGGTTTCCTCATGACTCATTACGGCCTCTAGGATGGGGCTGGTCCAACTAAGAATAAGTGTCTTAAATGTCAAAAAGTCTCAGAAGTGCGTTTGTGAAAAACAGTTATGTATCGACAATGCACCAAGGCCCTCTCTTTGTAGGCCGAGCCGAGGCTCTGCAGAGGCTCAACAAACCTTTTTGGAATTTTGAGACACCCTATTTACCCATCCTCATTCACCACACCTGAAGCAAGGGCGTCCCCAAGCACAAAATACTTGCAGGACAAAGCATCCTGAACAACAGCTGCCTGGAATCTTTACAACAAATAATCCACAATTGTTAAAGACCACTAGCTCCTGGTTCCTGCTACCTCTGATCCTTTTAAACCAGCTTGGTGCAGCATGCATCTTCTGCCTTAAAGCTTTCTAGAAGGTCAGGGCACTGGTAAACCAGTGTCCAGTCTAATTCATGGACTGATCTTGGTGCCTGGTAGGGGTAAATTTTCTGAAGTCCACGTAAATTTCAATTCATGCAGCAACCGCGTCCCTTGCTTGCTGTGTGTCAAGCTCAAGTGCTACAACTCCTGGCCCAGAGTGTCTGAGTACCATGCATGCCTAAAGCTTGTCACAGCATACTTCAAAATCTGTGAGAACACAACTCCTGATTACAGCTCTGTCGAGGCTCGATGGCATGGCTTTAAAATTTTTGTGGCTTAAACAAGGCAGAGACTCTAGACAGGCACCCGTGTGTGCTGCAGCTGAAAAAAGGTGTACTTACTGGGTCAACCTTCAATGCGTTTGCGCCCGCTTTACTTTTTTGCTGCGCCTCAACTTCCTTAGCCTGCACATCATGATGCCAAGCTGACTTGTCAAGATAAGTGTCGACAAATCCATCAGTTCAGCTCACTCTTGCGGACAAAGGTGGAAACACTCCTCTATCCCACCCAAACGACGCTATGCCGCATGGCATATGCAATGTCAAGCACGCTCCGACCTGATTAGACAAGCACTTGCTTCATCAGCTTGCCCAATAAACCCCTTTTTTTTAGAGCATAGGTGACTGGATTGCTCCAAAGCTACGTCCACACCTGTTTCGGCTGGCTCTCCCCAAGCTTTGGGGCCGTGCTAGGCAGTGGGCCTCCCCGCACTCCCTGCCCGAGCTTTGCATTTTCCTGTGAACTTTGGTCGGTTTCTGAAGCCGGAGGCGCCAGGTCAGGTGGAAGCAGCCCCCTGGGCTGGTTTGGGGGTTCAAATTCGCCCTGGGCAAACACGAGGCGGGCTATCCAGCATTGGTTCCCCGTGGTTCTAATCACAGCCAGTTGCCACAAGCAGTGCATGGCCTCAGACTCGCATGGGATTCAGCAGCTTTGGGGCAAAGAGCCAAGTGCACATGCAAGGGTATCACCGTTCAATGGGTGATGCGCATGACTGTATGAAGGCCGACATGCAAAAAATGTGATTATTATAATATGCAAATATTTCAATATGCAAATCAAATCTGAGATAAAGGATCTGATGCATACATCCTGAGTGTTCAATGTCCAAGTGCATGCTCTGCTGTCATTACAAACCTGTTATGGCAACCCTCTAGCAGCCAGCTGTCTTGGCCCCATGCAGCAGCACCATGGCAATCAGTCCAGCAAAGGCACGCATGCTCAGCAACATACCGAGGGTTGAGCAGATGCTTCCCCAGATGATGACTTGAGGGGCTGCACTCCACGCGGCTGGTCCGGGTTGACTAATGGCTCAGGCTGCTTGGGAACCACTCCCCCTTGAGGATTAAGCGGCAGGACACCCCCGCCTGTGCACAAAGAGGGTGAGCGTTGCAGCAGCCACTGCCGCAGTTTTCAACAGGCATAACCATGGGTTGCTCAAACAGTAGGCTTGGGTCGCTCAGACAGCAGCATGTACGCACGTGTGTTTGTTTCACCTGCCATGTATGTGCTCACTCAATAGCAACCCAGCTCCGGCCAGCCTTACAAGTTCAGTGGTCTACAACGCCACTCTGCTAAGCAGGGGAGCTCGCAGCAGCTGCAGCAAAGCTCACAGGCATGATGTTCTGACTGGTTGAGACGGCAGTTTGCGCAAGGAGAAGCAAGAGAGAATGACATGGTCACATTGAGGATGTGACTGGAATGCATCACGGACAGCGCTCAGAGGGGGGAAGGGAAGGGAGGGTGAACAGCCAGAGATGGCGCAGCGATGCAGGTAGGAGGGATGGAGGTGGATGGGAGGGAAGGGAGGGTGAGGTATAAGCGACAGATGGCGCAGCGATGCAGGTGGAGGCAGGCGCTGCGTCATTGCAAACAGTAAGGAGCGCTTGCGCCAGAACAAGGCCGCAACCTACCCAGATATACGGGAAAGCAGCACACTGGACCCACCAACAGCCTGCCCTAGCCTGGACTTGCACTGCAAACCAGGGACAGCACCCTCCCATTCATTCACTACAGCCACACACGCATGCAGGAACATACGCGCATTCAAGGACAGCTCCGCTTAGCACCGAGAAGAAGGTGGACATTTGTCTCCCTGGCAAGAATTCATCAAGCACCTACCCTGTTGCGAAGCCTGGGACAGGGGCTGCACCCCACCCCTATTCTGAGGCAACAAGCCTTGTGCTTGGACAGGAGGACTTGGAGGAGGTGCATTGCTTGCTGCCTTTTGCTGCTCTTGCGCACGTTCCTCCCTGATCTGCTGCTCTTCTTGCTGGAGCCTCTGCATCTCACGCACTTGCTGCTGCTCAATCTCACGGAGCTTCTGCTCCATGGCCCTCTGTCCCTCCTGCTCGCGCTGCCTCTGCTTTTCACGCGCTTGCTGCTCCTCCTGCTCACGCAGCCGCTGCTTTTCACGCGCCTGCTGCTCCTCCTGCTCACGCTGCCTCTGCCTCTCACGCGCCTGCTGCTCCTCCTGCTCGCGCTGCCTCTGCTTCTCACGCGCCTGCTGCTCCTCTTGCTCGCGCTGCCTCTGCTTCTCGAGGGCTTGCTGCCTTTCTTGCTCCTGCAGCTTTTGCACTCTGTTCTGCTCCCGCTCAATTTCCTCTTGTTTCTGTTTTTCCAGCGCTTTCTGGGCTCGCATGCGTTGGGCCTGCAGCTCTTGCTCCCGCTGCTTCTGAGCCTCCCTCTCCTGTTCAATTTTTTCCTGCTCCGCACGCTCCCTTGCTTGCTGCGGAACATACACAATAGACACATGCAAGGCCCGGTACAGCAAAGGATGAGCAATGGCACATCCATTGGTGTTGTGTAGAAGGGCACAGCGCTTGTATTAGGCATGCATGCACTGAATTGCAAGAGCAGAGTGGTTGCTCAGCAAAATGAATAGCAAGGGGGTGATCCAATATCCAGAAGATCACAATTAAGCAGAAGCAAGTCACCTAATGAGCGCTCAGCTGGCTTAATGATTGCCACATTGCCTGAAGGGCGCATGCCTGCAGAACAGAAAGTTTTCAAGCATCCATGCTAAGGTGGGGGGCATATACCTTTATTGCTGGCACCTTTGATCATACCACCCAGACAAATGCTTTTGTAGATGGGCACAAAGCCAGGCCTTCCAGGCATGTCCACATAGCATTAAATAGCCTTCTCCCACCTTTTGCCTTTCCATCTCCTCCTGCTCGACCCTCCTTTGTTCTTGCTCCTGAGCAATTCGCAGGCGCTGCTCCTTCCTCTGGTCCTCAAGAGAGATTTCCTGCTTCTGTTGCCCTATCTTGGGAGGAGGGGGAGGGAGGGGCGGAGATGGAGCCCTAGGCACCACGCCACTCTGGGGAGTTGGGTAGTCACTGCAGAAGTAGGTGGTTGGAAGGCAGCAAATAACAGATTGGTGCTAGGTGTTCAGGCCAAGGTCAAGACCCTTTTCACTGGGACATTGGGTAATCAGAACAGGTTGGCAAGGCGATACTGGAGACACAGAACAGCACCAGGCTGAAAGAGCTAGTCCACAAATTACAGGTGTGGGTTGTGTCTTTTAGCAGCACATTGAAATGACTGGCAAGCACTCCTATCTGCATACGACACCATGAGCATCCTTGTGCCCCCACGGCTGCAGGTGACACCCTGCACGATAGCACACCTGCATGCTAGAGCACCCTTCCTGTAGAGGAAGACACCATTAGGTTACAGGGCATCTGAGCAAACACCATGCTGGCTTGCAAAACAAAATCCATTAGTCTCAACCAGGGCCATTTAGTCTTAACCAGGGCCATTAAGTCGCGACTACTTTATGTCTGAAGGCACATTGTCAGACAGTTGAAAAAATTTATTCCCTCAGCCAGGTGCAGGGTGAGATCATAAAGAGTGCAAAAGCGGAAGTCATTGTCATGCATGCCATAAGCCTCTGCCTGGGGCCCCTTGGAGCCAGTACTATGGTTATTAGCCATTGGTGTGTGACGCGAAAAGTTACAACATCTTTGGCGGGAAGTATTGCAGGGGGGCACCTACTTGCTATTGCAGCCTGAATTTAGAAATCGAGTCAAAGAGGCACTTCTGGCTTAGTTCTGCACATCGGGTGTCAAATGAATTACTAAGACCGCAAGGCTTGCATTGCTCAATCTCCCTCTGCCTGACATGTTGGTTGATGGTATGGCTTATCAGCACACCCTTCAGACAGTCACGTTGCTTCCAGGGAAGTACAAACCGTACGGGAACCGTTAACTTAAAAAAGCCCATCTGGAATACCGTTAAGATTTTGCCGGGGGACCTCCGGGCCCCCCGGTAAAAACGCAGGGGCGTCAGCCCCTGCGTTCCGGGGGGGCCATTAATAATTAAATTATCAGTTCCGGGTACCCCCGGGTATACCCGTCCGGGTGCACAAGCCAGCAACAGCGATGAAGAACGCCAGAGGGAGAGGGGGAGGAAGAGGGAGGGGGAGGGGGGCTCCATCCCTGCCCGAGCAGCCCATGAATC
>LKMJ01006468.1_pt1 | contig 11044 bp, 13 predicted proteins | sample 643391 | NCBI WGS metagenome assembly LKMJ01 (sample SAMN04112250, study PRJNA286221) | soda lake metagenome | biome: soda lake; feature: Kulunda Steppe; material: water; isolation source: sample PL-Br10 brine of Picturesque Lake | place: Russia: Kulunda steppe | collected 2010-07
CGGACGGTCTCTCCGGTCTGTAACGGCCGATCACGGAGATCACTGGCGATCGCATCGAGAAGCTCATCGTCGGCGGCGACCGGTATCTCGACGATGACGCGGTCGGCCTCTGAAACGGAGATCGGGGCAACAGAGACGGTGTCTCCGATATTTACGCCCGCGTTTGTGCGGGTTTCGGCGTCGATTCGAACGATCCCGTCCGCGCCGCTGGCTGGCCAAACTTTCGCCACCGTTGGGCGTTCGCCTTCGATAACGACCGTATCACCGCTTAACACACCGAGTGCGCGCCTCGCAGATTCCGGCAGGCGAGCGACACCGCGTCCTGCGTCCCGTTTTTCCGCCCCTTTCACCGTCAATGTGACCTGCCGGGCCATACGTGCTCTCACGGTCGCCGCCCGCTTTACGGTTCCGCTGATGGCGATGGGTTCGGCAGTGAGATGTCCGGAATTCCCCCGTGGCTCATCCCAGAGGAGGGCAACGGTTATACGTTATCATATCTCACACACATACATGGTCGCAACCACAGAACGTGACGGGGCGACGTGGTACGAATGCGAAAAATGTGGCTTGTTGTTCGACGATCGCAACGACGCCGACCAGCACGAAGAGAACTGCGACGCTGAGGGGCCGAGCTATATCCAATAACTTGGTACCCCGACATACCCGATAACGACTACTGATCGTCCAACCGTTCTCGGTGGGTGTCCACTAATCGTGCCGCTTCTTCGTTGTTCTGTGTCGTTTGCCACCGGACCTGTGCGGCATCTCCATAGGCGAGTGCCTCCTTCAGTTCGTCACGCAACGGTCCAGAGTCGACAGAGAGAACCGTCCCGTTCTCATCACCGAGCTCGTATATCCCGTATCGGTCCGGAACGGATCCGATCGTCGAACGAGTAAGTGGCTCCCAGCCTTTTCGTAGCGGCACTACGCTGATTCCCCCGTGAGTTCATTCTCATCTTCGGTCTCCGTTTCATCCGCGGAAACGAGTTCATAAGATGCCTCACCTGTTTGGTCCTCGGCGAAGACTAACACCCGACCTCGAGCGGCCGACAGATCGGCACTCACTTCGATCCTGTAACCGTGGTTTTCGGCTTCGACTCCCGGGAACAGCGCCGTTTTCTCGCCCCGTTGGAGGATGACGCGTCCGACGCCGGTCGATCGGAGGATGTCATCGTGCGTGTTTCGGTCATTGACGTATACCATCACACCTTCGGTTTCACCGGGCGATGTAACGAGGACGTGAACGTCTCGGCCCGGAGGACAGACGACACTCCCTTCACGTTTTGCGGGAACGCCGTGATAAAACACAGAGCGCCCATCGATGTACTCCACTTCGACGCCTTGCGGATCGAGCGTTACGTGCAGTGTCTCTGGTGCGATGTCGCTGCGATCAGCCATCAACGGTCGTTCGACGCCCGCGCTGAAAAGGAAGATGGTTCCAGCCCCCGAGCCAGCACGGCATCTACCGAACCCTGGATGCGATAACGGTTTCGCCCGCTCGAATTCGCTGTCCCTTCTCGACGCGAACGTCTTCGATATCATACCCGGTGGGAAGTAAGACATCGGCTCGAGAACCAAACGAGATGTGGCCGATTTTATCGCCGCGTTCGAGCACGTTGCCGGGTTCAACGTACGGGTGGATTCGCCGGGCAACCGCTCCCGCGATGAGCGTTACGTCGAATCGATCACACTCGATCTGGACCCGTTCGTTGCGTTCTGATTCTTTCGTGAACGCCGGAAGGTGTTTACCGGGCGTGTGTTCGACGGCGCTGACCGTCCCCGCCATCGGTGCTCGGTTGATATGGACATCCGTGACGTTCATGAACACCGCCACGCGGACGCGTTCGCCTTCGGTCCGGACGATCGATACGCGGCCGTCCGCGGGCGAGACGACGCCTGAAGGTGGCGGTGAACGCCTCGGATCGCGGTGAAACCAAACGATCCCGACTGCGAGTAAGAGACAGCCGATGGCGAGCGGCGGTGAGAGAAACCCTAACGGGAGCGCCAAGACGAGCGGAATTCGGGCGTATCGCCACGTTCCAGGGGCAACTGCTGGGAACGAAACGAGTTGTGACGACGGCGAGGGCACATGCGGCTCATCGATTTCAAACGGCAAGGTCGTTGCGATCGATGACGATGAGTGTGTCCGGATGAATCGGACGATATCTACGATATCTCGACGATACTCGCGATATGGTCGACATACCTCTGTGGCAGTGACCGTTTCTCGCGTGTATCGTTCACGGCATCGATAAGTCGCACGTACCTACCGATTACGTCTAGAATAACAAAGGAGCGAAGAGTGCTATCGACTCACGAGATGCCACGAACAAACGTCACCGAAGACGACAAAGGTAAAAAGGTAATCAACGCTCGCGGCGAGACGGTCGGGATGGTTACAAGCTTTAAAGGCGGAGCGGCGCGAGTCGATCCCGACCCGAGTATCACCGAACGGATTCGATCGAAACTCGGGTGGGAGAGCGATACCGATGACGACGAATACGTCCTCCAAGAGGCGCAAATCGACGAGATAACTGACAGCGAGATCCGTCTCAAAGACTGACGGCATATAAAAGAGCGAACCTAGCAGGAGCTCGTCGCGCTCAGCGATACACGATCGATTTCGGATAGATAATACTCGCCAATCCATTTATATATGATCACTATTTTTAAATCTGGGAGAAAGTACCAGACTGAGCCCGGATAACTGCTATCATTTCTCCAGCGATATTTAAGCTCTCAGAAGGCCTTATAATAGCTCGAGGAATTATGAGACGAATGACCGTATTCGACGAGATGAACCGCCTGTTCGACGAAATGCGACACTCGATGTCCGAGGGCCGATTCGATGTCGGCTACGGGACGAGCGTACCGGTCCGGATGGAAGCTGACGACGAGGGATACCTCGTCCACGCCGACCTTCCGGGATTCGAGACCGAAGAGATCGATCTCAGATACGAGGACGGTTTCTTGACGATCGACGCCCGACACGAGGGCAGCGATGACGGCGAGCGATGGACTCGCAGCGTAAACGAGACGCTCCGAATCCCCGGTGAGATCGTGGTCGATGAGATCGCAGCGAGCTATCACAACGGCGTCTTGGAAGTTCGACTGCCGAGCGAGGATGCAGCCGAATCCGGCGGACACCGAATAGAGATCGACTGATCTCTGTCGTTCAGCGCGACGAGTCGACTGAGCCACTCTGTACTTTTATACTCATGGTGGATTCGACGAGAGCGGTGCCTTTTATCGGATCGCGACACTGTGAAATTCGATCGCGATACTGTAGACCGGACGAACGATGAGGTGACCGCACAAACGATGATGTCGTGGCGTGGATCAAGCGTACCATGACGTGACTCGCACACTTTCGAGCTACCTGTGGCTTCGAACAGATCCATGCGGACCGTCACACCGTCACCCACAGAACGGTCGGTCGAAACGGTTTTGTTCGACCCTTGCGCACCGTCAGTATGCCGACGGAACTTACTGAATACGATCCCACACTCGGGAACAAATTCATTTTCGTAACCGGTGGCGTGATGTCCGGGTTGGGAAAGGGCATTACGGCCGCGAGTACCGGACGTTTGCTCGCCAACGCGGGCTTCGACGTGACGGCGGTCAAGATCGATCCGTATCTGAACGTCGATGCGGGGACGATGAATCCGTATCAACACGGTGAAGTATATGTGTTAAAAGACGGCGGGGAGGTCGACCTCGATCTCGGGAACTACGAACGGTTCCTCGACATCGATATGACGTTCGATCACAACATCACGACGGGAAAGACCTATCGACACGTCATCGAAAACGAACGCGCGGGAGATTACCTCGGTAAAACAGTCCAGATCATCCCGCATATCACGGACGATATCAAACGCCGAATCCGCGAGGCCGCGGCGGGCCACGACGTCTGTATTATCGAAGTCGGCGGCACGGTCGGTGATATCGAGGGGATGCCGTACCTCGAAGCGCTCAGGCAGTTCTCTCACGAGGAAGACGATGAAGACATCCTCTTCGCACACGTGACGCTCGTTCCGTATTCGAAAAACGGCGAACAAAAGACCAAACCGACTCAACACTCCGTCAAAGAACTCAGATCGATCGGTCTACAGCCGGACATCGTCGTCGGTCGGTGCGATGAGGAACTCGATCCAGAAACCAAGCGAAAGATCGCGCTCTTTTGTGACGTGCCGACCGATGCCGTCTTCTCGAACCCGGACGTCGAAGATATCTATCACGTCCCGTTGATGGTCGAAGACGAAGGACTCGACGAGTACGTCATGTCTCGACTCGATCTCACGGGCGATGCGCTTCCGAAAAGCGAACGGCGGAACGAGTGGAGAGAGATCGTTACTCAAGAGGCGACGGACGAAGTTGATATCGCGCTCGTGGGAAAATACGCGCTCGAAGACGCGTACCTCTCGATCCACGAATCGCTGAAACACGCTGGCTTCGAGACGAACACGGAGATCAACGTCCTGTGGGTGGACGCCGACGAGATGGACAACGATCACGCCGAGCGACTTGAGCGCGCGGACGGGATCATCGTTCCGGGTGGATTCGGCGCTCGCGGCACCCAGGGGAAAATCGATGCGGTTCGATACGCCCGCGAGAACGACGTTCCGTTCTTGGGGCTCTGTCTCGGATTCCAGATGGCCGTCATCGAGTTCGCGCGAAACGTCTGTGGACTCGAAGGAGCTCACTCCGCGGAGATCGACGATTCAACAGCACATCCGGTCATTGACATCCTACCGGAGCAATACGAAATCGAGGATATGGGTGGAACGATGCGACTCGGTGCACACGAGACGGATATCGAGGCGGGAACCCTCGCCGCGGCCGTGTATAACGGCACGTCGTGTACCGAACGTCATCGACACCGGTATGAAGTCAATCCGGAGTATATCGAGCAGCTGGAAGATGCTGGCTTGCTGTTCTCGGGACGGGCGGGCAACCGGATGGAGATCTTAGAGCTCCCCGATCACCCGTTCTTTTTCGGAACGCAGTTCCATCCGGAGTTCCGCTCTCGACCCGGGCGAGCCTCACCGCCGTTCGTGAACCTCGTCGAGACGGTCCTCGAAGCCGATGAGACGGATCCAGAGGAGGTGACCGCGTAATGGTCAACGTCGAGTCGTTTATTGACGAGAAGATCGAAGAGCTCGCAGACGCGATCGGCGACGCCAATGCTATCATCGCGCTTTCGGGCGGCGTCGACTCTTCGACGGCGGCGGCGTTAGCGTACGAAGCTGTCGGCGATCAACTCACGCCGGTATACGTCGACACCGGGCTCATGCGAAAGGGCGAAACAGAAGAGATCCGTGACACGTTCTCCTACATGGAGAGCCTCCGCATTGTCGACGCTCGCGAGCGGTTCCTCGACGCCCTCTCTGGCATCACAGACCCCGAGGAGAAACGACACGCCATTGGCGAAGGATTCATTCGAGAATTCGAGACCGTCGCCCGCGAAGTCGATGCGGATTATCTGGTTCAGGGGACGATCTACCCGGACCGTATCGAGTCGGAAGGAACCATCAAATCACACCATAACGTCGGTGGGTTGCCCGACGTCGTCGATTTCGAGGGGATCGTCGAACCGATGCGCGACCTGTATAAAGACGAAGTTCGGGAGGTCGCACGCGCACTCGATCTCGAGGAAATAATCTCCGAACGGATGCCGTTTCCGGGACCGGGGCTTGCGATCCGCGTGCTCGGCGAAGTGACCGAAGAGAAACTCGAAGTCGCCCGTGAAGCGAACTACGTCATCGAAGAGGAACTCGAAGAGTACGAACCGTGGCAGGCGCTTGCGGCCGTTCTCGGAAAAGCCACCGGCGTGAAGGGCGACAACCGAGTCCACGGATGGATCGTTTCCGTTCGATCCGTCGAGTCCCGCGACGGCATGACCGCGAGGGCTCAAGAGCTCGATTGGGAAACGTTACAGCGAATCCAGTCACGAATCACCGGCGAAAACGAAAACGTCGCACGCGTCGTCTACGACGTGACACATAAACCTCCGGCGACGATCGAATATGAGTAAGATCGTCATCGCGGGAAACGATCCCGAAAAGCTCGGAGAGGAACTCGAACGGCAGGGTGGGACCGTTCAGTACGCGGAAGGCACCGCAGACCGCCCTGCACTAGAGGACGCAGGAATCCTCGAGGCGAACGTACTGGTGATAACGGACGTCGGGCTCGCCACGTCGGTAACGGTCGCACTAGATATGAATCCGGATCTCCGAACCGTTTTTTACACGCGCGACTCGGTGCCGGAGTTCGTAAAAGGCCAAGTCGGCCACATTATCGATCCGACGCTGCTCGGTGTCGAAACGGTCGCTGAAGAACTGCTTCGATGATCGCGTATATCTAGTCTCGCCTCGGTTACGGCTTCGGCGCTGCTTTCTGCAGCGCTGTCTCGGCGATGTTACCACCGTAGTCCGCGCTTCGAGAGAGCGAATCGACGATCAGTCCGAGCGATTGGGCCTGCTGAGGCTCCAGTTCGCGAATACGTTCATCGACACCCCGTGAGAGTTCATCGATTCGCGTAACGCGCTGTCGTGCGTTGTTTGCGAGTCTGGTCGCCTGTTCAGATTCGTCTTCGAGCAGGGCGTCCATTCCCATCTCGATCACGTTGGTCGCCTCATCGTGAAGCGCTTGAATCGCTTCGGCGGCCTCGGCTGGCGGTGCGCTAAGCGTTTGTGCGTGAGTCGCGATCTTCGCCGCGTGGTCGCCGACCCGTTCTAACTGACGAGCGCTCGAGTGGTAATCGAAGCACGTCTCACGGTCGAGCCCGATCGCGGCCGCCGCCGATGGATCCCGAAGCACGGACCGAAAGACGCGGGAAACCATCGACCACAACCGATCGACGTCGTCATCGCGCTGGACGACATCCGCTGCGAGATCGTTATCGTCTTCGATGAGCGCGGTGACGGCATCGGCGAGCATCGTCGTGGCGACGAGCCGCATTCGCGTGACGGCGTTATGCATCGAAAGCTCGGAGGAGTCCAACAGATCCTGGAGACGGACGCGCCCGGACGTTTCGCCGATCACTTCGAGGCCCACGAGCCCCTGTGTAGCGTCGCGAATGTTTCGCCGTTGAGCCGCGGTGACCTGCGCCGTCTCAAGCGTGATGATATCGAACCCACTAACGTACATCGTCACAACTGCACGCATGAGTTCGTCACCGTCTAAACCGGTGATATCGAGTCGTCCTTCGATCTTTTCCTCTTCGGTTTGCGGCATCAAAAGCAGCGTTTCATCTTCCGGATGAAACTCAACGAGACTCCCACCGGCGACGCCGTTTTCGGTTGCCCAGTCTTTCGGGAGCGAAACGGTGTATGTAGAACCGCCCGTAACTTGCACCTTGCGCGTCTCCATATCGGTTTGTAGTGGCACACACTATAAACGATTATCGAAATATATAGATTCGAGAACTGCAGAAGAATTCGTGAATAGAACCGATGAAATTCACACCGGTAACGTTAGATTACCGGGATTCAACAGCTAGAAAAAGGTTGGCAAACATAGATCTATATAGACATCATAGTGGGATATTTAGGCTTACATAGTCAGATAACGAGTAATGACACAAGGCCGGGAGCTGTCTCGTCTCTCCGACGACAGCTCAGGAAGTACCGGACAACGATCGGTGTCACGTCGGGCGTTTCTTGCCGCAACCGGGGCAACAGTTACTGCGCTTTCAGGGTGTCTCGTCCACGGAGACGATAGCGGTCTCAGAGGCGAAGTGATCATGGACGGCAGTAACACCGTTCTTCCGCACGGGGCCGCCGTCGCGGAAGAGTTCCTCTGGCAGAACAACCGCGTACAGATCCCCGTCAGAGGTTCCGGAACGGGGGCGGGGTTTCAGCGGTTCTGTGAGGGATCGACTGACATACAAAACGCGAGTCGATCGATTCTAGAACGCGAGATAACGCAGTGTGAAGAAAACGATATCGGGTATCTCGAACTCGAAGCGCTCCTCGACGGACTCGCGCTTTGGGTCCATCCGGAGAACGACTGGTGTGATTGTCTCACCGTCGAGGAGATTCACCGGTTGTGGCGCTCTGGATCTGACGTAGAGACGTGGAGCGATCTTCGCCCAGACGACCCGGATTTCCCCGATGAAGAGATCTCCCTTTACGGGCGCGATGCGGCATCTGGCACGTTCGATTATTTTACTAAAGCGATCAACGGCGAAACCGGGAACATCCGTAACGATTACTCAGCGAGCGCGGATACAAACGTGATCGTTCGAGGTGTCAGAGGGAACCGATACGCACTGGGCTTCGGTGGCGCAGGATACTATTACGAAAACGAAGACGCACTAAAACTACTCGGGGTCGACGACGGCGAAGGCTGTGTATATCCCAACACCGAAACGATCGAATCCGGCGAATATACGCCCCTCACCCGCGCGATGTACGTCTATATCAGCACCGCCGGATTAACTCGCGAAGCCGTTCGGGCGTTCGCGCGATTTTATTTCGAAGAGATCGATCCGGACGATCCAAAAGAGGGCGAAATTTACGAGCGAGCTGTTTCGGATGGGTTCGCAACGCCTGGCGAAACGCTGACGTGGACACAGTGGGCCGCCCGAAAGGTCGGGTATTACGCTGCCCCAGACGACGTCGTCGCCGAAAGTCGAGAAGAACTCGAAGCAGCGATCGCAGAGGTGACTGAATGAGCACTACGGATATCTCAAAAGGTTCCGTCTCGGATCGAGGAACGAAGATCGCACGGGTTGTCTTCTTCTCGTGTGCGCTCGTGACTATTCTGACAACGTTCGGGATCGTCCTCGTTCTCATCACCGGCTCGATCCCGTTTTTCCGCGCTGTTTCAATCGTTGAGTTTTTTACCGGCACCGAGTGGTCACCGATCATCCGACCGCGAAGTTACGGGATCATTCCACTTGTCTGGGGAACGCTTATGATCGTCGTCGGAAGCGCCGTGATCGCGCTTCCCATCGGCGTGCTCACCGCGATTTATCTCTCCGAGTATGCCGACCGACAGGTTCGAAAAGTTGTGAAACCAACGCTCGAAGTGCTCGCTGGGATCCCAACGATCGTCTATGGGTTCTTCGCGATTTCGTTTATCACACCGCAGATCCAGCGAGTATATCCCGACATGGGTACGTTCAACGCGCTCTCGGGTGCGATCGTCGTCGGAATCATGATTATCCCGATGGTCTCGTCGCTGTCCGAAGACGCGATGACGGCGGTTCCGGATTCGTTGCGAAACGCGGGGTACGGCCTCGGTGCGACGAAGTTCGAAGTCTCGACGCAGATCGTCTTTCCCGCAGCGATCTCCGGGATTCTTGCCTCGTTCGTGCTCGCAATCTCCCGCGCTATCGGTGAAACGATGGCTGTCACGCTCGCGGCGGGGATGCAGCCGAACATCACGTTCAATCCGTTCGAGGAGATCCAGACGATGACCGCGTACATGGTACAGGTCGGAATCAGCGACGTTTCGATCGGTTCGATCGGCTATCAGTCGCTGTTCGCCGTCGGCTTGGTGCTGTTCGTGATGACGCTGGCGATGAACATCCTCAGCCAGTACATCCGGTCGCGGTATCAGGAGGTGTACGAGTAATGGCGACCGAGCCGTTCGATGGGTTCGATGCCAACGGCGATCTCGACCGAAAGCGATTCTACGGGCGAATATTCGTCGGTCTCTGTATCCTCTCGACGTTAGCCGGTGCGGTTGCACTGGTCCTTTTGATCGCCGATCTGGTGTATGAGTCGTGGGGGTGGATCTCGATCGAGTTCTTGACGTACCCACCGTCTCGGTTCCCCGAAAACTATCTCCCCGGCGGTCGTGGAGCCGGGATCTATCCAGCACTGATCGGTTCGATCTTTCTGATCATCCTGACAGCGATCTTCACCGTCTTCCTTGGTGTCGGGGCGGCGATCTATCTCGAGGAATACACGACGGATAGCAGACTCGCGAGCTTTATCGAGGCAAACATCGCAAACCTCGCCGGCGTCCCATCGATCGTCTACGGCTTGCTCGGACTCGCGATCTTCGTCCGTGCGGCGGGACTCGGATCGAGCCTGCTTGCGGGGGCGTTGACACTGACGCTACTAATCTTACCGATCGTTATCGTGTCCGCACAAGAGGCCATCCGAGCGGTACCCGACTCGCGTCGACATGCCGCATACGGCGTCGGCGCGACGAAGTGGGACGTAACGCGCGATGTGGTGTTGCCATCGGCGCTTCCGGGGATCATGACGGGGACGATTCTTTCGCTCTCCCGTGCGATCGGTGAAACGGCTCCGATCTTGATGGTCGGTGCGGCCACGTCGATGTTCGTTCCGCCGGATTCGCTGTCGAGTCCGTTCGCAGCGATGCCGATGCAGATCTTCGATTGGGCTCGCCTTCCGCAAGCGGAGTTTCAACACATCGCCGCCGCGGGAAGCGTCGTTCTCCTGACGGTGTTACTGTTGATGAACGCGACGGCCATCCTCATCCGGAATAAATACGATACCAAATAATCATGAGTTCAGAAGAGACCACAGACCCAACGACGGAAACCGAATCGTTAGCAGACTCCCCGAGTGCTGGAATGGAACGGTCAACCGAGCGCAGAGGGACGGGACGAACGGTAATCGAAGCGCAGGATATCAACGTCTACTACGGTGAGACGCAAGCGCTGTCGGACATCTCGATGTCGATTCTTGAAGGCGAAGTGACCGCACTCATCGGCCCGTCCGGCTGTGGAAAATCGACGTTTCTTCGGTGTATCAATCGAATGAACGATCTCATCGATAGTTGTCGCGTCGATGGACGCATCTTGCTCCAGGGAAAGAACGTCTACGACGACGATGTCGATCCAGTCGCACTCCGTCGTCGAGTCGGAATGGTGTTTCAAAAACCGAATCCGTTCCCGAAGAGCATCTACGATAACGTCTCGTACGGGCTGAAGATCCAGGGATACGACGGGGATATCGACAAGCGAGTCGAAGAGTCGCTTCGCGGGGCTGCGTTATGGGATGAAGTGAAAGATCAACTCGACTCGTCCGGGCTCGATCTCTCGGGTGGGCAACAACAC
>LKMJ01006469.1_pt1 | contig 11044 bp, 7 predicted proteins | sample 643391 | NCBI WGS metagenome assembly LKMJ01 (sample SAMN04112250, study PRJNA286221) | soda lake metagenome | biome: soda lake; feature: Kulunda Steppe; material: water; isolation source: sample PL-Br10 brine of Picturesque Lake | place: Russia: Kulunda steppe | collected 2010-07
ATCTACCTCCACTCCGAACGCTTCGTGGCGGACATGATCAAGGCGCTGCAGCACAACGCCATCGACGACTTCAAGCAGCACTATCGCAGCGCCGACGCCCTGTTGATCGACGACATCCAGTTCTTCGCCGGAAAGGAACGCTCGCAGGAAGAGTTCTTTCACACCTTCAACGCCCTGCTCGAAGGCCAGCAGCAGATCATCCTGACCTCGGACCGCTATCCAAAGGAGGTGGAAGGCCTGGAGGAACGGCTGAAATCGCGCTTCGGCTGGGGCCTGACGATCGCGATCGAACCGCCGGAGCTGGAAACGCGGGTGGCCATCCTGCAGCGAAAGGCGGAACAGGCAGGCATCGAACTGCCCAGCGAGGTCGCCTTTTTCATGGGCAAGCGCATCCGCTCCAACATCCGCGAACTGGAAGGCTCCCTGCGACGGGTATTGGCGAATGCGCATTTCACCGGGAAGCCGATCACGGTGGATTTCGCCAAGGAGGCGCTGCGGGACCTGCTGGCGGTACAGAACAAGCTGATCACCCTGGAAAACATCCAGAAGACGGTCGCCGACTACTACCGCATCAAGGTGGCCGATCTGCTTTCGAGCCGGCGCAGTCGCTCGATTGCGCGACCACGTCAGATCGCGATGGCGCTGGCGAAAGAACTGACGCAGCACAGCCTGCCGGAGATTGGCCAGGCGTTCGGGGGGCGCGATCACACGACGGTGATGCACGCCTGCCGCAAGGTCGCGGAGCTGCGGGAAGCCGACGCGAGCCTGGACGAGGATTACTCCAACCTGCTGCGCACGCTCAGCAGCTAGGAATACTCCGATCCTCGGGCTGTGGACAATACGGTGGATAACCGGACGCGAACGCCGGGGATAACCCGGGGGTGGATGACAGGCGCAAATCTGTCCACAGGTACCTCACAGGTCGCCCAGTGGGTTCAGAGGATGGAGTATTTGATCCATGTATTTGTTTTTCAAGCCGAAACAAAAGGTTTCCCACAGGCAGGCAGCCCGGTTATTACTACAGGTTTATATTTAGAAAAGAACTTACAACAGGACACGCCATGGAACTGTCATTCAACCGCGAAGCGATGACCGATGCCCTGCAGCGAATCGTGGGGGCAGCGGAAAAAAGGCTGACCATGCCCATCCTCGGGAATGTCCGGGTGCGGCCCGATGACACCGGCGGTATGCGGCTGGAGACCACGGATCTGGAACTCGCCTGGAGTGCCCGGACCGAAGGCACCATCCCCGCCGAATGCGATACGACGGTATCGGTGCGGAAACTTCTGGATGTAGTGAAAGCCGCGCCGGCCGACAGCGACATCCGCGCGGCGGTCGACGGCGAACGGATGAGCGTGGGTTTCGGGGGATCGAGATTCTCCCTGGCCACGCTTCCGGGCGAAGACTTCCCCGACTGGGAGGCAGGGGCCATCGTTGCATCCGTGACTATTCCGCAGAACCGACTGCGGCGCCTGCTGGAGGCCACGATGTTCTCGATGGCCCAACAGGACGTTCGTTACTACCTCCAGGGCCTGTTGCTGGTTGCCTCCGGGCATACCCTGCGGGCGGTCGCGACGGACGGACATCGGCTGGCGCTGTCCGAGATCGAACTGGATTCGCCGGTGGAGGGCCGCATTGAACGGATCGTACCGCGCAAGGCGGTCGCGGAACTGCGGCGCAACCTCAGCGATGACGAGCAGGCGGTGCAGATCGGATTTGCCGAGGATCAGATCGTGTTCGAGCTGGGGCCGGCAGTGCTGCGCTCCAAGGTGATCGAAGGACGCTTCCCGGATTACGAACGGGTGATCCCGACCGACCTCCCGGCAACCCTGGTGGTGGAACGCGAGATCCTCAAGCAAGCGCTGACCCGGGTCGGGATTGTCGCCAGCGACAAATATCGGGGTGTGCGGATGATCCTGGGTCCGGAAGGCTGTCAGGTGCTTACGCACAACGCCGATCGCGAGGAGGCGCAGGAGTCGCTTGAAGCTTCGTACGACGGGTCGGAGATGGAGATCGGTTTCAACCTGGGGTACCTGCTGGATGTCCTGAACGTGATTGAAACGGATTCGGTACGGATCGGGTTGCGCGATGGCAACTCGTCGATCCTCGTCCAGGCCGAACCGCCGGGCGGGTCACGTTACGTGGTCATGCCGATGCGGCTGTAGGCGGCGCGCCCGAGTGCTGGAGGAGCTGCGCATCCAGGGCGTGCGCAACCTGGCGACCGTGCGCCTGCGTCTGGGACCCGGATTCAACGTCTTCATCGGGGCGAACGGTGCGGGCAAGACCTCGATCCTTGAAGCCTGTCATCTGCTGGCGATGGGGCGATCCTTTCGAACACCGCAATTGCGGCGGGTGGTCCGCGAGGGCGAGCATTACCTCGGGGTCGGCGGTGACGTGTTTGACCCGGTGACCGGGGGGCGGCACCGCCTTGGAGTGGAATGGCAGGGAAACCGCCGTTCGCGGCTGGATGGCCAGTGGCTGAAGGGGCATGCGGCGGTGGCCGAATGGTTGCCGGCGCGGGTGCTGCACGCCGGGAGCTTTGAGCTGGTGGGTGGCGGACCGGAGGAACGCCGTCGGCTTCTCGACTGGGGCTGTTTTCATGGCGTGCCGGGATATCGTGAGGCGTGGCAACGCTGGCGTCGTGCGCATGAGCAACGCAACGCGGCGCTCCGCCAGGGGCAGTCACGGGCAGCTCGAGAGTTCGAGGCGCCGCTGGTGGAAGCGGGCGAACGGATCACGCGGGCGCGGGAAGAATACGTGCAGCAGTGGCGGGCGTGTACGGAGGATGCGTCTGCGCGGCTGGGATTCTCGGCGGATCTGGAGGGACTGGACTTGCGCCTCAGGCCGGGGTGGGAACAGCGTCGTTCGCTGGCGCAGGCCCTGGAACGCAGTCGCACCACCGATGCCGAAAGAGGTTTCGCCCAGGTGGGACCGCAACGGGCGGATCTCATCCTGAGATTGGGCGGGCGGGATGCGGGCGAGGGATCACGCGGGGAACAGAAGCGGCTGATCACGGGGCTGGTGGTAGGCCAGGGGCTGATGCTGATGGAGCGCAGTGGGCGCTCGCCACTGTTGTTGCTGGATGACGTACTGGCGGAGCTGGACCGGGAGGTGGCCAGCGGCCTGATGGTGGGTCTGCGGGATCTGGGCTGGCAGGTGCTGATGACCTCGGTGGGCGGTGGTTTTCCGGGGCAGGGAGAGCAGGAGGCCCGGCTGTTTCACGTGGAACATGGACGGGTGCATGAGGCGACGGGTCCCGGCGTCTTTGCCTCCGATGTTCCACGTGAAACCTGATTCACGACACGTTCCATCCGCGCCCTTCCTCGGTCCGGCACCCCCACGGCCAACGACCCGGACGTTAGGGTACAATGAGCTGGATTGCCACCATCCGGAACCTGATCCATGGCCGACCACGAAACCGCTGAAGATCCCAATGCCTACGATTCCAGTCAGATCCGCGTCCTCAAGGGTCTCGATGCGGTGCGCAAGCGCCCCGGGATGTACATCGGTGATACCGATGACGGTACCGGCCTTCACCACATGGTCTTCGAGGTGGTCGACAACTCGATCGACGAGGCCCTGGCCGGCCACTGCGACAGCATCGAGGTCGTGATCCACGAGGACAACGCCATCAGTGTCACCGACAACGGGCGCGGGATCCCGGTGGACATCCATGAGGAAGAAGGCAAGTCGGCCGCCGAGGTGATCCTCACCGTCCTGCATGCGGGCGGCAAGTTCGATAACAACTCTTACAAGGTTTCCGGCGGTCTCCACGGGGTGGGCGTCTCGGTGGTCAACGCGCTGTCGGAAGAGCTCCGCCTGGAGATCCATCGCGAAGGCGAGCGCCACGAGCAGACCTACCACCTGGGAGTGCCCGAGGACGACCTCCGCGTGACCGGCCCGACCGATCGGCACGGCACCCGCATCTGGTTCCGCCCGAGCCAGGAGATCTTCTCCGACGTCGACTTCCACTACGAGATCCTCGCCAAGCGGTTGCGCGAACTCTCATTCCTGAATTCCGGGGTTCGGATCACGCTGCGGGATCTGCGCGACAACCGGGAAGAGACCTTCGTATTCGAGGGAGGCATCCGCGCATTCGTCGAGCACCTGAACCAGAAGAAGACCGCCCTGCACCCCACCGTGATCTACGCCGACCAGATGCGCGAAGACTATGCGGTGGAGGTCGCGCTGCAGTGGAACGACTCCTACCAGGAGAATATCTTCTGCTACACCAACAACATCCCGCAGCGCGATGGCGGCAGCCACTTGGCCGGTTTCCGTGCCGCCCTCACCCGCACGATCAATCAGTATCTCGAGCGCGAGGGTCTGACGAAGAAGGCCAAGGTCGCCACCGCCGGTGATGACATGCGCGAAGGACTGACGGCGGTCCTGTCAGTCAAGGTTCCGGATCCCAAGTTCTCGTCGCAGACCAAGGACAAGCTGGTGTCCTCCGAGGTCAAGCCCATCGTCGACTCCGTGCTGTCCGATGCCCTCGGCAACTTCCTGCTGGAAAATCCCCCCGAGGCGCGCGCGATCACCGACAAGGTCCTGGACGCCGCCCGCGCCCGCGAGGCGGCGCGCAAGGCCCGCGAGGTGACCCGGCGCAAGGGCGCACTGGATGTCGCCGGGCTGCCCGGCAAGCTCGCGGATTGCCAGGAAAAGGATCCGTCCCGGTCCGAACTCTATCTGGTAGAGGGGGATTCCGCAGGGGGATCGGCCAAGCAGGGCCGGGACCGTCATTTCCAGGCCATCCTTCCGCTGAAGGGCAAGATCCTGAACGTCGAACGCGCGCGCTTCGATCGCATGTTGGGCTCCGTCGAGGTCGGGACCCTGATTACTGCGCTGGGCTGCGGCATTGGCAAGGACGAATACGATCCCGACAAGCTGCGTTATCACCGCATCATCATCATGACGGACGCGGACGTGGACGGCTCGCACATCCGCACGCTGCTGCTAACCTTTTTCTTCCGTCAGATGCCCGAGCTGATCGAGCGCGGCCATGTCTATATCGCCCAGCCGCCGTTGTACAAGGTAAAGCGCGGCAAACGCGAACAGTACGTGCGCGACGAACAGGAGATGCAGGAGCTGACCCTGTCGCTGGCCCTCGATGGCGCGGCACTGCACCCGTCCGTCGACGCCCCGGCGATCTCGGGCGAGGCCTTCGAGGACTTGATCAAGTCCTATCAGGCCGCCGCGGCCGCGGTTGCCCGGCTCGGCCGCCTGTATGATTCGCGTGTACTGTGGGCCATGCTCGAGGCGCCGCCCATGCCGCGGCCCCGTTCGGTGACCGAACCGGCGGTCCAGCGCTGGTTCCAGGATATTCTCGACAGCCTGTCCAGCGATCGCGCCGGGGCGACCCGTTATCAGCTGGAGGCCGATCGCGATGCCGACGGTCATGACCGCCTCGCCCTGCAACGGCTGGAGCACGGCGGGCGCCTGTCGCAGTATCTGACCGACGATACGCTCTCCTCGCGTGACTTCCAGGCTGTGCTGGATCTCTCCGAACGCCTGCAGGCACTGCTCGAGGAAGGCGCCTACATTCAGCGCGGCGAACGCCAGCATGTGATCGAGCGTTTTTCCGAAGCCATGGAATGGCTGCTGGCCGAAGGCCGCCGGGGCCTCTCGGTACAGCGCTACAAGGGCCTGGGCGAGATGAATGCCGAACAACTGTGGGAGACCACCATGGATCCCGACTCGCGCCGGCTGCTGCAGGTCCGCGTCGAGGACGCCATCCGCGCCGACGAGATCTTCACCACCCTGATGGGCGACCAGGTCGAACCCCGGCGCGAATTCATCGAGACTCGTGCCCTCAGCGCCGAGAACGTCGACTTCTGACCCTTCGACCGGACGGCCGCCGTGCTTGCCCTGGCGCTGATTCTGCTCGGAATCACCCTGCTGGTATGGCTGGGCCGCGATGCGGCACGCCTCGCCCACGCCCATCGTCAGGTCGTGCGCGCGTGGGAGCGGTTTGACGTCCTTCTTTGTCAGCGCAACGCGATGATTCCCGAGGTTCTGGACGCCATTGAATCGGCGGCGCCCGGGCGCGACGACCTGCATGGCGCGCTGGAGGCATCCGAGCGCGCGCGCCGAGTCGGCGACCTGCAGGCCCTGGCCCGCACCGAACGGGTCCTTCGCGTCGAGCGTGACCGCTCATTCCCTGCCGCTGCCGAGGCGGGCACCCCACTGGCGCGCCTGGATGCCCTGGACGACGCCATCACGGATGCCATCCATCGTTACAATCACTGCGTGATCCAGTACCAGCGGGCCTGTCGGCGCCCCGCCTCGGCCCTGATGGCCCGTCTGACCGCCTGTGGCCGCTACGGCACGATCCACCCCGACGATCCTTACGAAGCCTGAGCCCAATCGGGCGGGTTGCAACCCGCATTCCCTGCGCTGCCACTCCCGGGAATACCGGATCCGGTGGCATACTCACCGTTTGTCCCCCGATCCAGGAGCTGTCGTGTTGAATCCGTTGTTGCGCGTGGATACCCTCCCGGCGTTTCGCGCCATCGAGCCCGATCATGTGATCCCGGCGGTCGACCAGTTGCTGACCGAGAACCGCCGGGAGATCGATCGCCTGGTGGAGGAGGCCGGCGATGCCCCGACCTGGGATACCCTGGTGGCGCCGTTGCAGCGCCTGGAGAACCGGCTGGAGAACGCCTGGTCGCCGGTCAGTCATCTCAACTCCGTGATGAACTCGCCGGCGCTGCGCGAGGCCTACAACGCCTGTCTGCCGAAGCTGTCCGACTATTCCAGCTGGCTATCCCAGCATCAGGGTCTTTACCGGGCCTTCCGTGCGATGGCCGACGGCGACGAATACGCCCGACTGTCGCCAGCGCGTCGCAAGGTGGTGGACGACGCGCTGCGTGATTTCCACCTCAGCGGGGTCGATCTGCCTCAGGATCGTCGTGACCGCCTGCGGGCCATCGACGGCCGTCTATCCGAGCTGACCGCCAGCTTCGAGGAGAACGTGCTGGATGCCACCCAGTCCTGGGCGTATCCGATCCATGATGAATCCGAACTGGCGGGGCTTGCGGAATCGGACCGGGCCATGCTGGCGCAGAACGCCCGCGACCACGAACTCGACGTCCCCTGGGCGGCCACCCTCGACTTTCCCAGTGTCCATGCGGTGCTCACCCATGCCGACGACGCGGCTCTGCGCGAACGCGTGTATCACGCTTTCGTCACCCGCGCCTCCGATACCGGCCCGCACGACCCCGCCTACGACAACTCGGCCAACATGGTCGAGATCCTGAGCCTGCGTCAGGAGAAGGCCGACCTGACCGGTTTCGCCCGCTATGCCCACCGTTCGCTGGCCACCAAGATGGCCGAGACACCCGAGCAGGTCGAGCAGTTCCTGGCCGATCTGGCCCGCCGCGCGCGTCCGCAGGCAGAACGGGACCGGGCCGAGCTCGAGAACTTCGCCCGCGAGGAACTCGGCCTCGACCGGCTCGAATCGCCGCACGTCGTCTGGGCGGCGGAAAAGATGCGCGAGCGCCGTCTGGGCCTGTCTCAGGAGATGCTCAAACCGTATTTCCCGGCGCCTCAGGTGGTGGACGGCCTGTTCCGGCTCGTCCAGCGGCTGTTCGGGATCTCGCTGCAAGCCGAGCCCGCGGTCGAAACCTGGCACGATGACGTAACGTTCTATCGTATCCATGGGCCGGCGGGTGAGGAGCGCGCGGGCTTCTATCTCGATCTCTATGCCCGTCGCAACAAACGGGGCGGGGCGTGGATGGATGTCTGCCGCCAGCGTTATGCCCGTGCCGACGGACTCCAGCTTCCGGTGGCCTACATGACCTGCAACTCCACTCCCCCGGTGGACGGCAAGCCCGCGCTGTTCACCCACGACGAGGTGATCACGCTCTTCCACGAATTTGGCCACGGCCTGCATCACATGCTGACCCGGGTCGACGAGCCCGAGATCGCGGGCATCAACGGCGTGGAATGGGACGCGGTCGAGCTGCCCAGCCAGTTCATGGAAAACTGGTGCTGGGAACGCGAACCGCTGGATCTCTTCGCCCGCCACTACGAGACCGGCGAACCGATGCCCGAGGACCTGTTCCAGCGTCTGCAGGGAACGCGCCACTTCCACGCGGCCCTGCAGCTGCTGCGCCAGGTCGAATTCTCGCTGTTCGACATGCGCCTGCACGATCGCGACGCCCCCGCCAGCGCCGACGAGATCCTTGCGCTGCTGGACGAGGTCCGGCGCGAGGTTGCCGTCTTCATCCCGCCGTCGTTCAACCGCTTCCCGCACGGCTTCGCGCATATCTTCGCCGGCGGTTATGCGGCGGGCTACTACTCCTACAAATGGGCCGAGGTCCTGTCCGCGGATGCCTTCGCCCGCTTCGAGGAGGAGGGCCTGTTCTCGCGCGAGGCGGGTGATGCCTACCTGCGCGAGATCCTGGAGGCCGGCGCCTCGCGTCCCGCCGCAGAGTCGTTCCGCGCCTTCCGCGGCCGGGAACCACAAATCGACGCCCTGCTGCGCCACTGCGGACTGGAGGAAGCCGCGTGAAGATCGCCAGCTGGAACGTCAACTCCCTGAAGGTCCGTCTGCCGCAGGTCCTCGACTGGCTGAGGACGTCCCATACCGACATCCTGGCCCTGCAGGAGACCAAGCTGACCGACGATGCCTTTCCCGTCACCGCGATCCATGACGCCGGTTACCAGGTCGTCCATTCCGGACAGAAGACCTACAACGGCGTGGCCATCCTGTCGCGGACCGAAGCTACCGACGTGGTCACCGATCCGCCCGGCGTGGAGGATGCCCAACGGCGGATCCTCGCGGCCACCATCGGCGGTGTGCGCGTGGTCAACCTGTACATCGTCAACGGTGAGGCCGTCGAATCGGAAAAGTATGCGTACAAACTCGACTGGCTGAGCCGTGTGCGGGACTGGCTGGAAGAGGAGGCCCGTCGTCACGAGCAACTGGTCGTCGTCGGGGATTTCAACATCGCCCCCGAGGACCGCGACGTCCATGACCCGGAGGCCTGGGAAGGCCGGGTGCTGTGCTCCGCGCCGGAACGCGAGGCATTACAGTCTATCCAGGCCCTCGGTCTCCGCGACACCTTCCGGGCCTTCGAGCAGCCAGAGGAGGAGTTCTCCTGGTTCGATTATCGCGCCGCCTCGTTCCGTCGTAACCGCGGCCTGCGCATCGACCTGATCCTGGCTTCCGCCGCACTCGGCGAGCGCCTGACGGCTGCCGGCATCGATCGGGAACCGCGCGGCTGGGAACGGCCATCGGATCACGCCCCGGTCTGGGCCGAATTCACCGACGCCTGAGCCGCCACGCCCGGGCCGCGCCCCGGACCGGAGACCCTCAAGGGAGACAGCATGCAGTACAAGGATCTGCGCGACTTCATCGACGGCCTCGAGCAGCGGGGCGAGCTGCGCCGTATCCAGCGCGAGGTGAGTCCTGACCTGGAGATGACCGAGATCAGCGATCGCGTGCTGCGCGCCGGCGGCCCGGCCCTGCTGTTCGAGAATCCTGCCGGCTCCGATATCCCGGTGCTTGCCAACCTGTTCGGCACGCCGGAACGCGTGGCCCTGGGCATGGGCGAGGATTCGGTGGAGGCGCTGCGCGAGGTGGGCCGTCTGCTGGCCTTCCTCAAGCAGCCCGACCCGCCGAAGGGCCTGAAGGCCGCGTGGGATCAACTTCCGGTCTTTCGCAAGGTCCTCGACATGGCCCCGAAAAAGATCCGCAGCCCGGATTGTCAGCGCCATGTGCTGGAGGGCGATGACGTCGATCTGGGGCAGCTTCCGGTACAGACCTGCTGGCCCGGGGACGCCGGGCCGCTGATCACCTGGGGTCTGGTGGTTACGCGCGGCCCGGAGAAGTCTCGCCAGAATCTCGGGATCTACCGCCAGCAGGTCATCGGACGAAACCGGGTGATCATGCGCTGGCTGTCCCACCGCGGCGGGGCCCTGGATTTCCAGGAATGGTGCCAGGCCCGTCCCGGGGAGCCCTTCCCGGTCGCAGTGGCTCTGGGGGCCGACCCGGCGACGATCCTCGGCGCCGTGACCCCCGTGCCGGACACGCTCTCGGAGTACGCCTTCGCCGGTCTGCTGCGCGGTCGCCGTACCGAACTGGCCAGCTGTATCGGCTCCGATCTGCAGGTCCCGGCGTCGGCGGAATTCGTGCTGGAGGGGCACATCCATCCCGGTGACACCGCGCCGGAGGGCCCGTTCGGCGACCACACCGGTTATTACAACGAGGTCGATGACTTCCCGGTCTTCACCATCGACCGAATCACCCATCGTGATCGGCCGATCTACCACTCGACCTACACCGGGCGCCCGCCGGACGAGCCGGCCATCCTCGGGGTGGCCCTGAACGAGGTCTTCGTACCCATCCTGCAGAAGCAGTTCCCGGAGATCGTCGACTTCTATCTGCCGCCGGAAGGCTGTTCGTACCGCCTGGCCGTGGTCTCCATGCGCAAACAGTATCCGGGCCACGCCAAGCGCGTGATGATGGGGGTCTGGAGTTTCCTGCGCCAGTTCATGTACACCAAGTTCGTGATCGTGGTGGACGAGGACGTGAACACCCGCGACTGGAAGGACGTGATCTGGGCGATCACTACGCGCATGGATCCGGTTCGGGACACCACTCTGGTGGAACAAACCCCGATTGATTATCTGGATTTTGCCTCTCCGGTCTCGGGGCTGGGATCCAAGATGGGGCTGGATGCCACGTCGAAGTGGCGCGGGGAGACCGAGCGGGAGTGGGGCCGTCCGATTACCATGGATCCGGCTGTCAAGCAGCGCGTGGACGAGATCTGGGACGAACTCGGCCTGTGAGCGGTGCGACCCGGGGGACACGACGCGCCTGCCCGCGCCGCGCCCGGCCCGTCCCTTCGCTCAGTCGCCCAGATGGGCGCCGTCTTCCGGCGCGCGCGCCCAGGCCGCGATGTCCGAACCCATCGCGCGGATGGTCCGCCCCATCACCGAGCAGCTGCCCTTGAACCCGCCAAAGGCCCCGCCACCGGAGATCCGGCGCGAGGTGAAATCGGCGACCGGCTCGCCGTCCTCATACAGCGTACCCTCGGCC
>LKMJ01006470.1_pt1 | contig 11044 bp, 15 predicted proteins | sample 643391 | NCBI WGS metagenome assembly LKMJ01 (sample SAMN04112250, study PRJNA286221) | soda lake metagenome | biome: soda lake; feature: Kulunda Steppe; material: water; isolation source: sample PL-Br10 brine of Picturesque Lake | place: Russia: Kulunda steppe | collected 2010-07
CACACACACACGCACACACACACACACACACACACACACACACTTGCGCACACACGCGGCGGGTGCGCCCGGCCCTCACCAGCAGCGCGCAGTCCTTGTTCCTGAGGATGGAGAAGCACTTCGCGCAGTGGTGGTTCTCTTGCACGCTGATGTCGTTGTAGGTAGTGGCCAGCTCAGACTGCATGTTGACTGCAGGCGCGAGGGCGGAGCGGAGGGGGCAGGGTGGGTCGGAGGTGAAAGCAGGGCATGGGCTTGCTGGGCTGCAGACTTCCCCTATGCCCCCCTTGTAATATTCACGAGCCATAAAGGCTGCCCTGCTGATCTGGCGGTTTGCGGATGGTGCATCCCCAGATGCAAGGAGGGCTTGAGGAGGGCCGTGGTGGCACTCACTGACATACGGCATTTTGAAGTGCGCAGCACGCGGCATATGCTCTCACGCATGCAGCGCATGCGGCACGCATTCATGTGAGCAGCACGCGGCATATGCACTCACGCATGCAGCGTATGTGGCACCCACTCACGTCTGCAGCATATGTGGCATGCCCTCACGCGTGCAGCGTATGCGGCACGCACTCACGTCTGCAGCACGTGGCAGGCAAGGGGTGAATGCGAGGTTGCGTGTGCTGCAGTTGGTGCCTGGGGGCACGCACACCCTCGCTCCGTCACACAGTGTACCACACACCATTGGTGGCTGTCCCTGAGGCCGTCAAGGCCCAGATCGTGGCACGGGCCGCGATTAGTAGAGGGCCGGATACGAGAGTGCCCCAGCAGAGGGCCAGATATGAGAGTGCCCCAGCAACAAAGCAGTAGGTGCTGCTGCGTGGTGCGCACCATGGTAGCTGTTGCTGAAGCCGTCGTGGCCCAGGTCGTGGCACAGGGCTGCGATCAGCAGGGCCAGGCTATCCTCGGAGGTCAGCGCCTCCTGCACGCTTGCCGTGCCCAGCATCTGGAAGGGCAAAAGGAGGGGGGCAGGGTGCACTGCGTTAATGTTGGGGGGGTGCACTGCGTCCTTTGTTTTGGGGGTTGTTTGCTATGCATGGCGCGCTGCGTGTGTGTGTGTGTGTGTTTGGGGGGTATTTGGTTTGCAGGGTGCTGTGCGCGTGTGTCTGTGTACGTTTTTAAGGGGGTGTTTGCTTTGCAGGGTTTTCTGCGTGTGTCATTTTTGGGGGAAGGAGCCGACGAGCGCAGGGTGAGCAGCCTTCAAGGACTCATGAGGAGGCGTGCCACAACAAGCAGGGCAGGTGCGCATATGTGTCATCCCCCTAAAGGTCGACAACAGGATCGAGGAGGGAGCAAGCTGAGGGCTTGAGAGCAAATGCCTGTGGCAAGCACACACTGACTCCTGTGGGCTTTGGACGCAGCACTAGCACACACCTGCTCCACTACTATGCCCTCCCAGCACGCACCCAAGCCCGCATGCACGTGCAAGAGCTCAAACGCGCGTGCATGCATACCCTAGCAGGGCGAGCGCACCCCTGTTTCACCACCATCTATTTTAACACTCCTGAATGCACAATACAGGAGTGGGTACGCCCTCTCGCCCACCCGCCGGCTAGGCTGAGCGCACACCTGCCCTACTCTCATCAAGCACATGCACGTGCACGTGCACATGGGCACATGGGCACGCACCAGCCAGGTTGAGTGCAGCACGTGCACCACGTGGTTAAGGTTGTGGTAGGGGGCGTCGTTGTAGTGCTGCGCCACCACGGTGATGAAGCAATGCAGCTTTACAGGGTCCAGCGCAAACTCCTCCACCACGCCGCTCAGCAGGAACAGATCCTCACACAGCTTGATCTGCGCACGAGCAGGGGGCAATGGACCAAATTCGCACAGTTTGCACTGCCAGCAGTGTGCAGAGGAACAGGTCCTCACACAGCTTGACGTGCGCGGGGGCAGGGGGCAATGGGCCTGACCTGAACATGGCTTGCACTGCCAGCAGTGTGCAGAGGCACAGGTCCTCACACAGCTTGACGTGCGCGGGGGCAGGGGGCAATGGGCCAGACCCGAACATGACTTGCACTGCCAGCAGCATGCAGAGGCACAGGTCCTCACACAGCTTGACGTGCGCGAGGGCAGGGGGCAATGGGCCTGACCTGAACATGGCTTGCACTGCCAGCAGTGTGCAGAGGCACAGGTCCTCACACAGCTTTAAGTGTACCCCTGCTGTAGACCCAGCCAGCCCCACCTACCTGCTCCTTCCTTGCCCCTGACAAGTACACCCCCCATCCTTTGCACCCCTCATTGCCCCTGGCCCTTCCAAGGCCAACCCACCAGCTCCTGCCTGCCGAACGTGGTGAAATCGAAGTGCCAGGAGCACAGCAGCCCCGGTGGGAAGTGCTTGGTGGGCTGCCTGCGTGGCCGGCCCTCCCACAGGGTCAACGTGCTGAAGGGCGCCTCAGGCGCGTCGGCTGCCAGCAGCCACCTGTCCGGATGCTGAACCGCGATTGCTGCGAGTGGGAGTGCGCAGCGATGAGAGGGAAAAGGTGGAGAATGGGGGTGCGCGCTATGCATAGGGGTGAGGGTGTGGAGCGTGTGAGGTTAGGGTGAAGATGATGATCGGGTGATGCGGAGCTGGCCGAGGGCGTGTTGAGGGGCAGGGGGGCGCACCTGAGATGGAGGCCACTGGCGCGCACCTGAGATGGAGACCACTGACTGGCGGCATGGGGCAGGCTAGCTGTGAGCATGCAGGCTGGCTGCGGTTGAGAGCGACTGCGGGCCTGGGCACGGCAAGTGCCATGCACACTGGCAGGGCGAGCCAGCTGCAGCAGACGTGTGTACGCGCTAGTGCACAACATACATACACATGCCCCCCCGCACATACATGCACACACACCCAGCGCGTGTGCATGCGCACACGCGTGTGCAGCTGCACACAACCCCATAAAACACGCAGCGACGCACCTGCAGGGAGGGGCGAGGAGCAGGTGGGATGAACGCTGGCCTTGCGGCTGCCCGCCAGCGCTGCGCGCAGCAGGCGCGGGCTGTGCGCGGCGCTGTTGCTGCGGGGGCTGGGGCGCGGCAGGTGCAGCATGTGGGGAGAGCCTGGGAGCGCGTGGTCCGCAGAGGCGTTTTCCGCGGCAGGCCCCGGCCTGCGAGAGGCACGGGTGGCAGCCACGGGCGCATGCACACACACAGATGGGTGAGGGCAGCGGGCTAGCTGCAGGCTGCTGCTGCGTCCGCTGCTGGTGCTGGTGGTGCTGCTGCAGCTGTGGCCAACAGGGGTACCAGGGTTCCGTGCAGGGTGCACACTCTGTTGTGAGGTGCACACTCTGTTGTGAGGTGCATTGGGGTGCACACTCTGTTGTGAGAGGCCCACAAAGCATGGCATGGGAAGGGGGCCGCTGGTGGTGCCTTGAGAACACATTTCTCGCCTAGAAGCTGCGCAGGGTAGGGACGCCTGCGCATGCGCGCGTGCCCACACACGCGGACATACGCATGCATGCGCAACCCCCCCCCCACACACCCCCACTCATCCTGCACACAGGCGATAGCGGCACAGCATGCGCAGGCACGGAGGCAGACTGCACATCGGGACAAGCAACGTGTACGCGCACAGCACCAGGTGCACATGGTCACGTACCTAGGCCTGGGGACACAAATCCCGCACTTACGCCCACAAAGACCACACAACACACCGCGCGCGCGCGCAGCAGGCCCCAGAGCCCTCGCCCTCCCTCCCTACCCTGCCCTCCTCCTCCTGCACCCTTCACCAGCCCCCGACATAGCCCGCAAAAGGGATGACACTGGTGAGCAAGCTCGTCCGTCCCGGCTGTTGGCAGCGCATACCTGCTCAAAATGGGGACGCTGAGCTGGCGGCCCACACACTCCTCAACGGCACGCAGCCCCGCACGCAGCTCCTGCTGCAGCCGCGCAGCGCTGCCGCGCTTGCCACCGCCCGCCGCGCCCCCCTTGCTGCCGCTGGCGCCGCTGGAGCTGCTGCTGGCGCTGCTGCTGCTGCTGCTGCTGCTGCTGCTGCAGCCCAGAGGCACCCATGGCGCCACGCCGTCCAGGAGGCTGCGCGCCTCCACCGTGGATTTGGACACGGTGGTGAAGTCCGCGGAGCGCGCTTGCTCGCGCAGCTCCGGGCTGCTGTCGCTGCCATCGGAGGACGCGGAAGAGAAGCCACCCTCTGACCCCACATTGCCCGCAGCCTCCACGCGGCCACGCGCATGGCGCGCGGCGTGCGGGCTGCTGCTCTGGCGCTTCACGCCCGCAGAGCTGCAAATAAGTGCCAGGGGGGCCCATCAGGAGCGGGCGACAAGCTGTGCTTGTGGTGTGCGTGCCCATGCGTACCTGTGTGTGGTGTGCGTGCCCATGCGTACCTGTGTGTGGTGTGCGTGCCCATGCGTACCTGTCTGCATGTGCGCACTCCTGCTTGCTGGCATGATTGTGGCCAGCGTTTGCTGTGTGCTGTGTGGTGTGGTGTGGTGTTGTTGTGGGGGCTGCCCTGCTCCTGTCCATTGTTCGCATGTCCCAGCAATGCCTCTGCCTCCTCTGCTGAGAGCTGCATGTGCCCCAGGCAGAGTCTCCTCCACCGCAGCACAGCCACGCAGCAGCGACGCAGCGCCCATATGCACGCAGAGCCTGCTGTTGCAGGAAAAGGTCCGGTGCATGCCATACATGCTTGAATACTTGACCCTACCCCATGCTTGTACGTGCTTGTACACTGGGCCCTACCCCACACCCCTGACACAAAGCAAACAAGCTCCCAAACCCCCACACACCCATGCTCTTGCCCATGCACTTCACCTTTCACGCGCGTCCAGCACGCCCTCCCCCCCCCAGGGGTGAGGGGCAACATCGTGCGCAACCTGGCCCCGCCTCCTCGCATCTCTCCACGCTCCAGGCAACAGCAGCCCTTCACCACTGACACCAACATACACACATGCGCGCATACATGCGCGCACCCACTTGCTCATGCTCGTCCCTGCGCAGAAAGCGGTGCGTCGCTGCATGGGCTCCGGCACGCTCGCATGCCCCACGGATGCAAAGCCAGGGGTGCAGGGCGCGCTGCACATCTCGGTGCTGGTCCGCCTGGGGTTAGGGCAAAAGCACATGACGCTGCAAGGACTGAGGGCGCTGTGGGTGCGGGGCTTAGCAGGGCTAGCCGGGCTAGCCGGGGGCCGTGCGCAGGCGTGCGCATGCATTACCATGGCGGGGCGCATGTATGCGCGCGCGCATGTGTGCATGTGCGTATGCGTGTGCGTGTGTGTGTGTTTGTGTGTACATGTGCACGCGAGCTTGCCTTGATGCACCCTAGGCCCACAAGCATGTGTGTGCATGTGTGTATGTGCGTGCTTGCCTTGATGCGCTCCAGGCCCACAAGCATGTGTGTGTATGTGTGTATGTGGGTACGCTTGCCTTGATGCACCCTAGGCCCACAAGTATGTGTGTGTATGTGGGTACGCTTGCCTTGATGCACTCTATGCCCACAAGTATGTGTGTGTACGTGTGTGTACGTTTGCGCGCCCGCGCCTTGAAACACCCTAGGCCTGGTCTGTGCTCAAAGGACCATTTGCTGTAGGCTTTGCAGGTTTTGTCGAAAGCTGGCCTGCAGACGCTGCACACTGCTCCAGGCACTTCCACTGCACGACACTAAAGCTGTGGGAGCGCTGGGCACGAGGGGCTGGTGGTGGCAGGCTAGTAAGCGTCTAGACACCTCATAGGCTTTGTAAAGCTGCACCATCAAGGAATGCTGTGCAGACGGGTACGGCGGTGGCAGGCTTACGCGCACATGGAACAGCTCACATTTCTGTGTAGGAGGGGCTGGTATGGGCAAGTCAGTGCAGCCACCACCCACCACTCACACACCCACTGCTTGCCCCCAGGTGTGGCATGCACCCTCCCACCACCCCCTCTCATTTTCTCCCCTCCCTCCCTCGCTTCCTCCCTCCCTCCCTCCCCGCGCCCAAGCACACCCACACCCACACTCACACCAACACATATGCACACATCCACACATGCGTACGCACGCACTTGGGTAGGCCATCGATGGTGCAGGAGCGGGGCAGCGGCAGATTGAGTTGAGGCCTGGACAGGCGTTCAGAAGGCATCACAGCCTTCCCCGTGCCGCTGTAGCTGGGGTATTTCCGCTCCGGGGCAAACTGTGAGTGCGCACACGCAGAGGCAAGGAGGCAATTTGTACAAAGCCGGAGCACCCTTCACGAGGGAGCCTGTGTACAAGCAGGCACTCAGGCCGCAAGTTCTTCCAGGTGCGCCAGGCTTAGAACAGCATGGCCAGCAAGGCCCAAAACTCATGGGCAGCTGCCCTAGCTTGTATACAGGCAGGCTCACACATGCGTGCAAGGGGGGGGCAGGGCTGCCCCTGCTGAAACAGGTTGGTGAGTGTGATGTTGCAAATAGGCGTTCCGAAGACAATGGAGCACACACACGCACGCACACACACACATCTTCCTCATTGACCTGTTTGAAGCGTCCTTATCCCAGGAGGGAAGAAAAAGCGAGCTGTTTGAGGAAAGATAGGACCACCCAGACCACCACCCAGACCACCACCCAGACCACCAGACCACCAGACTACCAAGCCACCAGGAAGATGAGGACTACAGGCCTGCAGGAACAGCACAAATCGCGTCTACACACACCAGCTGGCGGTTTCTTTGAGCTGACGTGCAACAAAGCCACAGGGTTACCTTTCCCATTCATAGTTTCCAACCATACTACATATAAAGGAGCGGACCTCAGCAATGCCCTCTGCAAGCTGCAAACGCGCCAACCTGAACTCATCCAGGACAAACTTCCCCTGGCTTGGCAGCAGCCCCTCACGACGCACGCAGCTGCCCGCCCTGTTTACGCCGCCCTTTCAGGGACGCCAGTGCCAGACGCGCGCACGGCATATGTCTAGGCGCGGGCCACTCCCTGTTTGATGGCAGCCACAGGCTTGCCCTGGTAGTGGTCACCTCCATGATGGCATGCACGTGGTGGCGTCCACATGATGGCGGCCACAGGCACACCTTGAAAGGGCCCCCCCGCACTGTGGGTGTGCAGACCCACACGGACAGCGATGACCCTACATTAGCAGTGATGGCCCGCACATGTAGCGATGACTCACACTGATTGAGTGCACCCACCCGCCGACAGCAGCAACCTTCATAGGCGAGCAGGCACTGCGCCTGGCTGCATACCCATTGCCCTCTCCCCCCCTCTGCACCCATCGCTGCCTGCCGGCTCTGGGGCAGGCGGCAGGGGACTGCCCCACCTGTGGGCATATCACCCCTCCCAGGGAGTGGTGTGCCCCATCTGCCCCCACCCCGGTTTGCTGTGTGCTCCATCTGCCCCACCTCAGGTGGCCCCACCCCTGTGTGCCGTGTGCCCCCTCCCTTCCCTTCCCTGACCTCGCCCGCCCTTGCGCCTCGTAGCGCATCGCGGCCACTTTCCCCATGACCACGTCCCCGCACCTGGTAGTACATGGTGAGCATTTGAGAGCGCAGCAGCATGTCCGTCTCATCCGCAGGCGCGCAGTGTGCCTCAAATGGCGAGCCTGCAGCGGCGGCTTCAATGCCTGCAGGCGAGCACAAGACGCAGCGGCTGTGAGAGCGCGCAGCGGCCGTGGGCATGCACGGCATCGGTGGGGCCATGCAGCACACATGAGAGGCACACATGAGAGGCATACATGAGAGGCACACATGAGAGGCACACATGAGAGGCATACATGAGAGGCACACATGAGAGGCATACATGAGAGGCACACATGAGAGGCACACATGAGAGGCACACATGAGAGGCACACATGAGAGGCATACATGAGAGGCCACCCCTACACCCATAATGGCTGTGCCTCCGCTGCAGATGCACCACCTGGCGAGCTGGCCTCACCAACAGCGGCACCACCACAGCGGCCGCGCCATTGTTGCACCCTCTGTGTGCTGCCCTAACCATTTGCCTCTGCTGAGCCATAGCGGCAGCAGCTCTCTTTGGCAGCGAGCCAGCGTGGTGACCGCATTTCAGCCAGCGAGCAGGGTTCTGGGAGCGTGGAATGGTGGTGTGTCGCTGGCATGGCCATGCGCACAGCCACTTTTCTTTAATGCCCTCACTTGGCACTTGGTCTACTGATCCCTAGACTGTGTGCTTCTTGCCTGAACTAGACACTTGCTGCCCTAACATCGCGCTTGCCGCCCTGACATCGCGCTCGCTGCCCAGACAGCATGCTTCTGGCTCGCAGGCCATGCCCAACGCCTTCATACCGCGCTCGCTGCCCAGACGTCACGCTGGTGCCTCAATGTTGTGCTCGTGGCCAACACACTGTGCCTGTTGTGTGCACTTGCCTATTTGTGAGCACGAGAGGACAGACAGGGCGCTGGCGATGGAGCACTCCAGCGACCGCTCCTGCAAGATCTGGCTGATCTCGTACGCAAACAGCGCCATCGCCTTTGTGTCGGACTGCGCAGGCGGGCGGCCGCATGGCGTATATGGCCGCATGGCATACATGGCCGCGCGCAGTGCGTGCATGTAGGGTGAGAGTGCAAGCATAGCACTTGTCATTTGCACGAGATGTGTGTGGCATGCACGTGAGGCATATGCGTGCATGTGTGCACAGCATGGCTGCTTGCATGCGCATGTGTGTGTGTGTGTGTGCGCGCGTGCTTGTTAGTGAGTGTGTGTGTGTGTGCTTTCGTGAGTGTGTGTGAGTGCGTCAGGCTGCTTCATTGTCTTGGATGCACTTGCTTGGGTGACTCCTTGGCAAATGGCCGTGCCGCATGGAGTACACGGCCACACATGTGAAGCTTGCTCTGCCTGAGTGCACCGTTTGCCGGGCCGCAACCACTGCCTGGACGCTCGAGAACTGCTCTGTTCAGCCCATGTTGCCTTATGACACACTGCCATGCGCTTACATTGTTCTGCTGCATCAGACACCCCTCGATCGCCACTGACAAGGTGCAAACCAAGTGGCTCACGAGGACATCAGCACAAAATACACGCCTCTGTGTGTGCAGCACTCCTCACCACGCACGGCATTCCTCTGTGCAGTACTCCTTATCATGCACTGCGCACGTCAGTGCAGCAATCCTGAACGCGACCTTGTGCAGCAATCCTGGCATGATAAGGAGCTCTCCACAGAGGTGCGCTTAGGAGGCTGCGCCCTTGCAACGCCCGCATGCCCCCAGCCTACCATGCCTTGCTCGCACCTCTGTGTAGCAGTCCTCAAAGAAGATATCGTGCTCGTTCTCGCTGTCATTCTTGTTGATGACGAGGATGGCGCCCAAGACCTGCATACATGGACATGCATGCGCGCGGATGCACAAACCCACACATACACACAGCACTGCCTACAATTCCCACCTCCAACACCCTTTTGGGGGGTAGGCTTTTTAGGGATGGTGCTGTTTCTTGGGCACGTGGACACATGGAAACAGGTATAGATGCGCGGTCACATGTTGCATGTGTGCCCCCCCATGGACGTTGGGGCTGAGCCGCGTTGCATGCATGCGCTCGAGAGTGCACGTCCTGTGGGCCTCATGCATGCATCTCAAAGTGCATGTGCTGTAGGCTCCTGTACAGCCACGTCAAGCGACTCGCATGCACAGTTGCCTCATACAACTTGCATGCACAGCTGCCCCCTGCGGCTTGCGTGCCCGAGGATGCGCGCACCACGGGAAAGGGGCATCACCACCACCACCACCACCACCACCACTACCATCCTTTGTCGCATGTGGCATCAATCACATTTGTCCAATTGAATGGTACAAGGACTCTTGCATGCCCCAGGATGAGTGCACCAGGATCTATGCTGCAAGCATTGACTCACAAGCCTAGCAGCAAGAACGGGCTGCACCTTGCAAGACCATCATGAAGAGCTGGGGACGAAGGTTTTGACTTAAGTATTGATGAAGGTATTGGCACAATTACCGTGCGGCGCCGGGCTTCTGCACAACTGCACCACGGATGACGAGCTCCGGAGCAGCTGAGTGGTGTGTATGTGTGCGCTTGTGTGAATGGACGTGTTTGCCCTGTGCCACTTCATGGCCCACCACCATTGCCTGCGTAAGCAGACTGCACATGCACATCCGCGTACGCACTCTCTGACACACACATGCACGCTATCACTTGCACACCCTTGCTGGCTGGCAGGCAGGGCCGAGGCCAGCAGCCCAGCTGCTCACACTGCCTCGCACCTTAAACCTGCACTGCCAGCGGCAGCATGAGCAGGCTGCGGCCACACACGCACGCGCGCATGCACTCGTACACACACCCATACGTACACTCACACCCCCTCGCAGGCTGGCAGGCAGGGCCAAGCCCAGCAACCCAGTGGCTCGCAAGCGCGAATACCCATGCCGCCTCACAATGCCGCCTCACAATGCCGCACCTTGTCGTCCACTGCCAGCGGCTGCACCAGTAGACTGCGCACGGGCTCGCCTTGCAGAGCCGGCGAAATCTGCCGCACCAGGGCGGGGTCAATGCTATGGACGTCCACGGTGTGCGGCAGCGGGGAGGGGTATTGGTTTTGGTTGTTATGGTGGTGCTGCTGCTGCTGTTGTTGTTGTTGGTGATGGTGGTGGTGGTAGTGGTGGTGGTGGTGGTAGTGGTGGTGGTGGTGGTGCTGGTGCTGCTGTGCAGGTGCAGGTTGCTGTGGGGGTAGCGGTGGCAGAGACTGCGAGGGCAGCTGTGCGTCTGGTGGCTGTCTGGAGATGAGGGGGAGGGTGGAGGAAGGGATGGAGGAGGCAGTGCTGTGGCAGCCACACTCAGTGTTGCACAGCGTCGCCTTGGCCTCGGCAGCCGCGCGCGCCGGGGGCGGCAGCGACGTGAGGTCAGGCGTGCGCCATGCGTGTAGAGCCAGTGCGCCGTGCGCCGCGGTGTCCCCAGCCTGCAAGGTTGGGGTGGGCAAGCTGGGGTGCGGCCTGAGCTGCTGCGCAGTGTGCGCCGCTGTGGCTGTGGCGGGGTCACTGCTGCTGGGTTTGCTGTTGTGCGCACGGGGCTGCGCGCCGCCGCTCATGACCAGCGGGTGGTTCTCACTGGCCGCCATGCCCACCAGGCCTTGGCCCAGCTGCACCCTGCGAGCACGCGCGTTTCATGCAGGGAGGGGGGG
>LKMJ01006473.1_pt1 | contig 11043 bp, 9 predicted proteins | sample 643391 | NCBI WGS metagenome assembly LKMJ01 (sample SAMN04112250, study PRJNA286221) | soda lake metagenome | biome: soda lake; feature: Kulunda Steppe; material: water; isolation source: sample PL-Br10 brine of Picturesque Lake | place: Russia: Kulunda steppe | collected 2010-07
GCAGTCTCAGCTACAGTATCAATGTTATCTCTTTTATATTGTAGGTTTTGTTGTCCTTGCTGTTGAATAGATTGATCTACTTGTGATAGTAAATTTGGATCTAATTTATTATGATCAGGGACATACTGAGGTTCTGGTAGTGAAAGGTATCTTAAAGGCATATTTTATATAGCTTTTTTAATTTTTCCGCCATACTTCATGGCTTTCATTCTTTCTGCAACTTCTGCATCACTTAATCCAATAGCTTTTAATCTTCTTCTGATTGCATTATTTCTATCTACTGGATCTTGAATTCTGTCTGCAGATGTTATAATCTGTGCAATTTCTTGTTGTCTTCCTCTTTTATCAGCTTGATATCTATTAATAGGCATTTCAACAGCTTCTGCAACTAATCCCATTTTTCTGGCATCAGCCTGTGCCTGTGCTTGATTATCATGTTGATCAGCTTGCATATTCATTCTATCTGCTTGCATTGCTGATCGTTGATTTACTTCTTGTGCTCTTTGTTCAAATTGAGCTTCTTGCCCTGCTATTTGATTTACTCCTTGTGTATATTGAGCATGACCTGCTTGATTAGGATTAGCTCTGAATGCAGATCCTTGTCTGCTTCTAGCTCCTCTAAATGCAGGATTTGTAGTAGATATTCTTCTATTAGGTGCTCTTTGTGTTCTTTCAGGATCTGGAGCACTAGTAGCCATAGCTAATCTCATAGCAGATGGTACAGCATATGATGCTACATCCATAGCTCTATCCATATTAAATGATCTACCACCACTACTTTCTCCTCCTTCTACAGTATTACTACCCCCTCTGTTAGTAGGGTCTGTTGTAACTTCTCCACTGCCAAATCCTCTACCTTCTAAATTTCTTGTTCTAACAGGATTAGCTGGTCTAGCCTCTACATTTTGCATTTGGACAGGGTTGTTATTTGTAACAGGCATTTCTACATTTTGCATATTTGCAGTATTTCCTTGTGGGCTAAATATATCTCTATCTGATCTGCCACTAGCATTTAATAATCCTCTTGGTTGTGGTTGATTTTGATTAGGAAATACTTGAGGGTTAGTAAAAGTATTTCTTGACTCACGTTGAGGACTAGTTCCTCCTAATCCAGGTAATTGTCTTTTTGGAAGAACTCCCTTATATGTATCAGGGTGAAGACCTTTAGCGCTAACTCTTTCAGGAATAAGTTGTGATCCTACTCCTAATGCTCTAGAACCAAATCTTCCTACTCCTCTGGCAACTCTACCTAAGTTAGATGCTCTATTAGACCCAGAAGATCCAACTCCTCCTGTATGTCTATATCTATCCATTTGCTTATTAGCACCAGCACCTATATTTTGAGGGCTTCTTTCCATTGTTCCAAACTGACTTCTGAATTTTCTTAAATCATTCGGATCAATAGGTCCCCCATAAGGATACTTCTTAAGATTACCTCCCTTTTTCATCATTGGTGGCATACCTTGATCCATCATTGGATCTTCTTGCATAGGTGGCATACCTTCTTCAGGCATAGGTTCTTGCATAGGTGGTTCTTGTTGCATTTGTTGTTCAGCTCCACCATCTTCAATACCTTGCTGTTGTTTAACTTCTTCTTGCATTTGAGCTAGCTGTTCAATTTCTTCTTCTCCAGCTCCTTCTTCTAATAGCATTTCATGCATTTGAGCAAATGTCATATCTGTCTCAGGAACCATAAGTTCATCTGAAAAGATATAATCTCCCTGTCTTGTTTCATTACCCTCTACTTCTGCACTTGCTCTGTCAGGTGATGTGGGTTCTCCTCTATCATCAATAGGAATTCCTCCTTGTTCATGTGGAGGACCATCATACCTTACAGCATCAGGTCCAATTGGTTGTGTTGTTGGAATATTACCTCCAGTTGCATATTTTCTTTTCATATTACCACCGTATTTAAATCCTTGACTTGCATAAGCTGCTCTCCCTCTAATTCTTGGTTCTTCTGGTTCACTATCAAACATACCTCCTATTTTTTGACCTATCTTTCCTCCAATAGGTGCAAGAGCAGGACCAATTCCAGGAATAAAAGATGTAGCTCCAGCTCCAAGTCCTGCTCCAATAGCTCCTCCAGTATTATATTTTTTTCTTTTATATCTCATTTATCTAATAGATTGTTTCTGATTTAGATATGAACCATAAAGAAATATAGAATTATTACTACTATTATCTTTAATTAATGTCACATTATGATATTTGTCTTCTAATCTTCTTTTAAATGTCCATTCAAGATCAGGATCTATATCATCTGGTATGTTAGCAATATCTCTAAACTTATTTATGTGCCATATCTTATTTGTATTCCTTGCGTTACCAATATACATATTATCAGGATAATTTACAACATCAGGGCTAAAGTACTCTACATCTACTATTCCTGTATCTTGATAAGAATTAGTTATTCTAAACTTATCAAATGTACTCTTTCTTTCTAATTTATTATCAGTATTATATACATCACTGCTAATATTTAGTGTAGTAATTAGTTTTGAAAGATGAGGTTCTATATTATCTATGTATTCATATTCTGAATTGTAAACTTGTCCATAAAATCTTCCTCTGTCTCCTGTATTATGTCTCCAAAGTGAAGAGTCTTCAATAGAATACATATTCTCGATATCATTAAGTATAATATTTGGCTCATAACTATGTCTTGAGACCCATCCTTGAATTTTTGGACTATAACTATATGTACCATTATTTGAACACACTACTAATCTTTCATAGTATGGATTATAACCAAATCTTATATCATCCATGCTTCTAACTATAGGAAGAATAGGTTCTGATATATCAGATACGCCATCATTATTAAGTAAGTATAATCTTCTAGCTTGTTTATCATAAAAGAAATATCCAATAGGTGTGCTTATAGATGAATCTATATCCTGAATACCTCCAAATCCATCTTCACTATATATAAGTTCATCAGGTTTATTAGAAAATATGTCTCCGCTACCTAAAAATGCACGAAGATCTCCTACTTCAATTTCTTCTCTACCTTTAGTTCTAACAAGAGATCTCTCAAGGTGAGGGATAAGAATATTATTATAGACACTAAGCTTGATAAGCTCACCTCTTTTTTTAGATAAATCAACATAGTCGTCCTGTAAAAATGTTCTTATTCCTCTACTATTTCGTATTACTCTTGTTTGATAGTTTTCAGATTCTTCTTTGAATTTTGGATTTATTTCTGGAAACTTAATTAGATTTACATCAGAGAACTCTTCTTGATATCCTATGTAGTTATCAAAGTATAATAAATCTTCTTCATCAGACACTGGTTCTCCTGTAGCTCTGAATTTTGTAAATGAATAATCTCTTGCATTTACTTCTTGTGGAAATACTCTTTCCCAAGGATTCTCTCCACTATTTCTGTAATTTATATTATCACTACTTTCAATAGTAATAATTCTATTAGCAACAACATAGTTATCAGAATCTAATCCATCTTCTCTAGTTGTTCTATATCCATATTCAGTAATAAATGTATCTCCACCAAGAATAATATCGCTATCAAGATTATTCATGTCAGTGTGAATATAACCAGTAGAAGCTAATTGTTGAAGATCAAATGAATTATACAGATCTGTTTTAAAAGATCTCAAATTTCCAATCTTATGTTGGTTAGATGGAATTAAATCTTGTCCTTCTCTGCTAAGTTGTAAAACAAGTTTAGATTCTCCAGAGAAATTATTCATGTTCTTTTGAAAACCAAAAGATGTAAGATTAGATCCTACTTCTCTTTCTTCTTCAGTTTCTACATAAGCAGCTGCGTTAACTTGTATATTCTCAATTTCTTTATTAAGCTCTCCACCATCATTATCAAATAAATTATATGTCTTGTTTGGATATCTTGAGCTATCTTGTAAGAAATTGTCAGATTCAGTAGATGATACTGATCCATAAAGACCAATGTGAGAAATGTCTCCAACTCCTAATCTCTTTCTAAGATATGTAAATGGGTGAGTATATACTACTCCATCAGCATATGTTCCACCATTAATAGCTTCTGGCTTATATACACCTTCTTCTTCTCTTGAACGTATAGGGACTACTGTATCAAGGATGCGCTTATTTTCTTCAGTTCTATTTGCATAATATACTTTGTATCCAATAACTTCATCTTGAAGCTCTGTTGGAATAGTTATGTTAGATAGCTTAATACCTAATACATGATAGTCATATACATTATCTTCTTCTGTTTCAGTAATAAAAGGCTCATGTGTAATATCAGGCATGTGATGATGTCTAACAGGTTCTCCTGCTAAAGATCTCCATTCATCTGTGTTATTAGGATATGTTTCATTTTCATTTTCCCAATATCCCATGTTGTTTATTTTAGGAGTAGACTTAAACTGAAATTCTTTTTTAGGTCCTATATTAGGAAGATTAGGATCTTCATATGTAGATCTCTCATCTTTTCCTGATATACCTCCAGTAAGGTCTACTGTTCTGCTTGTCATCCCTGTTTGTCTAACATCAAATTTTAATGCTCCATTATAATCTTCGCTAGTTGTTTGAGCTGGATCATTCTGAGCAATAATGTTAATTCTTTTAGAATTAGGAGCATTTGGTTCAGCAAGATAATGATCACTAAATTCTGTTTGATCATTAAGAAAATCTACTATTTCAACTACAACATCTTGTACAAGTGTATCTGAAGAAACAGGAATGCTCCAAGATTCTTCAAGAACATTTGTTTCTATAGATAAATCTACTTCAAATGATTCAGCATCTAAACCTCCAGAGAATATATCGTATGATCTATTAAATATTGTAGGAGATACTTGTTCATGCTCTCCTTGAGTCCCTTCTACAAATACTTGATCTGAAAATCTTGTCTCTTGACCACTAACATCTCTAGAAACTCTTATTCTAACATTATCTCCGTTATTTTGAGATGATTCATTATCATGAATAAATTTAAAAGAATCTTCTTCTACTTCACATGTAAATGTAAATGTAGAACTATTTACTGAAGATTGTATAGTATTTGCTACTTGTTCTTTTGATTGACCTTGAGCAAGAGGTATTTCTAATTCATCATCATCATAAATAATAGTAATAACACCATCTTCTCTAGGACTTCTCATTACAGTAAAGCCTCTTGTCTCTGGTGCTTTTCCAGAAGCAACATTTGTTTTATCTCCTAGAAGTTGAATATGTCCTTCAGCAACATCTCCATCAATTTGTACAGGTTCTCTGCCTGGAATGTGAAAAGCTCTTGTCTCTCCTCCATTCTTAAGTAACAGACTGATGTAAAAAGCATAAACTTCTCCTCTTCTAAACCCTTTCTTAGTAGAAGCTGTAAAAGGATCTTTATATACATCTCTTGAATTTGGTCTCCAAGAAGGTATTTGAGCATCTTCTAATGTTTCTGTTACAGCTTCAACTGTAATATCATTTGCATACTGTTGAAAATCTATTCTCTTTTTATCTTTTAGATTTCCTAAGTATAAGTTGTCGTCTTGATAAGCAATTGTTTTTGGAGCTTCATAAAAGGCTTTATCAATTTGAACTTCTTCAAGTGCTCCTGGTCTGTGTGATTCATTTCCTGTATATGTGAATGTTTCTGATTCACTTGACATTTCTGGAAGTAGTTGTACTTCATCAAAGACTCCTTCTATTTTTGGTATTACAGCTATTTGAATTCGTTCATATTCATCCTTGTCTATATTATCAAAAGATAAGCTAATAGATTTTGATGTTTGAGATGCTGAAAGTGTATTAGAAGGAGTTTGAATATATACAGGACCAAATGTATCATAAAAATCCGTGATACTATCATCTTTGTGTATATATGCTATAGAAAAGTAATAAGCTCCTTCTGTAAGAGATCCCCCTGTAGAATTAATTCTGTCAAGAGAGATCTTTGGAATTTTATCAGTAGATGGAAATAGGTTATAATGTGTAGTAGATGATTTATCAGGATCATCAATATTTATAAAACGAGCATTATTTTTTCCATCTACCCAAAAAACTACATTTTCATCAAACTTGTTGATATATGGTACTGCTTGAATTGAATAGTCAGGGCTAAATTCAAAATCTCTTTGTATTACAGTAGATGTGTTTTCTCCATCAAATAAAAGAATTTTATCTGTATCTGTAGCGTGTGTACAGAAAAGTACAATATTGCCATCATGTAATAAGCATTTACCTATTACATCATATCCATTACCAATAGAACTGATATTTTCAGTTCCTTTCTCATTAGTAACAGCTCCAACAGATTCTTCGATGTTTATATTTAAAGCATCTCTATAAAATCCTTCTGGCTGATCTATTGGGTTGCAATTCTGATAAATTCCTTTTAACCTTTTCATTCAACATCTTCTTTGGTTATTTTTTTATCTGGTTCTACAAATTTTTCATAATGATTTATGATTGTTTTATATGCAGAAATTTCTCTGTCTAAGAGAACATTTTTTTCTTGTAATATTTTAACTTCCGCCTTAAGCTCTGATACTTGTGTTATTAGTTTTATCTCTCTTGTATGAGCTTCATTTTTCTGCTCTTCTAGATAGTTTACACGTTGAGTAAGACCTGTTAGAGTATCATGTAAATTCTCAATAAGCTTCTGAGTGTCATTTGATTCTCTATCTTGGTTTGTTTCTTTATGTCCCAGCCATAAGCTTGCATACTTATAGCCTACACCACCTATTACAACAGTTATTATGTAGCTAATGATTTGTCCTAATTGTTCTATCTCCATACTAAAATTTGTTTATTATATTTACAAATATATTATCTTCTTGATTTAGTGTTTCATAGAGAGCGTTAATAGTTTTACGAGAATTTGTTACATTTACTATACCAGTACCAGGGTCACTAAAAGATTCTCCAACAATAGGACAACCTAAACTATCTGGTTTACCAGTTTTCGGATTAGGATTACCAATAAAGTTTCCTACATGTATAAGTATTTCACTTCTATCAGGTACATCTTTTATCCATATGCTTTTTCCAAAATTAGGAGAGATATGTTTCTGAGCAGGATAGTGTCCTTCTGGAATTCTACTTACTCTTCGTTTATTATCTCTCCAAGGAAGTTCAAGAACCTTACACTCAAACAATCTTTGTTTGTTATCGTATATAACAAGTTCTCCTTGCGTTTGACTGTCATCTTCCTTAGTTCTTTCTATAACTATTTGTATTGTTCTACTCATCTTCTTTCTCTATTTTCATTGGATTAGTAACAATACCATCAGCTGTAACTTGTTCAATCTCTGCATGTTTCCTATCTCTATCATCAAATCCTTTATCAAACATATTTTGATTAGGAACAAGTCCAACCCACATATCTCTAAATCTCTGATATTGTCCGAGATCAGGATAGTTTGCTTTATTTCTGGCAGCTCCGCAGTAAAATTTCCATCTTTCTTCGGCTACTCCATAGTTAATTCCTTCTGCTCTTGGCTTATAGCCTCTAAGAATCAACTTTTTAAAGCAGTACCAAAATAGTGCTTCTTTAAAATATTGATTTTCAGGAACAGCTGGATAACCATCATCGTCTATAGGATATCCTTTATAAGCAAGAAGAATTTTTCCTTCTTCAAATGTTGTTTTTATATAGTTCTCTGTTGTAGAATATGTCTCTTCTGTCGTAACAAATTTATTAGGGCTATCATCTTCATGAGGATCAAAATTTGATGGATTATATTTGATAATTTTCCATCGCCCATCATCTTCAGCATAGTACTTTAATTGTTTTAATACAAGTAGATCTGTAGGCATTTCTGCTCTAAAATCAAACACAGGAATTTCTACATTTTTTAAAACAAGCTGAGAGCCTGCTCCAATAAATGCTAAAGCTTCTCCTATCCATTCTATAATATCATATTCATAGTTTGGATCTTCGAGAAGTAAATCTCTATAGATTTTTGCTACTATATTTTTTGCGCTTATGTTTTTATAAACTGCCATTCTTATATTTTAAATAGTTAATGTCATTATGTTTCAAATGATCTTTTAATTTTCTCTTGTTTCCTTTCTTCCCTCTTGTTGCAATAAACTTATATGCACTTTTGTTTTTTACTTTACAGAATGATTTTTTCCAGTAGAATCTACAATACCAATCTTCATCATGATATATAAACCATTTAATTCCATCAGGGTTATCTTTACTGTAAAGTTCTTTTCCTTGTTTTAAAAGTTCTTCTTTATATTCATTACTAGCAGCCCAGTCAACTTGAGGATTCTTAAAATTTCTCTTTATTCTAAGAATAGATATGGTAGAAAGATTATATCCCATATCAAATGTGCCAGCATCATATATAATATGATCCATGATAGCTATGTTAAAGTCTTGACAAATATTTTTATAAAGACTTTTTGGAAGATCTCCTTCCATTGTTCTATAATATCGAAATATGTCAGATAAGGTATATGTAGCTCCCATTAACTTTCTCCTCTCATTTGTCTGTCAGGCATTGTATTATGTTTAAGATCAGAAGGTGTTTGTAGAATCAATTCCATATCTCCACTTATTAAACTCTCACTTAATCTTTGTAGTACGTCACTACTAATTGGATATCTCATATCATCTACATCTAATGGATCATTACCATTAAACATATATGCTTCACTTGGTGTTTCAAATATAGCTCTTATCTCTAATGAATCTGTAGCATCATAATTTTTTATGAAGAGATGATCATCTAACATATAAGCTCTTGGGTCATCAGATGTATATTTATTATAATCCATATATCGTATGCTATTTCCAATAGTAATAGGGATAGCTTGATCTTTATTTATATAAATAGGAAATCTGTGACTTAATCTAACAATATTTGGTAATTTTTCAGTGGACTTAAAAGTATTATCTCCTTCATCAGTAAAGTCTACATCAATTGTTTGATAAAAACTATTTTGTTCAAGTACAGATCTCTCAAGATCTCTATGTATGATTAAGGATCTATAATAATCTACATTAAACTTAATCTGATCAAGAGAGATGTATTCATTGTGAGTACTTCTCCCTCCAGAAAGCTTATTTAATATGTTATTTGCAATTTGATTAAGTGTAGTCATATTATATAAATAATTCGTCAGTAGTTATGCGAGATGCATCATCTCTATAGATAATATAAGATAGGCTTTTTTTACCATGTATCCAAAGTGAATCAACATGCCATCTATCAAGACCTGTAGCTGGTCTAAAGAACTGTATATCTACTCCATTGTGTTCAAGTGTAGATAAAGACTTGTATCTTTCTTTATGATGTATATCTCCAAGTATCCATGTTTTATAATTAGATCTACCCCATTTTTGAGGGCATTCTGTAGCCATAGCTGTAGGAAGATCTTTTATGCGTCTTTTTTCTATATCTCCATGACCAAAACCAAGTAATACTTTATGCATAAAAAAGTATTTTCTTTTGTCTTTATTTAAATTCATAGTAACTTGATCATCATTTTCATATAAGGCTTTAATTACTTCTCCAAGATAAAAGCTCTTATCTTTATCATGATTTCCAGGAATATTAATAATATGTACATTTGTAAATTCTTTAATGTGATTAATAAGAGTTCTATAAAACCAAACTCCTAATTTAAAAGCATCTTCCCAATGCATTGTATATGGTTGAGGAGTTCCTTTTTTTGTTGATGGATCAGCATCATTTGTATTAAAAAAATCGTTTCCAATGGGTAATACCACTCTCTCTGGATTATAAGAATGTATATCATCTAACAGATAGTTGGCTTGTTTAATTAGATATTCAGCATTAGCTTTAGCTTCCCAATATCCTCCTTTACCTGTATATGCTAATTTATCAATGTGTGCGTCAAATAAATTCAGTACAGCAAATGTGTTGTCAGGTTCATAATCTTCTCTGTTATTTGATGAATTAAACTCATAGTCTTTTAAATATTCATACAGCTCTTCTTTATTAATTTCTTTTTGAGCATCATGTCTGGTCTGTACAGTAAATCGAATACCGTCTGCTTTCTGTTTATAATATACCTGAACAACATCTTCTTCTTCAATGCCATTATCTTTAAGAAATTTCTCATAATCATCTACGGAATCATAGGTTTTAGCTTCATCTTTGAAATCTGTTTTAGAAGTTATTACTTGAGTATCTGTTGGATAGGAATCTCCAAAATCTCTGTAAAGCTGTCTTCCTTTAGATACAGCATTATAATCTATATCTAGTCTTTCTGCTATATCATCTGTGGCAGTTTTTAAATGCCCTGGATAATGACAGAAAAATTCATACGCTTTTATTTTACTCATAAAATATTATTTGTTTAAAATTTAATCATAAATCCAGCTTTATGCATGTCATTCATAAAATCATATCCATACATAAGTGTAGATTTATTTCTTGTTGTGTAAGCTATTACAGGAGCAAATGAATCAAAAGATGCTATTGCTCCCGCTTGAAAATAACCACCTTCTTGAATTGTTCTAGTTTCTGTTGTGGTTGTTGTTCTTGTGATATGCTTTATTTGAGTTCTGTCTATTTCACGAACCATTCTTCTTTTTAATAGGTAAGAAAATCTGTGATCTGTAATATCATCAGATTCTAAATCTAATTCAATATAGTTACTTGCTGTAATCATTGAATCAGAATAAGTAGTAGTTATTTGTCTGGAGGTTTCAGTAAATATATCATCTACCTCTGGTTTATCAAGATATACAGTATCTCTTTCTATAACAGGTACTTCCTCAAACCTTTCTATAACATTTTTTAAACTATCAACAGTTGTTGTATCAATAATAGTAACTGTTTCAGTTTTAGTTATTATCTCAGGTTCTTGAAATTTACCTCCTAGATAAAAAGAAACTCCTAGCAAAACTAGGAGCCCTATTACTGATATACTACTTAATAGATTATTCATCATCTATAAATAATAAAATGTTCTCTGTTAATAAATTTCCAGGAATTTCTTTTGGAAGATAACTAAGTGGAAAACTGTAAAAATCTACTCTAGCTACTTCTTCTAAAGCTATTTCTTTATTATGTTTGTTTATTTCTTCTTGTTCAGCAAGAGTAGCTTGAAATTTATCTTTAA
>LKMJ01006474.1_pt1 | contig 11043 bp, 10 predicted proteins | sample 643391 | NCBI WGS metagenome assembly LKMJ01 (sample SAMN04112250, study PRJNA286221) | soda lake metagenome | biome: soda lake; feature: Kulunda Steppe; material: water; isolation source: sample PL-Br10 brine of Picturesque Lake | place: Russia: Kulunda steppe | collected 2010-07
ATCTGCTTCCCCGGCAATTGCCCTGGCAAGCAAAGTTTTTCCTGTACCCGGGGGGCCGACCAAAAGCACTCCCTTGGGTATTCTAGCTCCAAGCTCAATGAATTTCTGCGGCTCTTTCAAAAATTCCACTATCTCTGCCAATTCATCTTCTTCTTCATTGGCGCCAGCCACATCTTTAAAAGTAACTTTTTTTCTAGTTTCACCTTCATGCAGCTTTGCTTTGCTTTTCCCGAAATTCATCATGCGGCTCCCACCTGCTTGAGACTGCTGCATAAAAAAGAAAAATATCCCAATCAAAAGCAAGAAAGGTATAATATAGGTAAACATTGAAGCCCACCAGGGCGGTCCTTCTTCAATATGGCCTTCAATATCTATCCCCTGAGCCTTCAAAAAAGTAACAAGCTCAGGATCGCCAGGATCAATGGTGAGAAACTCTGTCCCATCATCTAGCTCGCCTATTATCTCTTGCTCAGTTATATCAACTTTATTAACTTTCCCTTCTTCCACATAAGTTAAAAATTCATTATAAAGAAATGTTTCTCTTTCTTCATTGGGTTGGTTTAATTGCTGAAAAACACCAACTACTATCATTAAAATAAGCAAGTATAAAATAGCTTGCCTGGTAAATCGGTTCAAAAAGAGCCCTCCTCTCTTCCGGTGACACTTCGCTTATTTTACCATAACAAGGATTAACAATCAACTAATCCCTATTCTCTGAAATCTTATAAATACTCTTCAGGCAAAAGATTTATTCCTGGCATATTTCTATAATATTCACTGTAATCTAGCCCATATCCTACCACAAAGTAGTCATCAATAACAAAACCTACGTAATCAGCATAAATTTCTACTTCTCTCTTGTCAGGCTTATCCAAAAGTGTACATATCTTTAGCGATGCCGGAAGCCTGGATTTCAAATTATGCTTCAAATAATTCAAAGTAAGTCCACTATCCACAATATCCTCCACTAAAAGTACATTTTTCCCCTGGATATTCACGTCCAGATCTTTAATTATCCTTATAACTCCACTGGATTTAGTTGACGACCCGTAACTTGAAACAGCAAGAAATTCTACTTGTGACGGAATCGTTAAATATCTCAAAAGATCTGCAGTAAAAATAAATGCTCCTTTCAAAACACTTATAACAATTATTTCATTCCCCTGATAGTCTCTTTCAATTTCTTCTGCAAGCTCTTTAACCCTGTCCTGAATTTCATCCTTGCTAATTAGTTCTTCTAGCTTCTCTATCCTGGTCATTATGAGTCCTCCTCTCCCCTTTACAAATGATGCTTAGATGAAGTATTCTATCAGTATTTTGTGTGACCTTGAATTTGTCACTTATTCTATACGGAGCAACCCAGATGATTTCATCTTCAGATACAATAATAGGAACAGTATCTCGTTTAGCAGTAGGAATTTTACAATCAATAAAATAATCTTTTAATTTCTTAGAGTCTTTCATTCCTAAAGGGGAAAAAAAATCTCCTCTTCTGCGGGTCCTTACATTAATATCTTTACCCTCTAATTTAGTATAATCCAAAAAAGCTTCATGTGGCTTTTCAGTTAAATCGTCTTTAGGCACTGAACTTTTTACTTTTATATCAGCTTTTATATAACAATCTAGAGGTTTCCAATATGTTTCTCCAGGAATTTTTAAACGGGTAATATATTTCCCCCATTCAGTTTTTCTTAAAGGTTCTAAAGTAAAAATTAGCACACTATCAATTAGGTAAACTTTTACTTCCCCGGGTAAGACAATCGGACCCTGGATCTTTTTGTTTATTAGTTCTTCAATTAAATCCACATGTTTTTTTTCTATATCTTTATCACTTGCAACTATTAGAGCTTTTCTCAATACTCTTTTTACTAAAGCTTTATGCTCGCTTATTAAAAAAGAACAGTTTAGCTTTACGAAACCTTTTTTAGATTCTATTTTTACTTTTTGGTAAAGTTTATTTGCTTCATTTTTTAAGTAATCATTGTCATAAAATATAAGCTCCATCGTTTCAGATATTAGATTTTTAAAATTGGGGTTTATTTTTTCTAATTGAGGTGTTAATTCCAGACGAAATTTATTTCTTAAATATAAAGATTCTTTATTTGTTGGATCAATCTTAAACGATTGGTCCAAAGATTTCAAGTATAATTCTATCTTTTTCCTGCTTGTATAAATAAGAGGTCTTACAATATAAGTATCCTTCTGGGTGTCATCACCCTCGCTTAACTTTCTTATTGTCGGAATACCACTTAGCCCCTCAGGACTACTCCCTCTTAAGAGACGCATAAAAAAAGTTTCTACCTGGTCATCTTTGTTATGTCCAAGAGCTATAATTTTAGCACATTCTTTTTTTGCCACTTTGCTTAAAAACCTGTATCTCATTGTCCTGGCACCTTGCTGAGTAGATACATTTTTTTTCATAATATATTTTTTTACATTCCACTTTTTAATTGTATAAGGGATTTTAAATTTTTCAGCGAGATACTTTACAAAGTTTGCATCTTCTTCTGCAGATTTTTCTCTAAACCCATGATTTAAGTGAGCTACATGCAACTCTATATTTAACTTTTCTTTCAGCTGGTTTAATACACAAAGGAGGGCTACCGAATCCGGCCCTCCTGAAACCGCTACAATAACCTTCGATCTTTCTGATATTAAATTATACTCTTCAATTATTTTTCTTACTTCATTTTCAAATTCTGCTTCCATAAATAAAAGTTCCCCTGATTAAAATTATTTTATAGCATTTTTCACTTTATTATTTTGTTTGAAAAGTATTCTTCATTATAAAGAATAATCCTGCCAAGATTATAGTAAATCTAATCCTGGGTTCTAAAATTTTTCTTTACTTTGCTTACCATAATGGTAACATCATCTTTAATATCACCATAAAATCTTCTTTTAACTTTCATGGCAAGCTCATCCGCTAATACTTGGGGATGAGAATCCCTAAGATTCTTGAGTTCGTTTTCCAACCAGTCCTTCCCATTATCCATGTCTTCAGGAGAAAAAACTCCATCACTTACCATGATCACTTTGTCGCCATCTCTAAGTTTAGCCCTATCAATAGTAGGTTCTAAATTGTTTATTATTCCAGCTGGCAAAGATTGTCCTTCAATTTTTTGTATTTCATTTCCTCTCAGAATATAAGTAGGCATGGCACCGGCTTTATAGAATTCACACTCTCCATTTAACATGTCCACCAGTATCATATCCATGGTAGCAAATGATTCACTTTGATTTCTTAAACTTAAGATTCTATTTACGTTTTTTATAACAAAATTTCTTTCAAAACCTGAATTTAAAAGTTTTTCAAGTAGTTTAACCGCCGATTCACTATCTGATTTCGCATCTTTTCCTTTACCCATTCCGTCACTCAATAATAGTAGATGTTGGCCTGATTTTAATTGACGCGATAGACAACTATCGCCGCAAGTATTCTCTTTTCCCCCGGTTAGCTGACTAATACCTGTATTAACTTTGTATGCCTTAAAGGGTGTAAGTATGAAGTTACAGTCACTTTCATCCTCTCTGTAGAAACAGCTATTCTTAATTACCATCATTTTCTCACCTAAAACTTCACAAACACAGTGATTAATATCCCTAACGCACAAATCTTTTTTCTTACACTCACTTAGTTCTACATTAACACTTAACTTGCCACTTCCCATTTTATTACTTTCAATACTTTTCACAGGAATATTTCTTTCAAAAAGCTCATTTACTATTTTTATTTCTAATTCCTCTTCATTTTTTAGCTCCCGTTCTAGTTCTCCTGATATTTTATTCATTATTTCACCAACACCTTGTAGTTGGCTAGAAACAAACTCCTGGCTTTCTATAATTTTTCTTTGCCAATAAACCTCAAGCTTAAAATGCTCATATATATTCTTTATTTGATGTTTTAATTCAGAGGGTTTTAAGCAATGCTTAACTAAGTGCGAAGATAAATCTCTATCTTGTATCGTAATAATATTATCTTTATTTTCAAGATTGCTCAATGTTTCAACTATACCTCTGTAAATTGTAAAAAAGTTTTTTTCCCAACAGTACTCATATTTTTTACAAGTTTGACATAGATTATTAGAAACTTTCCCCATAAACAGTTCAATTTCTTCTTTGTTTTGCGTATCCAAATCACTAGCTTCAGTAAATGTGTGAGACAGTTCATTGAATATTGAAGCAAGTTCTTTAGTCCTTTTGCTCAATATTTCACTAAAATATTTCCTGTCTTCAATTTTTTTATCATTCATATTAAAAGGAAATATTTTTTTGAAATAAGTTATAATCTTTGTAGGGACTAATAAAAAAACAATTGCAGAAACAGCTAGTTCCTGAAAGGAGCCTACAATTTCAAATGGTCTACTTAAATAAAAAGTCATTATACCTGCTCCTATAATAAAGCCCAGCATAGTTCCAGGCTTTTTAAAATCGTTGAAAATTCCTCCTAAAAATCCACCAAGTGTCAGAGCCCCTATGGCAACAGGGTTAGGGTTTGACAGTACTAAAACCGTACCAAGTAACGCACCAAGCGCAGCTCCTATCCCACCACCTCCACTGTAAGCAAAAATCAATACCAAAATCTTTGCAATAATATATTGTATCTTAAGCTCTCCCAGAAAAATATCCTGCATTCCAAAAATAATCAAAATAAATAACAAGGCAAGAGGGATAACCTCTTCTTTAGAGTAGCTTTTTGGCCATTTATGCTCCTCTATATGGGAAACAGCCTGACAGAATATTATTCCTGTTACAATCACAATAGAGGTTTCAAACAATACATTATACAGTTCGTAAGTTCCTACTCCTGGAAACAACGGAACTAGTTTTATCCCTAAATAAATTATTCCTATAGCAAACCACCAACTGTAATCTTTAATCTTCAGTTTTTGCTGTAAGTTTTCCATCAAAAAAAGTGCCACAACCATAAAAATCATAGAGAAAAGCCCAATATAGCTTGTTCTAATAAATTCTCCATAAAAAACTCCCACTATGCCCGGTAACAAATACCTGGAATTTTCTTTTTTTAACGCGATGATTAAAGCCATTCCAAATGGCGTTAACCCATCAATTAATGTACTTTTTGCTAATAAAAAACTCCCGATAATGTAAAACCAAAAAACATAATCCCTCAAATAATTTTTGAACAAATTTACATAAATATTACTACCTTCTTTTTTTTGTGGTTGACACATTCTTCGATATGATTTTAAAGATTGGGTCCTAAAAGACATTACCTTCACCCCTTTTTTTTATTCTAATTGATAGCCATGTAAGCACATTATAAAGTTCGAATAAAAAAAAGTCTGTCTAATCCTTAACCCAACCTAATTTTTTTATCGACACATTTACAGCCAATATAATTTAAAAAGATTCATTTTATTCTTGACTTAAATTATACGTGTCGAATTAGATTAAAACTTCATATTAAAAAAAAGAACACTGAGTGTTCTTTTTTATGCTTTTAATAATTTAATCTTTTTTAAATTATTGGTTGCGGGGGCAGGATTTGAACCTACGACCTCCGGGTTATGAGCCCGACGAGCTACCAGACTGCTCCACCCCGCGTTGTTATTTTGTTTATTACCAGCTTAAAGAGTTTAACGTATTTTACAGCAAAAGTCAAATTTCTTCATTTTCATCTTCATTGATAATTTCTTCATATAACATTCCGTACATCAAATCTTTATCACTAGCATAGTAGCCTTCATATCCCAAGATATTTAGTAAGCTCCAAATAATACCGCCGCCCGGGACAATGATTCCTTCTCTTTCTTCTGGCATTCCTTTTATTTTTTTTCTCTCTGTCAAGCTCAAGTTGTTTAATTTAACCGTTGTTTCTAATATGCTTCTTTTTGACATATAATAATCTTGTATTTTGTTTCCATCATATACTTCAAGTTCTTGATCAATCATAGGAAACGAAGTGGCTGTCCCTCCCAAACCCACTAAAAATACTTTATCAGCTGTTACTATTTTTAAATCTTCATTTTTCTCTCTTAAGACACTTGATACGATTTTGTACAATTCTTTTAAGTCGATAAAATCATCTGTTCCCTTTACTTTCTCTAGCATTTTTACTGCCCCTATATCCAGGCTTTTAACAAAATCAGGGCTTTTTGATATTAGCTCCAGGCTCCCTCCTCCTAGGTCGAAAACTAAATATTGATCAAAACTTTCTTTATCGTACAAAGCTCCGTTTGCACTCAAAAAAGCTTCCTTAACTCCAGATACCACATCTATTTGGATTCCAATCTCTTCTTTTGCCTTTTTTAATAATACATCTGTATTATTAGCTTCCCGAAGGGCACTTGTACCTATAACTTTACATAATCTTGCATTATAATACTTAACCATTTCATGATAATTTTTCAGTACTTTTATTGTTTTTTCAATTGAGTCTGATTGTATGTTACTACTATATGACAGGCCTTTCCCAAGACAAGTAGTAGAGAGATCTGTTGCTAGTACCTCTATCTCTTGATTTCTTACTTTAGCTATCATACATCTAATTGAATTACTTCCAACATCCATTACTGCAAGGGTATCTCTATTCATACTACTTCCCCTTTCTAATCAATTATTATCTAAAACAAATAAAAAAAGCGCCTTTCAAGCGCTTTTATATCTAAAATTTAAAATGCTTTTGAATCACGATCCCCTCTTTTGGACTCAACATTTTTTTTGATATCTTTTTGCTTTTCATCGCTTTCTTTTAGGAACTTGGCTAACTTGTCTTCAAAAGAAACAAGCTTTTCCTTATTATCTTTAGCTTTCCTCAAAGAAAGGCCAATTTTTTTGCCGTCAATACTTAGCACCTTAACTTTTACCTTATCTTCTTCATTAAGATACTTGCGAATATCTTTCACATAAGTATCTGCCACTTCAGAAATGTGAATCAGCCCTGTTTTTCCACCTGGAAGCTCTACAAAAGCACCAAAATTAGTAATGCCTTTAACAACGCCCTCCACTACTCCGCCTACTTTCAACGTCATAATTTTTAGTATTCCTCCCTCAAAAATTCTTTATCTAATTATATCGCACACGAAAACACACGTCAAGAAACCAACTCGCCTTCTTTTCAATCAGATTGACCTTCCTGAGACATGTGTTCTCTTACGTTTATTAATATTTCATCAGAACCAATTAATCTAAGCTCTTCTCTGGCTATTAATTCTACTTGTTCTTTATCATCTAGCCTGTAAATATCAAATTCTAATTCTTCAATCTCTTCTTTGGCTTCCTGGACATCCTTCTCTAGTTCCTCTCTTTTACTCATTAATTCCAGATAGTTAACTGTTTGATTGTAAAACAAATACATAAAGTAGACAGTAAATAATATTATTATAACTTTAAATACTTTTGATTTAATTTTTATATTTTTTTTAGCTTTAACTGCCATTATAAACTGCCTCCATAAATACCATATAAATGATGTTATTATATTTTTCTTTAAATATTTCTTTATTCCTGCAAATTACTTTATTTTATTTAATTTTTTCATTAAATTTTTAGGTAAGCTTAAAAACTTGAGTATTAATTCAAAAAGTAAATTTATTGGTCCTTTTAAAATCTTTAATACAAATATAAACGGAAGAGCCAATAAACCAATAACCATAAACAAATATTTAAATAACAGTTGGAAGGTTTTTTTAATTATAAAAATAATTTTATTAAGACCTTCAATGATAAAAGAAGAAATAAAACAATAATGTATTAAAACTCCAAGCCCTATCCCCATAAAAACATACCCTCTTACTTCTCCCCAATTACTTGATAACAAAACAAATATAAATATAAATGTCATCAGCAACCAAAACAAAATATCCAGGAGGTTATTTAAATATTTGCTTATCTTTCTTTGTATTTTAATACTCCTGTAAAGATCAAATAAAATACCTATAAAAATTCCATAAGAAATAGCTACAAAAAATGTGAAGAGCTGTCCATATAAAAAACCCATAGGAAAACTCCTTTAAAAGCAGAACTAACTACCTAAATATCTTACCCAGTAAACTTTTACTTTTTTGTTTAACCCCCCTTTGTCCACTCTCTTCAGAATAACTAACTTCTATAATTATTCCTTCCACTGCCAAAACTTTTTCATCAAGATTTAACTCTTTTATGTCTAACTCTTCCCCTTTTAAGGCAAGTAACCCTAATTCAGTTTCTACTACTATTTCTTCATCATCAAAACTGTCAACATGTAAAACTCCCGTTATTTCACTAAGCTGCCTGTTATTGATCGTTAGCTTATGACCTTCATTCTTTTCAATTTTCTCTTCCATAATTTGACCCCCTTTTCCAGTAAAATCTTTACTTAAAATCTATTTCAAAGGATTAAATATTATGACAAAAAAATTCTGCAATAATTAAAAAGAAGAACTTATATTAGCTGCATTAAATTAATGGACGCCCTTTTACAAAACATTTTACAGCTATTTTAATTTAATCCCATATTTTACTTATTTCAATATCTTGATAAAAATATCTCATTATATCCTCTGGTCCAGATCCATCCAATGCCAACTTTTTGGCTCCCCACTGGCACATCCCCACACCATGACCAAAACCTACTCCTTCAAGTCTAATGGTTTCTTTATTATCTTCTATCTCTTCAATAAAGGTAGAACGCATTTCTTCACTCCCAACAGCTAACCTAAATTCTGGAGCCGATACCTCTTCTTCTCCTACTTGTAAAACCGTTGCCCTTCCCGAAGGTCCTTCTTCACTAATGTCTATTTGAACTTCTTTTTTGTCCTCAATCTCTACTCCTATTTCACTTGCTGCTATTTTTACGTCTTCTTTACTAAGCTCTAATTCCCAATCTCTTTCCTTTTCGGGAATTATTTCATTTCCTTTACTTTCCACTATTTCAATATAAGGAGGGTCATCATCTTCAAAATCCAAACCTTCAGTTGCTAGGGCTGTCCTTGGTCCGGCAAATGCATGAAACCATGCTTTTATATATTCATTATCATGGGTTGCAACGATACCTCTTGTTTCCTTTACTGCATTTTCTACTTGTTTTGTTACATCATTTGCACTATACGCCTGAAATTCTTCAATGTCAGTAGAAGCATGGGCTTCTCTGTCTTCTATCCCTCCTTTTGTATCAATCTTTTGAAGAGTAAAAGTTCTTGCAATAATTGCCTGGGCAGCCAAAGCCTCCTCAGGCCAATCAGTTTCCATTTCGCCAGCTACAACCCCTTCAATGTATTCTTCAAGTTTCATTTCTTCAATTTTATTTTCTTCATGTAAATATACATCCAGAAAAGGCTCCTTGCCTTCTCCCTTAGAAATAGGTTCTGGTATTTGGGGTTTAGCACCTTCTTTTGTCGGTTCTCTTTCACAGCCAGAATTCAAAAGTAAAATTATGTTTACAATTAAAATAAGAACTAGTAATTTTCTTTTCTTCATTTTATTCCTCCATTTAGTCGTATTCTTTAATTTATTATTTGTTGTAGAAAGGTAAACTATACAAAAAAAAGAAACTAGACACCATATTTATGGGCCTAATTTCTTCTAAATTCTTTTAAAACACATTTAATATTACTACCTAAAAAGTGAATTATTCTTTTACTTTCTCTTTAAGGGATTTGCCAGCTTTAAATGCGGGAATCCTAGTCGCTTCAATCTGGATAACTTCTCCAGTTGATGGATTTCTACCTTCTCTTGCAGCTCTCTCCCTTGTTTCAAAAGTTCCAAATCCAATTAGCTGAACTTTTTCACCTTTCGCAAGCTCCTCAGAGATCACCTCAAATACATTATTAACTGCTTTTTCAGTATCTTTTTTCGTTAGTCCTGACTCCTGAGCAACTTTTTCAATTAACTCTGATTTGTTCATAAGATAAAACCCCTCCTAATTTTATTAAAATTGTTTCCTAAAAACTTTCAGGCTAACCACCATGCTACTTTTTAGTCATTTTATTAGCTTAAATGGATTATTCTAAATTAATAAGTAAATTCCTGCTATTTTGTTTAAAAAATCCTTAAAAACCCGATTTTTTTGCCTTTTCCCACAATTCGTCTAAATCTTTAAGTTCAAAATCAGAAATATTCAAATCCTGTTTTGTAATATTTTCCTCAATATAAGTAAAGCGCCGATAAAACTTGTTAATAGTTTTCACTAAAGATAACTCTGCAGAAACATTCATGAACCTGGCAACATTTACCACAGAAAATAATAAGTCCCCTAACTCTTCCTCTATTTTTTCCTTTTTATCGTCTTCATATGCATTTTCAAACTCCATTAGCTCTTCCTTCATCTTTTTTATAGCTCCTTTTTCGTTTTCCCAATCAAACCCTACGACTTTTGCCTGTGATTGAATCTTTTCAGCTCTAAGTAAAGCTGGCAATTTTTTTGAGTCTTTCAATATCTTAGATTCATTCTTTACTTGCTTTCCTTCTTTTTTCTTAATTTCATTCCAATTTTTTGTCACTTGCTTAATATTAGCAACTCTGGTATCACTAAAAACATGAGGATGACGTCTAATTAACTTTTCTTTCAAGCCTTTTAATACGTCATCTAGGGAAAATTCTCCTTTTTGTTCAGCCATGTTAGTATGAAAAATTATTTGAAGTAACAAATCCCCCAGCTCTTCACACAAGTCATCAAAGGAATTATTATCAATAGCATCAATAACCTCGTATGCTTCTTCTATTAAATATGGTTTTAATGTTTCGTGGTTTTGCTTTTTGTCCCAGGGGCATCCTTTTTCTCCCCTCAAAATACTCATGGTATTCATTAAATCCTCTAATGAACTTTTCTTCTGTAGGTCTAAGAATTTTTCTTTTTTGACAGGGATTTTTTTATCATTTAGCAAAACGCACAAATACCTGTCCAACAAAGCTTCATTGCCATCTTCTATTAGAAAAATAAGCTTTAATTCTTCCATTTGAGACTCACTAGCACAGTTAATTATATCTTCTAGGGAATTTTCCGCATCTGCCAGGTTATACTTGATGCCTTTTTCTTCCAGGAATTTTGTGTCTAGCCCCGGGGTACAAACAACTACTGCCTCATCTTTTATAATAAGTTCA
>LKMJ01006475.1_pt1 | contig 11043 bp, 9 predicted proteins | sample 643391 | NCBI WGS metagenome assembly LKMJ01 (sample SAMN04112250, study PRJNA286221) | soda lake metagenome | biome: soda lake; feature: Kulunda Steppe; material: water; isolation source: sample PL-Br10 brine of Picturesque Lake | place: Russia: Kulunda steppe | collected 2010-07
CCGCAACACCGGTTGCCACGGGCCGAGGCCGTCGCTCCAGCCACTGACCTCGGGCTGTTTGTCCAGATGGCCGTACAGCAGGATGGTCCCGTCCCGGTTGCCAGGCACGTCCACCAGCAGCAACGGCGTGCGCCCCTCCAGGCGGACCACCTCGATACTGGCGTCCGCCGGCGCGGTTTCGCGGCACCAGCGTTCGGCATGCGCTACAGCGTCGTCCAGGTAACCGTTGGCGGCCCAATCCGGATCGAACGCCGGCGATTTCGCCGGAATGCGGATGAACCCCTTCATCTCCTCGATGAGGTCCGTTTGCCAGCGGCGATCGACCGCAGCCTGCAGCGTGTTGGTACTCAAGGTCGTGTCTCCCGATGGACAGATGCTGTAGCGGAATCAGTTGAAGCAAACCACGATTGTAAACGAGGCCATCGCCGGGACACACTGCCCCCGGATCCGAATCGAGGTGATCACCATGTACCAGGTAACCAATCGGGTGTTCGTTGCCCCGGGCTGGGAGGATGCATTCGAGGAGCGGTTCCGGCAGCGCGCCGGGCGCATCGACCGCAATCCGGGATTCGTGCGCATGGAGGTGTTGCGGCCGGAGGCGGAAGGGCTTCCCTATCTGGTGCAGAGCGTCTGGGAGAGCAAGGAGGCCTTTGATGCCTGGGTGGGGAGCGAGGATTTCCGCGCAGCGCATGCCGACCCGCTGCCCCAGGAGGCGTTCAGCCGCGGCAGCGAAATGGAGCGCCACCAGGTGGTGGTGGCGGCGCCCTGAGCGGGGCGCCGTGGGTCAGTCGCAGCGGGGGTAACGTGCGCTGGCGAAGATCCAGCGCTCGTGGTACGAAGGAACCACCACAGGGCGCTGTGAGACAGCGGTAAAGTGCCGCGTGAGTGCCTGGTGGATCTCGTCGCGCAGTTCCGGCTGATGCTCGCTGCAGCACTGCATGGTCAGCATGCCTTCCCGCCGGAGGCTGGCGGCAGCGCGGCTGACGATCTCCTCGATGAATTCCAGTCGGCGCTGATTCTCCCGCACCGGCTCCATGGTGAGGTCATAGATAATGGCGTCGTAACCGGCGGCGCCGTCCAGCCAGGCAAAGGCGTCGCCGATCACGACACGGGCATTGGGGGCATCGAAGGCGTCCTCGCAAAGGCCCGGCAAGTACGTCCTGGCGAGCTCGACGACCTTGGCGTCGATATCCACCAGGGTGGCCTCTGTGGCGCCGCCATGCACCGCTGCCTTGAGCACACCACCGTCACCACCGCCGAGGATCAGAACGCGGCCCATGAGGCCGGCCTGGATAATGGGGTCGGTGACCGCCCGGTGATAGGCGGCGTCCGACTCCGCGATCTGCATGTCATCGTCCAGGTACAGGACGTACCCGTAGTCCGGATCGTGGGCGATAACGATGTGCTGGTAGTCCGAATAGAGATCCTCGATGATCTCCTGGCCGCGGGTGATGTACTCGGGGGCGCCGGGTGCTTCACTGGACACCGATGTTCCTCCTGCTCGCGCTCCGTGAACTTGGGTAACAGGACACCAAGAGCGCGGGAGTATATCAAACCACCGGATGAAGGCGCCCCCGGGACAGGCTGTAACGGGTAAACCCTGCCGGCAGGAGCTCCGGGTCATGGGTCACCATCAGGACGGCGCGCTTCCCGGCCGCTTTGCCGAGACGGTCCAGCACGTCCCTGGCCGTGTTGTCGTCCAGACCGCGGGTGGGCTCGTCCAGCAGCAGTATCGGTGCCGGCTGCAACAGCGTTCGTGCAAGGCACAGGCGGCGGGCCTCGCCGCCGGAGAGGGCCCGGCCCGCGGCGCCAACGGGTGTCTCCAATCCCTGTGGGAGCCTGGCAACCGTCGTATCCAGGGCGGCGGCGTGCAACACCGCCCAAAGCGCGTCGTCGGTGGTGTCTGGGGCAGCCAGGCGCAGGTTCTCGGCTACGGTGGCGGCGAAAACCATGGTGCGTTGAGGCAGCCAGGCAGCCCGCAGGCCGGCGTCCTCCGGGCGCAGGTGTGCCACCGGGTCTCCACCAAGCAGCACCTGACCGCCATCCGGTGCCTGTGCGCCAATGGCCAGGCTGATCAGTGTGCTCTTGCCGGCGCCGCTGGGGCCGGACACGGCGATGCGGTCGCCGGGGGTGACGCGCAGGTCCACGCGGGTGAACAGCCGTCCCGCCCCGGTGGTCGCGGTGAACGCGACACGCTCGAGCACCAGCGTACCGTCCCCGGGCGCTGCCCGATGCCCCGTATCGCCGGGATGCTCCGGCGTGACGCTCAGGATCCGGCGCGCCGCGCGCAGGGTGCGTGGGAGTGCCTGGGCGGCCAGCGGCAGAGGCACCAGCAGTTCCATGAGGGCTAGGGTGCCCAGCAGGACCAGGGCGAACCCGGGGCCCGACAGGGCGTCGGCACGTACCAGGGGAACCATGAGCACGGCCGCGGTCCACAAGGCCAGCAGCGTGGCCAGTGTCCCCGTCGCCTGGGTCAGGCCGGCCATGCGTGCCAGGGCCCGCTGGTTGCCCTCGTAGCTCGTGGCGAGAGCGCGAAACCGCCGGGATGCTAGAGTGTCGGCCCCGTAGATGCGCAGCTCCGCCAGGCTCTCCAGGGACGTCACCGCCTGTTCCCGCACGCGGCTACCCTGTTGCACCACTTCCCGGCCCGGACCACGGGCCATGCGACCACTGATCCAGGCCGTCACCAGTGCAGCCACGAGAATGCAGGCGATGACCGCCAGTGCCGCCGCCGGGGCGAACAGCGCCAGGACGATGCCGGCAACGGTGAGTCCGAGCAGGGCAGTGGCCACCGGGGCCAGAATGCGCAGATAGAACTGATCCAGGGCGTCCACATCGGCGGTGAGCCGACTGAGGGTGTCGCCGCTGCGCAAGGCCGCCAGGCGCGGGAGGCTCAGACCCATGATCCCGCGGAACACCCGCAACCGCAGGTCGGCCAGGAGGCGCAGCACCGCCTCGTGGGTGACCAGACGTTCACCGTAGCGGGTCACTGCGCGCCCGACGGCAAAAAAACGAATGCCGGCCCCGGGACGGTAGATGTCCAGGGCAGTGCCCGCCAGACCCGCCAGTCCGGTGGCGGTGATGAACCAGCCGGAGAGGGCCAGCAGTCCGAAACCCGCCAGAACGGCGGCCAGCATCAGCAACCCGCCGGCCAGCAGCCAGGGCCAGCGTGGCCAGTGCAGCCGCATCAGGGCCCGGAGTTCACCCATGGGTGTCCCCGGTGAGACGGCCGTGGCGCAGCTGGACGGTCCGTGTAACCCAGGGGAACATGTCCCCCGCGTGGCTGGCGATGATGACGGTGGCGCCGCGCCGGTTCTCGGCCTGCAGGGCCCGGCTGACCTGTTCCGCGGTGTCCGGATCCAGGCTGGCCGTGGGTTCATCCACCAGCACCAGCGGGGCGCCCCGCAGCAGTGCCCGGGCCAGGGCCAGGCGCTGGCCTTCGCCCCCGGAGAGCCCCTGGCCACGCTCACCCAGCTCCGTTTCCAGTTGTTCCGGGCGCTGCTGCACGAAGGCGGCGGCACCTGCGCGATCCAGGGCCGTGGCGGCGGCATCCGGGGTCACGCTCCCGCTGGGCGCCAGATTGTCGAGGATGCGGCCGGGGAACAGGTACGGCGTCTGTGCCAGCCAGGCCAGGCGCTGTTGCCATGCGGCCAGATCCAGCTCGGGCAGCGGGTCCCCGTTGACACGCACGACACCGCCATCAACGTCCCGAAAGCCGGCCACCACCTCCAGCAGGGATGTCTTGCCGCTACCCGAGGGCCCGGTGACAAGCACTGCTTCGCCAGGCGCGATGTCCAGATCGATGTCGGCGAGGATCGGTTTGCCGTCATCGCCCCTGAGTGTCACACCGGACAGGCCTAGGCGGGGAGGCCGCGCCGGCGGTACGGTGGTGCCGCCGGCAGGCATGGGTGAAGGTGCCTCGTCCAGCGGGCGAAGCTCGGCAGCCGCGCCCAGGGCGGCGGCCCGGTCATGGTAGTGCTGCGCCAGCTGACGTAGCGGCTGGAAAAATTCCGGCGCCAGAAGCAGCACGAACAACCCGGTGAACAGGGTCAGCTCCGGCGCCGGCCCGAAGGTCACGTAGCCCAGCAGGCCCATGCCGATGTACACCGCCACCATGGCAATGGCCACGGAGCTGAAGAACTCCAGCACCGCCGAGGAGAGAAAGGCGACCCGCAGTACCGCCATGGTCCGGCGGCGGTACTCCTCACCCACCGCCGCCAGAGTCGTCGCCTCGTCCTCGGCACGCCCCAGGTGGCGCAACAGGTCCAGGCCCTGTAGCCGGTCCAGGAAATACCCGCCCAGTCGGGCCAGCGCCTCGTGCTGGCTTCGACTCACGGCTTCGGCCCCCATGCCGACAATGGCCATGAAAGCGGGAATCAGCGGTGCCGCGAACAACAGCAGCAGGGCGGCCAGCCAGTCAAGCATGAACACGGTGATCAGGATGGCCAGTGGCACCATCACGGTGAGCACCAGCTGCGGACGGTAACGCGCCGCGAAGGGTCCCAGGGCGGTGACCTGCTCCAGCAATGCCGTGGCCAGGGCACCGGTGGCCCGGTCGCCCAGACCGGCAGGGCCGAGGCCGAGCAGACGATCATAGAGCCGCTCGCGGGTGTGGCAGTGCACCCGGTACGCGGTCTCTGCGGCGCTCCATTCCTGTACCGCCACGGCCCCGGAGCGGAACAGGACCACCAGGAGGAGCATGGCCAGCAGGCCAGCCACCTCTGCCAGCCCGGCGCCTTCCACGGCGACCGCATGGACCAGCCAGGCGAGCAGACCGGCCTGCGGAATCACCGCCCACCCGGCGGCCGTCCCGGCAATAACCGTCAGTGTCGGTCCGAGGCCGGCCGCCCGCGCCCGCTCGGCGAGCCAGGCGCGGTCCGCGCGTGCCTGATCCGTGCCCGCCGCTTGCACTTCGTCAACAGCACGCAACTCGCTCATTCGGCCTCAGTGATAGCCCGCGGATTCCTGCGTGACTTTGCCTCGGAACACCCAGTACGTCCAGGCGGTATAGCCCAGCACCACCGGGGTCAGGAACAGCACGCCGATCAGCAGGAACAGCTGACTGGCGGGGGCCGAGGCGGCGTCCCAGAAGGTGTGGTCAGGCGGGACGGCCAGCGGCCACATGCTGATCAGCAACCCGACATAGAAGGTGATGAACAGCACCATGGTGGCCACGAAGGGCACGCCCTCCCGCTGCCGATGAATGGCCTGCCAAAGCCAGCCTGCGGCGAGCAGCGTGGCCATGGGGAATACCCAGAGCCATTCCATGTTTCCAAGCCAGCGTTCCATCACCCGGGCTTCCGCCAGGGGTGTCCAGAAGCTGATGATGATGAAGAATGCCAGAACGGCGATGAGCATGCGCGACGCCACGGCGTACGCCCAGCTCTGCAGGGGACCGGTGGTCTTGAGGATCAACCAGGTGGCACCGAGCAGCGTATAGCCCGCCACCAGGGCCAGGCCTGTCATGACGGTGAACGGGGTGAGCCAGTCCAGCGGCCCGCCCACGTAGGTGAACCCCTCCGTTTCGAAGCCCTGGATATAGGCGCCCACCACCGCGCCCTGGGCGAACGTGGCCACCAGCGAGCCGCCGAAGAAGGACCAGTCCCAGAGATAGCGGGAGGTCTTTGCCTTGAAGCGGAACTCGAAAGCGACCCCGCGGAAGATCAGTCCGGCCAGGAGCAGGAAGACGCCGATGTAGAGTGCCGGCAGGAAGACGGTATAGACCAGCGGGAAGGCTGCCAGCAGACCGGCTCCACCGAGGATCAGCCAGGTCTCGTTGCCGTCCCAGACAGGCGCCACGGTGTTCATCATGATGTCCCGCTCGGTGTCGCCGGGCGCAAAGGGAAACAGGATCCCCACGCCCAGGTCGAAACCGTCCATGAGAACGTACATGAACACGCCGAAGCCGATGATGCCGATCCAGATCAGGGTGAGATCAATGAGTTCCATACTGCTTATCCCCTGCTGCCTGCGGTGGTCGTAGTACCACCCTCGAAGCCCGTTTCCACGGCCGAGAATGGACGTTTGGCATGGCCACCTTCGGTTCCTGCGGCGTCAATGGCCTCGGGCCCCGCCTGGAATATCCGCACCAGGTAGTACAGTCCGGCGGTAAAGATGACGGCGTAGACGAGGACGAACCCGATCAGGCTGAACAGCGCCATACCGCCGGTCAGCGAGGGCGTGATCCCGTCCGAGGTGCGCATGATCCCGTACACGACCCAGGGCTGCCTGCCGATGTCCGTGACGAACCAGCCGGCCAGCACGGCTACGAAGGGCGCCGGAATCATCCAGGTAAACGCCCGCAGCAACCGCTGAGAGTGGAACAGCCGACCCCGCAGGCGCTGCACCAGGCCTGTCAGTGCAATGACGATCATCAGCAGTCCAATGGCCACCATGACGCGGAAGCTCCAGAAAACCCAGCCCACGGGTGGCCGGTCCTCTGCCGCCCACTCCTTGAGTCCGGGAACCTCGCCGTCGAGCTGATGCGTGAGAATGAGGCTGGCGCCGTAGGGGATGCCGATCTCGAAACGGTTGCGCTCGGCGGTCGCATCCGGGATGGCGAACAGGATCAGCGGCGCACCCTCCTTGGTCTCCCAGGCTCCCTCCATGGCTGCGACCTTGGCCGGCTGATGCTCGAAAGAGTTCAGCCCGTGCCAGTCCCCGACCACCAGCTGCGCCGGCGCGATCATGGCCAGGAGCACGACGGTCATGCCCAGCGCCTTGCGGTTGACCTCGAGCTCCCGTCCCTGGCGCAGATACCAGGCACTGATCCCGGCGACCACGAACCCGGCGGTGAGGAAAGAAGCCAGCGCCATGTGGAAGAAACGCGGCCACAGCGACGGGTTGAAAATCGCCTCGGCCCAGGACGTCACGTGCAGCAGCCCGTCCTGCATTTCCACGCCCGCCGGTGTCTGCATCCAGCTGTTGGCGGAGAGGATCCAGAACGAGGAGATGAAGGTGCCCAGCGCCACCATGCAGGCGGCAAACAGATGGACCCCGCGTGGCACCCGGTCACGGCCGAACAGCAGCACGCCGAGGAACGTGGCCTCCAGGAAAAATGCCGTGACCACCTCGTAGCTCAGTACCGGCCCGAGGAAGTTGGCCGACGTGTACGAGAAGGCGCTCCAGTTGGAGCCGAACTGGAATGCCATGACAATCCCGGACACCACGCCCATGCCGAACACCACCGCAAAGATCTTGGTCCAGAACCGTGAGAGGCGGGCATAGACCGGGTTGTCCGTGCGGTAGTAGAGCCCTTCCAGGGTGGCGATGAAGGCGGCGAGGCCGATGGTGAACACCGGGAAGATGGCGTGAAAGGAGACAACGAAGGCGAACTGGATGCGTGAGAGGAGAAGCGGATCGAGTTCCATGGACACTCACTCGCTCGTGTGAATTCCGCGCCGGTCTGCTGTGGACCGGCGCATGGGGGCGTTGCGGGTAGTTGCTGGCCTCAGGCGTCCGCGCGACGGAAAATCAGCTGCAAGAAGGGATAGAGCACCACTGCGCTGCCGATACCGAAGCCGAGACTCGCCCCGGTCAGGGCGGTGTAGTCGATGACGCTGGTCACCTGGGCATGACTGGCCCCCGAAAAGCCGGGGGTCAGGGCGAAGGCCAGCAGCGCCAAGATGATTCCGATAGCACCTGCCAGCTTCACGGCCGGCCCGGCGTTGAACTGTTGCCGACGCAAGATCAGGTATATGGCGACGCCCAGTGCAGCGAGAAGCAGAACCGCCGCGGGGATCAGGGCGCCGCGGGCGAGTTCCAGGAACACGGCCAGGATGCCGGTGAACGAGAATGCCATGATCAGTCCTCCCTCCTGTTTGTTTTCAGATGCGGCCGCGGAGCATGGCGTTATAGGCGGCGTGGAGCATGCGGTCCTTCATGACCCAGGGCACCCATTGCTCCTTGTACGGGTCGATGAAATCGAAGGACGGCACCATGTTCAGGTCGTAGTCGAATTCCACCAGGATGCCGCGCCCCTGTTCCGTGATCAGCGGACAGGAGGTGTAGCCGTTGTAGCTGACCGCGGGCTCGCGCTCCTGCATGACGGCAAGAAGGTTGTCCACGGCCACCGGCACCTGCGCCTTGACGCTGGCGGCGGTCTTGCCGATCGGGGTGCCGACCACGTCGCCCACGCCGAAGACGTTGGGGTAGCGCCGGTGCTGCATGGTGTGACGGTCGACTTCCAGCCAGCCGGCAAAGGGCCCGTCCGCCCAGGCCAGGTCGCTGTTGCGCACCGGGTCCGGCGCCGACATCGGGGGGACAACGTGGATAAAGTCGTAGTCCACCGTGCGCTCACCGTTGTCGGTGCTGAACACGGCCTGCCGGGCACCGGGCTCGATCGCCTTGAGCTGGTGTTGCCAGTTCACGTTGATATCCCGCTCGTCGGGGAAGTGGCGCTTGAGGAACTCGTCCATATCCGGCTGCGAGAACAGGCTGTCGCCCGGCTGGAAGTAGTGGAGTTCGGCGGCATTACGGTTGCCCTGACGGCGTAGCCGGTGCTCGCTCAGCATGGTCACCTTCAGTGGCGCCCCGGCACACTTGATGGCGCCCGGAGCGCGCGTGAACAGCCCGACCCCGCCGGAGTCGGTGAACTCCCGGATCATCCTCCAGCTGCGCCCGGCGTGATCGGGGTTGTCGTACACACAGGCAATGCCCTCCTGGCCGATCAGGCCCGGCTCCATGCCCTCGATGGCGTCGAAGTTCACCTGCAGGCCGGTGGCCACCAGCAGGTAGTCGTACTCGAGGGTGTCGCCGCCGTCGGTGACTACACGGTCATTGTCCGGGTCGTATTCGACCACCGCACTGCGCACCCAATCCACGCCCCGCGGAATGTACCGGGCGTTGCGGTCGATCACCCGTTCGGCGTCCCAGGCGCCGGTGGCAACCAGGGTCAGTCCGGGCTGGTAGTAGTGCTCTTCCCTGGGATCGACGATGGTGATGCGTGCGCCGTCAAGTTCACGGGCCAGGCGCGAAGCCAGGGATAGCCCCGCCGCGCCGGCGCCGACAATGACAATGCGGGCATTCGAAGGCTGTGCGCGGACGTTGGACGAATACAGCATGTGGCTACCGGTGACGGCGCCGGCGGCGGCCAGGACGCCGGTGGCGCCCGTGGCCTGGAGAAAACGCCGGCGGCCGGGGTTGATGCTGCCGTGACGGCTATCGGAACGGTGGCTCATGTCTACTCCCTCCAGGCGGTCTGCCCGCAGCAATTGCAGTGATTGCTGCGATACCTCGAAGAAGTATTTCGCAAACCCGTCAGGGCATCAGTGACAAAGTCACACAACCGGAGTCCCGGTCGTTATTGTTCGTTGGTAAGGTCCCGTAAGTACTGGTGCAGACGCGCGGCGGAGACTTCGCCGACGTGGACGTCATGCAGGCTGCCGTCGGCGGCGAAAAAGAGAGTGACTGGCATGCCGTGGGCACCGAAATGGCTGGACAGTTCGGACCCGGTATCCAGCAGCACATGCTCCAGCCGGAGGTCTTCGTCATCCAGGTAGGCGTGGACGTCGTCGGCGCTCTCTCCCTGGTTGCCGAACACGAACTGGACGTCGTCCCAATCAGCGCTGGCGGCCTGAAACGCGGGCATTTCCCGGCGACAGGGAGGGCACCAGGTGGCCCAAAGGTTGAGTACCAGGGGCTCCCCTTGGAACCCCTGCAGCGGAATCCGCTCACCGTCGATGTTGTCCAGCACCAGTGGCGGCATCCCGGGGCCGTCGTGGCCGGCCTGCGGCACGGCCATGGTCAGACCGAACCAGAGCGCGATCCCCGCGGCGACGGGCGGGGCCAGAAGCCATGACCGCGGTCGCCGCAGCAAAGCCAGGATCAGCGCAGTGAGAACGCCACCGCCGATGGCGAACCCGATGGTGTAGCCGTCCTGCCACAGATACAGCGCCTGCAGTGGGTGATCCCGGTAGAAATCCCACTGCTGGACCACGTAGCCGAGGCGGCCTATTACCACCCCGCCCAGCAGGACGAGCCAAAGCGCATTGGACAGCTGTCGGCCGGTGAGGCGCTCCAGAACATACCCCACCCCCAGCATGCCTGCCACCGACAGCAGCAGGAACAACCGGGGGTAGGGCATGAACAGCGGGCCGAGACTCAGGCCGTCGACCATGGGCACTCCGCCGCTACGGGTCTGCGTTCACCCATCAGTGGTAGCCCACCGAGTCCTTGGTCACCTTGCCTCGGAACACCCAGTACACCCAGGTCGTGTAGCCGAGAATCACCGGCAGGGTGAACAGCACACCCAGAAGCAGGAACAACTGAGACTCGGGAGCCGAGGCCGCATCCCACAGGGTAATGTCCGGCTGGATCACGTTGGGCCACAGGCTGATGGCAAGCCCGGTGTAGCTGAGCAGATACAGTCCCAGGGCGCAGAAGAACGGCAGGGAGTCCTGCCGGTTCAACAATGCCCGGTAGAACACCACGGCCAGCAGCGCGGTGAGGAACGGCACCGGCGAGAAGAACAGCAGGTTGGGCCAGGAGAACCAGCGCTGGGCAATGGCGTCGTGCATCAGTGGCGTCCAGATGCTGACGATCACCACTGCCAGCAGTGTGACGCCCAGCAGGCGGTGGGCAATGCCGTACGCCCATTCGCGCACGTCATCGATGGTCTTCATGATGATCCAGGCGCAGCCGATAAGGGCGTAGCCGGCCACGAGTCCGAATCCGGTCATGATGCTGAACGGCGTGAGCCAGTCGAACATGCCGCCCACATAGGTGCCGTCCACCACCTCGAAGCCCTGGATGAACGCGCCCAGGATGATGCCCTGGGAAAAGGCCGCCAGCGTTGAGCCCACGGTGAACGAGATATCCCACAGCCATTTGGACTCCTTGGCCTTGAAACGGAACTCGAATGCGACACCGCGGAAAATCAGGGCCACCAGCATCAGCAATACTGGCAGATACAACGCCGGCAGCAGGATCGAGTAGACCATGGGGAAGGCGCCGAGCAGCCCGGCGCCACCCAGCACCAGCCAAGTCTCATTGCCGTCCCAGACCGGGGCCACGGTGTTCATCATGGTGTCGCGGGCTTCTTCA
>LKMJ01006476.1_pt1 | contig 11043 bp, 11 predicted proteins | sample 643391 | NCBI WGS metagenome assembly LKMJ01 (sample SAMN04112250, study PRJNA286221) | soda lake metagenome | biome: soda lake; feature: Kulunda Steppe; material: water; isolation source: sample PL-Br10 brine of Picturesque Lake | place: Russia: Kulunda steppe | collected 2010-07
ACGACGATCTCGGTCGGCCGATCGAGCAACTCGCGTGCCTCGGCGACCGTCTCGTCGGCCGCGGCGTGCTGGCTGTCGATCCGGTCACGCGCGATCGAGCCGTCCGATCGGGGTGTCTCGAACCGATCGCGGTCCGCCCACCCGACGACGTCGCCGCCGTCGGTCGATGCGAACGCTTCGGCGTCGTTTCGGCTCTCGAAGGCAACCGGGGTCGGGCCGCCCGGCGTCCGTGCGGGGCTGTCGGTGACGAAGTACGCGTCCTCGGCTCTGATCCACTCGTCGGTGTGCTGACCGACGAGCAGCCCCGCCTCGTCCAGCGAGACGTCCGACGGCGCGGCTTCGACGTAGACGACCTGCGGGTAGCCGAACTGCTGTCTGACGAGCGAATCGTCGATCGCGGCCGCCGCCAGTCCGATCCCGCGGTAGCCGACGATGTACGGGAACTGTGAGTACGCGATCTGTGCACGCGGAATGATCCGCTCCTCCTCGAGGGCGCGCTGTTGTTCGAGCGTCAGGCCCATCCCGACGGTCCGATCGAACTCGGCCGGTTCGGGGTCGGACGCCTCCGGGGAGACGACGAACGACGCGGCCCCGAGGAGGGCGAAAAGACAACAGACGACCACGACCGCGGCCCGAAGCGCCATAGTCGTATGGAGTGGACCTGAACGCATATACCGTCTGGTTCGACGGTCGAACTGCCGGCGGGACGGCGCCCATGTCGCCGGACCCCGAATTACTAACCCATATATTTAATTAGTAAAATATATTAAAATAAAGTATTATTTCATTCCTCTATCGACTCGGTTCCGGAAAGAAGGCTGTGTTCGACCGACGTGACGCCGTCGACCGCCCGGATTCGAGCGATAAACGAACTGATCTCCTCGCGCGACCCCTCGGTGACGAACAGTTCGAGACAGGCCCCTCCGGCGTGGCTGTGGACGTTCGAGGTCACGAGATCCCCGTGGCGGTGCCGCAGTTTCGAAAGGGCAGACTCCGCGCCGGTTTCGTGATCGAACAGCACGGTAACGACACAGACGACCGGATCGCCGGCGCTATCTCCCTCGATTTCCGCTAGCAGTCCCCGTGCGCCCTCCCGCATCGCCTCGCTTCGACCGCTGTATCCGTGATCGTCGATGAACTCGTCGAGTCGATCGAGAAGCGATTGCGGCATAGAGACGCTTACGACGGGCATGCGTCGGCCTCCGTACCCCAGTGTCTTAGGGTTTATTATTGAATGTATGGGACTTCGTAATAACTAGTAATTTAATAGCTTCTATTGATAATACTCTCGTGATGAGCGATACGATACCCGTGACGGTGCTTTCCGGCGCGCTCGGTGCCGGCAAGACGACGACGCTGAATCACGTGTTGACGGCCGAGCACGGCTACGAAACCGCGGTGTTGGTCAACGATATGGGCGAGGTCAACGTCGACGCCGAACACATCGAACAGCAATCTGAGCTCTCACAGACCGACGAGGAGATCATCGAGATGTCCAACGGCTGTATCTGCTGTCGGCTCCGGGGTGATATGCTGGATGCGATCGGCGCGCTCGCCGAAAACCGGGAGTTCGACTACCTGCTCGTCGAGTCCTCGGGCATCTCCGAGCCGGTACCCGTGGCCCAGACGTTCACGCTGGGATTCGAGGACTCCGAGTACGATCCCACCGGCGATTACCGCCTCGATACGATGGTCTCGGTCGTCGACGCCCACGCGATGTACGAGGGGTTCGAGTCGGGGACGACGCTCACGAGCGAGAAGACGACGGGCGGTACCGATCGCGTCCCCGAGGAGGTGCTGATGGATCAAATCGAGTTCTGTGACGTGTTGCTTTTGAACAAATGCGACCTCGTCCCCGACGAGGAACTCGAGGAGATCGAGGCCGTCCTCCGGACGTTACAGCCCAGAGCCGAACTCGTTCGCACGGAATTCGGACAGATCGACCCGGGCGAGATACTCGAGACCGGGCGGTTCGACTTCGAGACCGCCAGAGATTCCGCCGGCTGGAAACACGAACTCAACCACGACCACCATCACGATCCGAGCGAGGAACACGGCGTCGAGTCGTTCGTCTTCCGGGCGAGTCGACCGTTCCATCCCGAACGGTTCGCCTCGCTGCTCGGAGAACTCCCCGACGCCGTCATCCGGGCGAAGGGCTTTTTCTGGTCGGCGGGCCGGGAAGACATCGCCATGGGGCTGGATAAGGCCGGACAGTCCGTCCGTGCCGGCCCGAACGGCCGATGGGTCGTGACGCTGCCACCGGAACAACAGAAGCAGTACCTGCAGGCGCTTCCCGGTCTGGCCGACGAGTGGGACGACGAGTGGGGCGATCGCGCTACCGAACTCGTTTTCATCGGCCGCGAGTACGATCCGACGCGCCTGCGATCGAAACTCGAGTCGTGTCTGTTGACCGACGAGGAGATGGCCGAAGACTGGCGTCGCTATCCCGATCCGTTCGGTACCGAGGGCCAACGCGAACTCGCCCTCGCCGATGACTGACGTGGGTGTTCCGGTGACGGTGCTTTCCGGCGCACTCGGTGCCGGGAAGACGACGACGCTGAACCACGTGCTGGCCGCCGACCACGGCTACGAGACCGCGGTACTGATCAACGACGTGGGCGAGGTCAACGTCGATGCGGATCTGACCCAGCGACGGACGAGCGGCGAGCACGACGTCCTCGAGCTGTCGAACGGGTGTATCTGCTGTGGGATCCAGGGCGAATTCGAGCGGGCGATCACCGATCTCGCAACCAGCGAGGAGTTCGATTACCTGCTCGTCGAGCCGTCGGGAATCTCAAAGCCCGAACCGGTCGCCCGACAGTTCGTCGCCAGCCACGCCGGGGTTTTCTACGATCTCAGCAGCGTCACGACGGTCGTCGATGCCCGCCAGTTCTACGACACCTTCGAGCGTGACGACGTCTCTGACCGCGAGAAACACGGCGACTGCGACCGTCCGCTCTCGGATCTCGTCGTCGATGGCCTCGAGTTCTGCGATACGATTGTCCTCAACAAGACCGATCTGGTAAGCGATAGAGAACTGGAGTCGGTCACGACGACGATCCGAACGATACAGCCCGAAGCCGAGTTGCTGGAGACCTCTTTCGGGCGGATCGATCCGGCCGAGATCCTCGGTACCGGTCGGTTCGACGCTGTCACCGTCCCCGGATCGGCGAGCTGGAAACGGGCCCTCGAACATCACCGAGGACGAAGCGACGATTCAGATCACGATCACGGTCACGACGCCCACGATCATCCCCATCCGCCCGAGGTCTACGGGATCGACTCGTTCGTCTACCGCCGCCGCCGACCGATGCATCCCGAACGACTCGCTGACGCGCTCTGTGCCCTCCCGAAAACTGTCGTCCGTGCGAAGGGATACCTCCACGTCGCCGGACGATCGGACCACGCCCTCACGCTGTCGACGGTGAAACAGCGAACGCGAATCGAAGTCGCCGGCCGGTGGATCGCTTCGCTCCCCGAGGACCGCCGAAAGCGATATCGGCAATCCCGACAACCCGACTGGGACGACGAGTGGGGCGATCGCAAAACGGAACTCGTCGTTATCGGGCGGGAGATAGACCGAGACGGTATCGAACGCCGGCTGGACCGGTGTCTTCTCACCGGAGTGGAGCCGGAATCCGAGTTCGATCGGCTCGAGAACCCGTTTCCGGATCAGGACGGGGCGGAGGTCCGACTGTGACCGACGATCTCCTCGCCCCCGAAGACCGCCGTGACGTCGACGACGACGGTCACGACGTCGTCGATCCGCTGTACGTCGCGGTCGTGACCGTCTCGTCCTCTCGTGATCCCGACGAGGACCCGGGCGGCGATACGGCGGCCGAACTGGTCGCCGATTCGGGCGGTCGCGTTACGGCCCGCGAGCTGGTGCGGGACGATTTCGCGGCGATACGGGGGACCGTCGATCGGCTCGCGACCCGCGAGGACGTCGACTGCATCGTCACGACCGGCGGCACCGGGATGACGATGGACGACGTGACGCCGGCCGCCTGCGAGGGACTTTTCGAACGGGAGATACCGGGCTTCGGAGAGCTTTTCCGATACGTTTCCTACGAGGAGATCGGCCACCGCGCGATGGCCTCACGAGCGACCGCAGGGATCGTCGCCGGGACGCCGGTGTTCTGTCTACCGGGAAGCAGCAGTGCCGTCCGAACGGGGATGTCCGAGCTGATTCTCCCCGAAGCTCCGCATCTCGCCGGACTCGCTACCCGACATCGCTTCGAGGCGAGTGATTCGTAACTTCCCGGACGGTCGAACGGTCAGATAGCAATATAGAAATAAAATTAGCAAGATATATTAAATAGAAAGATAAAATTATTATAACTATGCGATGGACGCGGTCGCGCTTCGACTCCGCCGAACACCACCGACTGATGTCGTCGGGTATCGCGCGCACTGTACTCCTGACCGGCCTGCTGGCGGGTATCGGGACGGCAGGCCTGATCGGGGAAAGCGCGATCACGCAGGCCACCGTCGCGGCGGTGACGACGGCGGCGCTTGCGGGCGGACTCTACGGCGGTTTGCTCTGGCTGTCGTCGCGGTATTTCCCCGCCGATGGCTGCTCCGATCCGACATCTTCGGCATCGAACTCGATCGATCGCGCCGATCTACTCGCCGCGGACGGGTCGGGCGATCGAGAGTGACGAACGGACTACCGTCATCGACACGGCGCTCGCCCCGGTCGGAGGGGCCGTGATCCCGTCGTGACGTTCGAGTGGCTCGTCGTCGGGGCCGGGATTCACGGGACGTACCTCGCCCGCGAACTGCTGGACACCGGCGTCGAGGCGGACGAGATCCTGCTCGTCGATCGATCCGGATCGTTCCTCGGATCGTTCGAACGGAAGGCCCGTGCCTGCGGGATGGACACGCTGCGATCGACGTTCGTCCAGCACGTCGGGCCGGATCCGTTCGGGCTCGAGACGTTCGCCGAGGGACGCGGTCGGAACGAGGAACTCCACTCGACGCCGGATCATCCACCGCGGCCGTCGCTGGAGTTGTTCATCGATCACACCGAACACGTCATCGATCGATTCGACCTCGAGGCCTTGCTCGTCGAACGGGAAGTGACGGGCATCGACCGCGAGAACGATAGATTCGCCGTCGAGACCACTGACGGCGTCGTGTCGGCCCATAACGTCGTCCTCGCCATCGGGCCGGGCGATCGGTACCGACGGCCTTCCTGGGCATCGAATACCCCGAAGATCGAACACGTCTGGGACGTCGACGATCCGCCCGAAGCCCGGATCGATCCGGGCGAACACGTCTGGGTGATCGGGGGCGGCGTCACCGCCGGCCAGTTTGTGACGTCGGTCAGCGACGTCGCCGGATCGGTGACACTCTGCGTCCGGGAGTCGATCGAGGAGTCGACGACGGAGGCCGATCCGCGGTGGATAAACTGGCGGCACATCGAACGGGAACTACATTCGTTTCCCCCCGGCTCGCAGGCGAGATACGAGCGCGTTCGCGAGGCTCGAAACGAGGGAACGATGCCGAGTTATCTCTCGCGCGAAGTTCGTGAGACGTCGTCGGTCGGCATCCGACGCGGTGAGATCGCCGCGGCGAACGATCTCGGAGGTCCCGTTTCGTTGTTCGGGGACGCTGGCCGGATCGGAGCCGCCGACAGGGTGTTCCTCGCGACGGGGTTCGAGCCAGTTTACGAGCGGCCGCTCGTCGGAGCGATCGCCGACTCGCTGGGGCTCGAACGGGGCTACCGGGGCGTACCGGTACTCGACGACGAGACGATGGCGTGGCGGCGACACGACGGCGATCCCTCGAGCCTGTTCGTCACCGGGCGGCTCGCGGAGTGTACCGCCGGACCGCTCGCCGGCAATATTCACGGCGCACGCCGTGCCGCAGAGCGAATCGTCGGCGCGAGCGTCGCCCGACGGACCGCCCGGGTGGCGTGATTCGTCGACTTCCGCCGTGCCGCAGAGATGCTGGCGAGTGCCACGATGTCGTTGAGTACCGGTAGCGACAGTGCCTATTCGCTATACGTGGCCGATATATATGAAATATTATATTAAAATAATCGTAAAATTATTAAATAAAAATAGAAAATATAGATTCGATGTTAAAGTCGCTGATTGAAACAGCTGAGTCTGGTCGCGTCGATGCCGAACAGTCCGTCGGTCCATGGATTGCAGGAGTCCGGGTTTTCGTCGGGTTTCTTCTGTTGTACGAGTTGTTCGTGGGCGGATGGTGGAAGCTCGGTGCGCCACAGTTCGGGTGGCCACCGATCGATCCGAATCCCGGCTGGGTTGGTTCGGATGCGGGTTCGGTGTTGAGTGAGGCGGCCGCCGGTCGGGCGATCGAGGAGGGAACCTACGGATGGTACGTCTTACTGCTCGAGTCCGTCGTGCTCCCGTACGCCGAGTTCTGGAGTCTTCTAGCAGTACTCACACAGCTTTTCGTCGGAATCGCGTTCGTCGTCGGGCTTTGGACTCGACCGGCCGCCGTCGTCGGATTGCTGTATTTCATTCCGGTGTTTCACTTCGGGACGATCCGGACGTCGCCGCTTTTCGGCGTGCCGATCGCCTTCCTTCTGATCACTCGTGCCGGACACCACTACGGCCTGGATGGACTGATCGCGACGCGATCCGGGACGCTGGCCGAACTCTCCGATCGGTTCGCGACGCTGGCGGTACTCCCACGGCTTTCGCAAACATCACTGGCCGGTATCACCGCCACACTCGCTGTCATCGCAGTGTATTACCTGCTGTCGATCCCCGGCAAGGAGGTAACGAGACAGGCGCTCGTCGGCCTCGAACTCGCCGTAATGGTCGGGTTGGTTGCTCTCGGCACGGCGCTGTACTATCGGGGCGGGGAGGCGGTCGGGATCGCCGCTGATATGGTTCGAATCTTCGTTGGATACCGGTTTCTGCACGAAATCTTCGTCAGGGACCACGCCGGCGTAAATGGGCTTCCCGGCTGGGCCTCACCGAGCGCACAGGCCGAACTGTTTACAGAAACGATCGCGGTTTCACACGTCGGCCCGATGTCGACGTTCGTCGAGTTCGCTATCCTTCCGGCGATGTTCGCGTGGGCACTCGCCTTCGCTGCGGTTCAGACCGTTGTCGGAATCGCGCTGCTGGTCGGCTATCGGACGCGACTCGCCGGTACTGTCGGCGTCGCCTATCTCGTCGTGTTGATCGCTTTCGGGTTCGTCCGGCTCGCACCACTCGTGTTCGCTAGCGCGCTCATCGCTGCGACGCTCGCTGGACGCTACGCGAGCGTCGATGCGGTCGTTGGACGAGACGTACGTCCACCGGAGCCGTTCGCAGCCGCATCCACTCCGCTGGCGGTCGTAGCACTCGCGTTATTCGTTTTCGGGGCGACGATCGGGATCGACCCGGAAGCGGGCTATGGTGACGTCGTCGGTCCCGTAGCGCTCGTTATGCTGGCGTTCGTGTTCGCTGCTTTCGCGCTCGCCGCCTTCGCCGCATCCCGGTCCGGTGCGATGTTGACGACTGGCTATACAAGTAGCGACTGAGTTAAATCATTCCGGCGATGACCGGTACATCGCCCCGACAGTCCGTATCAGTGCTCGGTGTGGACGTGCTCTCGCAGCTCGTCCACGTCCTCGAAGGCGTCGTTACAGACGGCACAGGTGTTGTGATGCAGCGCGACGTGCTGGGTCACACCGGCCGCCGAGTTGAACTCCGAATCGCAGGTTGCACAGGCGTATGCCATTGTGTTATTAACTCAGGCGCCAAAGCATAAAAAAGGTTACTAGGAATGATGGTTAGATCGGTAGTAATAGTTAATAAATCGGCGCTCGCTCGTGGTATCACTCGACGAACGGTTTCGACGCCACGTCCCGATCGCGGCTGACACGTCTCCCCGGCTGTCGACGCTAGAACACCCCGAAGATGAACGCCAATCCGACGCCGATCAACACGGCGGCCGTGAGCGTCGGGAGATACGGCGTGTACCGTTCGATCCGTTCGCGGTGGGCCCGATAGCCGGCGATCAACCCGAGCGTCGGCGCGAGGATCGCGGCGATCACCGCAAGCGAATAGACGAGCATCAACTCCAGACAGAAGTCGGTCCCGGCACAGATCGCGAGAATCTGGATCGGTTCCTCGTGGGCGAATCCTAACACCAGCGCCGTCACGCCGAGCGTTCCGAGGCCGCTCTCGGCGTGATGGGCTTCCAGATGGACGTGGCCGCCACCGGGGAGTCGCTCCCGCAGCCCCGAGAGGACTCCTCCGTGAGTGTCGCCTCCGTGGTGTTCGTGGTGTTCGTGGTCGTTGTCTCCGTGGTGTTCGTGATCGTTGTCTCCGTCGTGTTCGTGGTTGCCGCCTCCGTCGGGGGCAGCGTCGCTTTCCGACCCGTGATCGGCGTCGTAGGGGTGCTCGTGAACGTGCCCGCCGTTTATATACTCGTAGACGCCGAGCAACACGAGCACGCCGCCGGCGAGCGGTTTCATCCACGGCCCCTCGGCGAACGCCGCGAAGGCGCTGAACCAGAAATACGCGAGCACGAGCGCGACGCTGCTTATAAGGTGGCCGACGCCGAGGACGAGCGCCGCGATCGTCCCGCTGACCCACTTTCGGGGCCGTTCGAGGGCGTACATCGCGGCGATCGGCCATCCGTGATCCGGCAGGACTCCGTGGACGACTCCGAGGCCGATCACGGCACCGACGAGCCAGACGTCCATACGAACCATCCGTTTCGAGCGGGTAAACGGGTTTTTACTACCGGTTTCGGGATCGCGTAATAACTCGGAATCGAAGGGGCGAGGCGGCGACGTTCCGAGAAAGCCGAAACGCTTTGCCGACGCCGACCCACCGATCGTGTATGCGAACCAGTCTCGCCGTCCCCGAGGAGGTCCTCGAGGAGTTCGACGCGACCTGGCAGGCCGAGGGGATCGACTCGCGATCGCGGGCGATCCGGGAGGCGATGGCCGAGTACGTCGAACGCCATCGAACCCTCGAGAACGCCGAGGGGCGGGTCACCGGGGTCGTCGTCTTCGATTACGAGCACGAACGCGTCATCGAACGGCTTCACGGCGTTCAACACGCCTACCAGGAGGCGATCATCTCGACGAGCCACGCCCACCGCGGCGAGTGGTGTCTGGAGACGCTCTTCGTCGACGGCGAAGCCGAGTCGGTCCGCGAACTCGTCTACGCCCTGAAAGACTTCGACGGCATCCGCCGCGTCCGGGTCATGACGCTTTGAGGTGGGCGGTCGATCCGTCCGGACCGATCTACCGATCCCACTCGCGGTAGGATCGGTGTTCCTCGGCGATCGGCTCGACGTCTCCCGGCGCGTAGACGCCGGCTTCGGTGACGATCGCAGAGATCTCCCTCGCCGGTACGCGCTCGAACGTCGGGTTGTATACCCCTATGTCGGCGTCGCCCGCATAAACCGAATCCGGCGGACCGGGTTCGGGATCGAACGTCGTCTCGGGGACGACTTTATCGCGTGAACAGACGACGAAACGGTCGATCCCCGCGGATCGTCCCGCCTCCATCGCGGTCCGCGTTCCGATCTTGTTGACGACGCTCCCGTCCGCCAGAACGCTGTCTGCCCCCACGAGGACGGTATCGATTTGCCCCGATGCGACGAGTTGCCCCATCGCGGCGTCGACGAGGACCGTCACGTCGATCCCGGCTTCGGACAGCTCCTCGGCGACGCCGACCCCCTCGCGCGCAGGGCGCGACTCGGCGACGAACACCGACGCCGGGGTCGCCGCTTTCAGCGCCGTGTCGACGGTCCCCGAACGCGACAGCGTGAGCACCCTCTCGCCGAGCCGCGAGACGACCCGCTCGGCCGCCGCCCGCTCGGCGCGAACCGCTTCCGTACACGCCTCGATCGCCCGATCGCGGACCGATTCCGGCGTCCGGTCGGCCTCTGCCATGACGCGGTCGATCCGCGTCCGGACGACGCCCATGCTCGGACGGGCGCGGTTGAGTCGCCGGGCGACCGAGGCGATGGACTCATAGGAACCACCGGAACCGACGGCGCCCGTGGCACGGTCTCGCAGCACTTCGAGCGCGCGAAGCGAAACGTAGCCGGCGCCGTGTTCGGTGTCCTCCCGGACTGTCCTGCTCGACGGCGCGACGGCCCGATATGCGTCCCACAAACCGGCGACCGTCTCTCGGTCGCAGATCGCGGGCGGCTGAACCCACTCGTGGGCCGTAACCGATCCGGCGAGCGTCACCTCGCGATTCGCACACTCGAACAGATACGGCTGAATCCGACGTCGACGTTCGCCGCCTTCTGTGTCGATTTCATCGCCGCTTCGAACGAGCGTAGCTTCCAGCGAACCGCCGACCGCCGTCGACAGCCGGTCGGGAGCCGACATCCCCTCGTTCCCGTCTCTCCCGTTGCTCCCTTTGATCCGAACCGAGACGGCGTCCCACCGATGGCGCGACCGATCGCCACCTCGAACGAGCAAGACGTCCGTACCGTGCCGGAAGAACCCGGCTGCGATGACTTCACCGTCGGTCATACGTCCTCTCGGGGCCGAAACGCGTTATATCTCCGGACGCTTTCGACGACCTTCGCCCGCTCGTCCGTCTCCGGTATCGCGGTCCTTTTTGCGTCGCTGTGCCCTCTAGGGTGTATGGAAACTGTCGCGATCGAGGGGTTGCCGGAGATCCGGGCCGGCGACGACCTCGCGGAGCTTCTCGCTTCCCGTATCGAACTCGAGGACGGGGACGTCCTCTGTGTCGCGAGCACCGTCGTCTCGAAAGCCGAAGACCGGACGGCCGACCTCTCGGCGTTTCCGCCCTCGGATCGGGCGAAAGCCATCGCCGACCGGCTGGAGTCGCTGACCGGCGAGTCGAAAGACCCCCGCTTTGCACAGGCCGTCCTCGAGGAGAGCGAGGAACTGCTCACCGAAGCGCCGTTTCTCCTCGCCGTGACGCACTTCGGGCACGTCACGGTCAACGCGGGCATCGACCGCTCGAACGTTCCGGATGCCGATCTCCTGTTGTTGCCGGCGGATCCGACGGCTTCCGCCGAGCGGCTCGCCGACGCGCTCGGGGTACCCGTCGTCGTCACCGACACGTCGGGCCG
>LKMJ01006477.1_pt1 | contig 11041 bp, 12 predicted proteins | sample 643391 | NCBI WGS metagenome assembly LKMJ01 (sample SAMN04112250, study PRJNA286221) | soda lake metagenome | biome: soda lake; feature: Kulunda Steppe; material: water; isolation source: sample PL-Br10 brine of Picturesque Lake | place: Russia: Kulunda steppe | collected 2010-07
ACACACACACACACACACAGGCGCTCATTCATACATGTAATCAAACCCGCACGCAAGCACATACATACATAGTCTCAAGCATGTGCGCGCAAAATAAGCTGGACTTATGCAAGCAAGTATGCAACATTGTCTACTTGAGTGATGATGTTCATGCTGTCCTTGCATGCTGACCGCTTGCATGCTGACTGCACTCACAGCAATCGTACTTCTCCTTGAAGCCAAATAGTAAGCTGCTGCTACAACAAGTATTACGGGCGCGATCATGAGGCGGTAGCGCTCCCCACCATCCTGCGAGAGAGATAGTAGTGAGTCCCATGTCGTAGCCTTTTAGAATGCCACGAGTGTGCCGTTCTAGCCACACATATTACAAAGTACAAGCCATAAACTTGCTGAACCGGAGCTGCAATTGTGTGGTGGACCCATTGGACCCAATCAAGGCTGTAACGAAGTACCTTGCTTGCATAGCCAACAGCGCTCGCCCCGACGAGAACTGCCCACAGCTTTGCCTGTACGAAGGTGAGCAGCCCTGCCTCTTGTGGGGCCTCCGCCATGAAATGTGCCATGTGGCTGTGCATACGCTATTCTTTTACGAATCCATAGTTCATTTACAAAGCTAATGAATGAAATTATCTAAATCGATGAAAAACGTGGCCCAGTTAGGCCTGACTTGTTCTGAAAACTGGTTTCTACCAACATGTTCACTTAAGATGCTATGCGACTTTCAGGAGGCTTTCAGGGTGTATTTGTGCATGTGCGCACCTTTTAGATCTGCTCATGGAAAACTTTTGCAACTTTTGCAACAAATCATCAACACCAGGGTACTGTCAGTACCACTGATCCCCGGTGGGGATCAAATCCCCACGGACTTCTTTTGTTTTCCTTGCTGGTGGAGTCATAGGGTGCTCAGGCCTTAGGTGACTCCTTTCCCTTCGTTGACGTAGGGAATGTTTTGCTGCCTACGTATGTTTCTTCTGTTGGCACCTAGGCAACGAGGGATTTTCTACACATCTGATCAAAGTTTAGAGATTCTGAACACCTGGAGCTGGGCACCTCTCTGGCAGACCTTTGATCCAAGTCAAGAACTCAGCATCCATTATGACAAGCATCAAATGAGCAATTGTGTATAGAATGCACTTACTCCAACATCAAGTCCTCCCAGCTCACCTAACGACACAAAGGTATCCATTATCAAAACAGGTCAACCATGTCCATGGACTCAAGTTTCCCCCTAATGCCTTTGCCATAGCCACTGCCTATTCCCACCGCTCAATCTGAGCCCATCACTTAAAGGCATAGTTACCCCATTACCTAAAGGAATAGCTACCCCATGCTTTTACCTTCCGTCAAGGCTCGCAGAAAGGGTGCGGCTTGGATTATTTTATCTTGGTCATTGCCCTTGCCTGAGAGACTGGTGACTGAGACTGTGCCAGGGACTGTGACTAGAAAAATTTCAGTCATAGTCTCTCTCTCTCTCTTTAGACCCCCATCAAAGTAATAGCGGATGTGCCATACGAAAGTGAAGGAGCTCAAGCATGAACTCAGACTGACCCTGTTGCGGGGCCCCCACATCCGGGATTAATACTCGCCCTGGCATTAATACTCGGAAAGGGATGCAGCCACACAGAATTAATACCTGCCCTGGCATTAATACTCGGAAAGGGATGCAGCCACACAGAATCCTTTTCTTGATATACCTGTCAGAGTGCTGCTCCCCAGTTTTTTTGCAAGAGTGTGGAGCCGTTCTGTCCTTAAATCTTCAACTGCCTCAATTGGCTGGCTCAACAGATCATGGGTGAGACATGTGCAAAATACCCTGGGCATCTGAGCAAAATGGCCCTGTTTATGTAGTTTGCTTGTACAGCAGGTCAACGCTATTTGTGACGACATGTGACGGAAGGGCTTGAGAGCACAGGCACATCATGAGCCACAGTCAAAATCTATGCTCAAATAACAGGGTGCTAGCCCAACAGCCTGGGCTTGGTTGACAAGCTTTTGTAAGGCCTTTGAGACGTCACACCCAGAGGGTGACTCAAGCAAGAGGGTATCCTTTTTGATGTGCACCAGCAGGTCGCTGAAGGGATGATCTTCATTGGCAAACGCTTGTGCACCTGCACATGGAGGAGTAAAATCAATGGACTCTTACGCAGCTTTCTCTCTTAGCAGCATTATGTTGTCTGACAGGAAGGATGACATGTTCACCCCTGTCTTCAAAGAGGGCCGTTCAGCAGGGACTTCTGGTGACAAGGAGCTGGCACTCAAAAACAACTCCTTCATAGATCTGCAGCTGCATTTCCCAGCTGCAGCCAAGATAAAATGGCCTCCCGTGGTGATAATACAATCACAACCGTTATGCTCGTTTGATCTCGCAAGGTCCCAAATAATTGCATCGATTAATTGGCGAGTTACAAGGAGCTGCGAGGCCTCAGGTGTTAATCAAACATTTGCAAGCTCCAGGTTTTTGCGTCCGCATCCACTCAGCTTGCCTGTACAGTGAGTGTTCACTCCTTCTCTTCCTGAGCACGCTTCCTCCCTCTGCCCCTGCCCCTGTCCCTCCTTGTGCCCTATGCTCCTTGATCAACTGCATTTCCCGTGAGCCAAAGCCCCTTCCCTGGCCACTTTTTCCCAGGAGCCCCTCCACTCACTCCATTGCTTCAGCTTGGGAAACAGTGAGGCCTGCAGCTGCACATGCACATACCCTCTTCCATCCACCTCCTACACGAGCCAAATCCGCTGCTACTTGTCCACACAGCAGCTTTTTGTGCCTCTGCTGCTGCCTGGCCTGAGAAGTGAAGGTGCAAGCTCACAAGCAACTGATGGTCGGGCAACCACAAGGGCAGCAGCTGAACCCACACCACAGGCTTGTCTTTAGGGATTGATGAAGCTGGCCTCTCCAGCCTAGGCCTGGCCACAGGCCTGGGTGGAGCAGGAGGGGGTCTGGCAGCAATGGCAGCAGCTAGCACTCTTTAACTCAAGAGTCTGGTGTCTTAGACTCTTAAGCAACTCTTTGGGCCTGAGTGGGGTCTTGGTGGATACACAGCTTCCCGGGCTGCCTGTCGTCCTCTGTGCGCTTCCGCTTTGTGTAACCCATATTGAATTGTGTCCCTTGCCCGCTTGGGGCATTAGGGTCCATAGGGGGTCCCGGGGGGAGAGGGACTGAAGTCGGTCGTCTCCACGAACGGCCCATCCCTTGTCAAGCCAAACTGTCTCACTTAGCGCGCACACTTATTTTTTAAACGTATCTCTGCAACCACTGCACCATTCTTTGTCCTGGAAAGTGCACCAGACAGCTGATTTTTTCTTGCTGCATCTGGCATGCCAAACAGGTGGGGAGAGGGTTTGTGTGTGGGCCAGGGTGCAGGGTGCAGGCATGGGGGAGATGGTAGACGGAGCACCTTTTTGCGCACACCTCCAAACCGAGCACTCTCTGTCTTTAAGAAACAAGCACTCATGCCCCGGCATCAGGTTTTGGGGGGGGGACAAGGAAAGTAAGGGGTCCCAGAGAGCCTGTAGGGTAAGATGGGAAAATCCTCACAAAACCCGCGCAGGCTACCGTTTGGCCTGATTTTTATTTTCTTAGGCCCCACTGGCCGACATCCCTACCCGAGAAATCAGTTACCGGGCATTATCCCAAGTGCCCATTTTTAAGCCTTCCGGATGCAGCATTTTTGAAGGAGCTCAACGTTTTTTTCCGTGGGTGCAAATTTGTGTGTGAATATGTATGTAATTCTGACTGGGAAAACCCTATTTTCCTAGGGATAGGGATGTGGCAGGCGGTCACACTGGATGTCAAGTTCACATCCCTCAGCCCGGTTTAGAATATTCATTCGTGTGTTTAGTGTCATTAACATATGTTTGTTTTTGATAGCTCAGAGATACAGCAACAGACCGATTGACCAGTGAACAATAAATGCTGCAAGTGGTGCACCTCATCTTTAGATTCATCAGCTTCCCGTCATCCATGGAGGACCACCAAGCTTGAAAGCTTGTGGATTTGGTATTTATCTAGATTGGTGGATATCAAGCATAGATGACGCGCGCATACCGTGCGCGCACGCACACAGCGTGCACAAATCCATGCAGGAGCGCCTGAGCATACTACTATGCAGCATGCCCAGGGCATATTGTGCACGCACACACCCAGCAGCACATGCGGCAAGCTGCATTGCACATTCCATGTGCAACAGCTGAGAAGGTGCGAGCAGGGCTGCATCAAGCACCTAGGGGGAGCATCCTAGGGGGCTGACCTGACTCCACTGTACTTTCCACAGGGCCCAACTCCTCCTTTAACCTCTCCTCTTGACCCTGCTTGTGATGCTGCAATCATCTTATGGTTGACCTGAGAAAAATTTCCAACCCAGCTCCGGGGAAAAAATCCCCGGGCAAATTCCTATGATGCACACCGTCCGCGGAGGCCTCAGGGCTCTCTCAGCAATTTTTGGAATTTTCAGGGGGGTAGGGATTTGGGGGGAGGTCCAAATCCCTGCCCAGGGATTTCTCGATTTTCGCGGCAGGGATGTGGGAGCGGTCACACCTGCCGCATCCCTCACAAAAATTAAAATGCAGGAATGTGGGCAGGGATGTTGTCAGGTGTGACCGGGGCCTTAGAAGCTCATTCACTGAATTGCCCGTGGCTGACAGCTTTTACATTGGAGCTTTTACACTGTGGCTTTTTTATTTTGACAACATCAGTGCTGAGGATGTGAACTTGATTCTTCTGAAGCAGACGTACGAATCACTTGTTTTTTATTTCTGAGACTAGGATTTTCCGGTTGGGGTGGAGGTGTGAGTTCTGAATTAATTTGAATCATACGCATGTGTACATGTAATGTACAAATGTACTGTGTTTATTAATACGAGTACAACTGCCCACAACCCTTAACATGCTGCAGGAGGGGATTATTGGGAATGAGTTGCAGGATGAGAGGATTACAGGACCATCAGCCCATGCCAACCTCTTTGTCCAGGGACACCTCCAGCATCTGAGATAGTAGCTGACTTAGCCAACAGTGCAAAGCACAAGGGTGTCTTCTTCTGCGTCAAGCATTCCCTTGTGGATCTTGCACACAAGCTCAGGCCCAAAGTACGCAGGCCAACTACATTAGAAGAGAGACATGCTTCTTAAAACAGCGGACCCAGTCATGTGTCAGGTGGCCGCTAAAGTATCGACTTATATAGCTGCTTTTTGACCAGTCTATCTATCAATGTTGGGGCGTCAACTTATTGGTTACAGCCATTGCATGGCAAGCGGTCCCAAACAAACATTGCCATAAAACTTGGCAAGATGCAAATGGGGAATGAACTCACAAGGATGAAAGCCTTTCCTAAATTGACAATTGCCTTGCCCATAATAATATGTGGTGGTGAGCATGGTATGCGCTTATGGGGACTCATGTGTACACAGCCCATGTCTGTGTGCATGCCTGTAGAATATACAATATAGCACATAGGAATGCCATGACATGCTTTAAATTATATATGGTAGAGCATGGGGAAAAGCTGCGCATGGCTGTAAAAGATAATCTTTGAAATTCAGGAAATTGGGCCTACTTTAATCTGCTACATGTTATGGTGAGACATTTCCAAGTAGACCCAGGGCCTGTCCACCCTTGTTGGTGGACCTCATACATATGTGCGCATAATGCATTCGTTTGTGAACGTCTACTCAAACACGCATGCATCATGCTTCCACTTGACACCACACACACACACACACGTGCGCGCCCACACTTGATATGCACACCTGAACACATGCCCACAAGCAAGCACACACCCGTAGCCAGGCACTCACCCTGCATCCCCTGCCCACATGTACGTGCTGGAGGCAGGTCGCCCGGGACCCGCTGCGGCCCCGCCCAGCCATCCCCTGTCTCCACCTCCCGGCTGCTTGGCAGCCCTTCCTGTGGGCAAGGCACCAGGGCCACGCTGCAGCGGTAGCGCCCTGGACCCGGGGGCTGATTCAAGACCTGCATGTGCATGGTGGGCTCAGGTAGCTGACGCAACCCTAGACCCTCCCCTCCCTGCCCCTGCCCTTGCAACGCCTGCGGCGCAGTGCCTCCAGCAGCACGAGGCCCTCCCTTCTTGCTGCTCTGCTGCTGCTGCCGCTGCTGCTGCTGCACGAAGCCCAACTTGGACGAGGTGCCAAGAGTGCCATGCGCATGGCCTGAGGACGAGGACACCTGTGAGGTGCCCCTTGCAAGGGCGCCCTCGCTCGTGCCACTGAACCCTGATTCCCCTCCCTCGCTTGCCACGCTGCTGCTGCTCCCGCTCTGCCCACTGCTGCTGCTGGGTGCTGGCGCTGCGCCCTCCGGCTGCAGGCCTGACGGGAACAGGAGGGTCACTGCCAGGGGTGTCGGCACCTGCTGCTGCTGCTGCTGCTGCCCGCTCTGCTGCTGCTGCCCACTCTGCTGCTGCAGCTGCGCCCCCAGTGGCTTGGGCTGCTTGCCAGCTGCGCCAGCCAGGATGCGCGTCGCGTCATCCAGGCGGAGCACAAAGCGGTAGGGCCGGCCTAGGAGGTGCATAACGGAGGCCATTGCGCCAGTGGCCAGCAAGGAGCGGATCTGCGTGCAGCACACCAGATGGGCAGGCACGTGATTGAAATGGAGCTGGGTTGCGGGAAACCGTACATGCACCCAGTACATTTCGGTTGATCAGCACATAACCGGCCATCAATACTGCATGCGCACAGTGTTTCAGCGAAATTTAAATACGAGGCAGGGTGCAAGCCTGCGCACCAGGCCTCCACACAACAGATGCCTGTGCCGCCCTGCCCCTAGCTGAGGCTGCTCAGCGCCGCATCTGTGTGGTACACATCAGCCCCCGACCAGTCCCTGCATACCCTGCCATCCTCCTGCCCCTTGCTTCTTTGCCCCACTTGCCCCGAGTCACTGCCCCTCCCTCCCTTTGTGCCCCACAGGAAAGGTCGGGTTGCAGGCCACATACAGGGGCCACACCACACTGACGAGGTCACTGGCACGCCCATGGATGCTGTTGCTGGTGGCGCCCTGGACCAACAATGCCAGCATGCCATTGCAGGGATCACAAGTCTGATTTTTGGGATGAAACTGGCATTATGGCATTCGTGACACTGGTAGCAAGGGGCGCCCCTGGATTAAGGCCTCTGCATGTGGCAGAGTCCGATCATCAGCATGCCAAGCGTATGTGGCAGAGTCCAATCATCGTCATGTCAAGCGTATGCGGCTGGCTGCACAAGGGCTGGAGCGGCAAACTGTGAGCAACCAGGAGTGCCCAGGATTCAGTAGCAATGCGAAGCTGGCAAGAGACAGCATCTTTTGGTCGTAAGATCCATTTCAGAGTTAGCGTGGGTACTATGAAATGCGCTGATCTACCATCCCTGCTTTGCATAGAGGGTGCACCCCATCTGAGCAGAGCGCGCTCCCTACTGCACCTGAGTGCACCCACAGTGCTTTGACCCGCGCACAGGGATGGAGCATGATTACAAGGTGCTAGAAAGGCTGCGTGCCAAAGGAAGGTGCATGCAGATGTGGGATGAGACATGCGGCCCATCCGCGGCCATGCCATGCCGCCAGGCAGCCTTTTTGTGCCTCGTTGTGAGAAATGCGGGCATTTGAACTCCTGTTCATAATTCAGTAGATGTCACAGGTCTGCCAGCTGCAGTGTGGTTGAGCAACAGGTGGCCACTCATGTGCACACTCATGTGCACACTCATGTGCACACTCATGTGCACACTCATGTGCACTCAACTAACTCATGTGCACTGCCGCAGGTCTGCCAACTCCAGTGTGGCTGAGCAACAGCCGGCAGCCATCGGCAACCCTTGGTGACGTCAGGACTAGGACGCGCTGGAGCGTTTTTGAGCTGCTGCACCACCATAACACAGCAAGTTGCAGGGGAGGTGAGCGATGGCAACATGTTGACACGAGCAGCCCGGGCTAGGTGGGGCTGTACCTTGGAAGAGGAGACTTGGGGTGCAGCCAGACTGGCATCCGCGCCCATGTGCTGAAGCCGTTCAGGACAGGTGCGACCGTCCTCGTCTTCTACAAGCTCCATGATAGCCACTTGCAGCCCATGCTTTGTCCCCAATACCTGCAAGGCTTGCGCATCGCCTTGGGCGCGGAAACCTGCGCACAGGGACAGGCAGCTACTTGGGATACCACTGTGCACGTGCTACAAGCCAGGATCTTGCTGCACTTGCCGCAGCAAGCATGGACTCAGCAGCACAAAAATTGCAAGCTAAGGGCCTGCGCTCAAACAAAATTATGCACGCACACATGCGCAAGTGCCATATGCGCGCAGAATTTTTCATGGCACTGGCTTCTGACATGCATGCAATTCTTATCCATATCCTCCTTCCAATTCCTGATCAAGGGGCCACCTTAATACGTTTTGCCTGAGCATAGGCATATTTTGGTGTTGCAGCCCGTTTGACATGCGCGCTGAAATCTCAATGCTTTAAACTGGTTGCACACCATGTTCTCATCCACTTGGGGAAAACTATGCGGGCTGAAAAAAGATCACGCGATTTCAATTGCAATGGACTCCCCAACAATGGCCCCCAGCGCTTCTCGCAGAGAAGACCAAACGCAGATCCCCTTACTTGACCTGTAGTTCCACACACATCACAATGGTTAAAACCCAGGATCTCCATGCTCACCAAAGCGGTAGTTGCAACCAGCCACGACGCCAGCTGCGCGCAGGTCCTGCGCCAGGAGCTGCACAAATTCTTCTGGTTGCATGGAGCGTATCTGCTGGAAGGGTATCATGCGCTGGCGGGGTACCCTGCACAGATGGTAGCATAGCCTCCTGCTTGCACTGCACTCTAATTGCTAAGGCATGGGGCCACCAACTCCTGGGTTTTGCAGCTGAGACAGTCGTCCTTATGACAGGGGCACAAAAGAGGCTTGGATTCCAAGCCTTAAACTTATGGTGGCCGTGCCCTCCTTCAACAAGCAAGGACAGCCGTTACATCAGAATAGCAAGCACAGGATGGACTGGGGGAGAGGCCCTGCTGGCCAGACAGTGACTAAATCCTTGGTCCGTTTGCAAAGCAATGGGGCGTGCCGTTGCATAAGTAAGTGCGACGGATGATTCAACAGGCTACGAAGCTTAGTCATCTAGAAAAGATTCCACACACGCGCCCTTATCCCAAACCTCAGCAGGGTGTAACAGCTGCCTTACAGCTCCTGCCACTCCTGCCTCAGCCTGCACGATGCCAGTGTACACAAACCACAGTAGCTGCGCACCCCACCTGCCCTTGCAGCTCTGCGCCCACAGCTGCAGCACTCGTGCGCGGTCACAGGGCGCCACCAGCGGCAGCCGTGCAGGCCACTTCAGCACCTCGGCCATGCCACTGAAGGACAGCAGCATCGGGTGGCCCCCCATCTCAGCTGCCTGCACAGTGGTGGCCAAGTCCTGCAGCCCTGTGCGAGTGGCTCTGTTGCCTTGAGGTGTAAGTGGGCATGCACTGCAGCGGGCATGCGCGACTCTAGCAAGTTACAGCACACGGGCTGCAAGCTCCAATCATCCTTGCCTCCAAACGCCTTTGGGTCTAAGCCTTGGAATGTGCATGCAGGATGGGCCCATACTGAGACACGTGTGGACAGCTCCGGATCCACAACACATGGAAACCCAGTGTGCATCGGCAATGAACATGCTTGTAAGGAATTGCAGGATGCCAGCAGCCGTCACAGTCATGGACTGTGATGGTAGGCGTTTTGCAGCCTCAGGGCAGCTTATTGGCTGTGCTGCCTGCCATGTGACAGCTGTCACTCACCTTTATTGCTAGGGCCCGGTGGCCTAGGTGCATGGCATCAAACTTGCCCAGAGCCACCACCACGCCTGTGGACTTGGGAAGCTCCTCAACTGCAGGATAAGCATGCATGGAAGGCAAACCTTTTTTGAAGGGTCCAATCAAGCAGCAGCTGTTGAATGGGAAGCAGGCATGTCAAGCCTGCGGCGGCCCCCAACCGCCAGCGCCCTAACCCCAATCTAAGAGCTACCATAGCCTCGTCCTGCAAGTTACGAATACCAGTCCACTGAACAAGACAAGCTTGGGTATTTCGTTGATGTGCAGGAAGTGGTACACTCTCGATGAATAGGACAGTGCCACTCACCATCGCAAGGCAACGGAGACTTCCAGTTCTCCACAGAGCACTCCTCTATTAGTCTAGAACCTGCATGGCAAAAGATTTTTTGCAATGCCTCTTGTTCAAAAACCAAAAGTTGAGTCTTCTGAGTCGCATTGAGCACCTGTGGCAGTTGACCTTTTCCAAGCTAGCAACCTAACAATCCCTAACACAAACATGTCGAAGAAAACCTTGGAGAACCTTGAAGACCTTGGAGCAGAAAGGCTGTTGTAAAGGAGCTGCATTGATAGCTTTACACTTACAAAAGCAAGCAAGCAGCAGATGGACCTATGGACCTAGAACATGCTAGGTGCACGCCTTGGCACGTAAATAAATATGAGGGCAGCACAAGCATGCACAGGTTTTAAGGATATAGCTCATGAGTAAATCATATGACTGTGTGATGACCTCCCAATGCAAACAGGTAGCCAAGGAGCTTACGTGCTGACAAGGCACCACAGAAGGGCAAGTGCTCCACAGGCCTCTCCTTTCTCCTGGACCGGTCCTTATGAAGCAATACTCTTATGGGTTGATGCCCACTTGCAACGTGGCTGCAAATGGGGGGCAGGTTAATGTTCATTTCTCATAAATCAAACCTACTTCGAAGTAACTGATTTTCTATTCAAAAATTTATTTATTTTTCTTCCTGAAAATGGAACAGGTGTACCAGGGCTCTGAGGTCAATCCGTTGTTTGGTGGCGACCCTGACGCCAAGCGAGCCCTTCAAGCCCAAGTACTTGAAACAGCTAAAGGTGTGGAAAATGTGCCACAAGAAGTGCATATACACTCGGACACGTATGTGCGCACACGCACCCACACACGCACACACGCACGCGCGCGCACGCATACACACACACACACACACACACACACACACACACACACACACACACACACACACACACACACACACACACACACACACACACACACACACC
>LKMJ01006478.1_pt1 | contig 11040 bp, 18 predicted proteins | sample 643391 | NCBI WGS metagenome assembly LKMJ01 (sample SAMN04112250, study PRJNA286221) | soda lake metagenome | biome: soda lake; feature: Kulunda Steppe; material: water; isolation source: sample PL-Br10 brine of Picturesque Lake | place: Russia: Kulunda steppe | collected 2010-07
ACACACACACACACACACACACACACACACACATGTGCGCGTGCATTTTCAGCACATGTCTTGCATCTTGCACATTAACACATTGATTAAAGACAAGTCAAAATATGTGCTCGGTGTCCAAACACCCTTGCACAGCACACAGTAGGCAGCGCGCAGCGCTCAGTAGAGAACAGGAGAGCTTAGCTACAGCTATAGCTAGCAGATCAACAGCCCAAGCCTGCATACCAGCAGAGAGCAGGAGGAGGGATGCACTCACCCCATTTGTCCTTGTCATATCCTTTCATCCCTTCACCAAATCCGCGGGCCTCCAAAGGCTTGGCCTCGGTAGCAATTGCAACCTGCTCGGCCATGACCGGCTCCTCGGAAGCCATGGTGCCAGGGCCTCTCGATCGGACTTACACGTCGGGAAGGCCTTCTGATGTGTTATTCCCGCTGAGAATGGCAGGTGGTTTCAGCCCAAGGCAGCAGACGAAGGAGACGGAACGCCCTGGAGCACGGACGTCGTCTGCGACTGAGATTGCTTTTATTTGGAACAGACGACGTCCCACTAAACGGGTCCTTCTTGAAGGGCTTGGTCCCTGGGCTGAACATATGAGCGCTCCCGCGTGGTCCCAGCAAAAAGATCGGGCCCAACTGTGAATTCCGGCGTTCTTCACACCACAGCTGGATATTTCGTCTCATCAGCTGCGTCTCAAGGAAGCATTTTTCATGGAAAATCGTGTGTGTAGATGTGCTATGAGCGTTCTGTTGAGGAAATCGTCACCGCTATTCATATGAACTCCTCTTGAGCTCTTCATATGACGCTCTTGCGAACCTGACCCCTTTGGAGTGTCTCAAAAGCCGGAAAAGCACTAATTCCCCCAAATCTTTCGAATTCACTTCAACAAGGCCACGCAAGCCCAGCGACGCCATGGCTCCGTCGTCCTCGCCAGGCCGGACAGGCACTGCTCTCCTCGTAGTCTACCTGGCCTTCCTCTTCTTACATCCCGCAAATGTCCACGCGCAAGTCGAAAAAGGAGAACTCAGTGAGTGGGCTCTGGCTTTGGCTTCAGGGCACAAGTTTGCAAACCTGCTGCACGCACATGTGTACACCTGAAATGCAGGTTAGCAGCAGTGTACAGCAGTGTACATGTGCACGGTCTTCTGCATCTTGTGCAAATCTCCTCCGCGCCCCCCTTCGGCCTAACATCCGTGCTTGCACAACAGTACCTTGCGTCCTGCACTGTGCTCTTTAGGTCCTTGCAGAGCTGAGCCTCAGGCTGGTCACTCATATGAACCCACACACTTGCATTACGTTTGCAGAGTACAGCAACCTTGCAGACTGGGGTGCTAGCAGCCAGTTCAAGATGGATGTTGCAGTTGGCAAGGTGTCGTCTGGAGATCCCGATGACTCCTTTGATGATGGGACCAGGCGCTCTTTGACCCCCTGTGAGGAGCAGGTGAGGCAGTGTTGGAGGGATAGCAAATGACCGATCGGCTCATGGACTGAGGCAACAATTTCTTCTCTTGTGTGTGCGCTGACGTTGCTGCCTGCATACGCCTGATCCTGTGATGAGCGGGATGGGTGGGCATACCGTCTCATGTGCATGCTTCTGTCTTTCCTCCATGACTATGGTTTTGGTGTGTGTTGTAAAGCATTTAAAAGGTTCACTTGGTTGTGTGCAACCTGGTCGCCGAATGACAGACATTGTGTGCATTGTGTCCAGCCGCACACAACAGAACTGATATTGTATGAAAGCCTGACCCACCTTCTCAGATCCTTGCGCGCATGCCTTGGTTGTGCTTTGTGCAGAATTACCAAGAGCCTTTGAGTAGCCAATGCAACTACCCCCCGATCCAAGACGAAAGCGCAGACGTCATCAAAGTGAGGATTGGATTGAGGCCAAACGTTGACGGAATCAAATGCATTGTGAAGGGGCCAGAGTTTTCAGACAGCAACAGAGACTGCCAGGACCCGGAGAGTGAAGGCGGGGTATGCCAGCCCGCCCCCCCAACCCATATTGAGGCGCGTATGTGCTACTCAAAGACAGCCTATGCGGAGCGCCCATGGAGGAAGAAGAATCGGCCATACCCTGAGGTAGACTGTGTGCGTGTGTGCATCATGTGTGCATGTGTGTATGTGTGGGAGGAACGAGGAGGTCTCATGCTTGTTTTTCAAGAGGTGTGTTGATTAGTTGATCGCTTTCTCTGGTCACACAAGCAAGTAGGAAGTCAGATCACCATCATTGTTGAATAACCATCTCAAATACGCAAACCACATCCCCCCTTTGAACACGCCAACGTTAGATCACAATTGCCTTGGGGCTTGTGTGCAGAGGAAAGACATAAAACTGGCTTAAATCATTGCATGAGCCCAAGGACCGCCATCCTACCTCCCTTGCCCTGCAGATCTCTCTCCTGTGCCCGTACCTCATTGAGAAGATCAGTGTCAACCCAGATGAAATAGATGCCAACTCTGAGTGGACTGCGACAAAGGTAAGTGGCTGCTCCAGTTTCACTTTAAGCACATGTATCTGTGTAGGGATCTGGACAGTACACTGTTCATTGTGGGGAGTTGGTTGAGCAGGCGTTGGGGCCACCCGGCCACAGATAAACTGCTATGTGTTGCTGTGTCACTGCGCGATGCGCAACATCTCTCGTCACTGATGACACTGAGTTGCATTTCCTCTGGACTGACTCCTCCCTGCAGTTCTTTGATGATTTTGATGAAGTCCCCAGTGCCACATTCTTTGTCATGGTGCACGCACTGGCGGATGGTCCTGTGTGTGGCTGGGACAGCACAGAAGATGACACCTTTAGCTTTGAGCAAAACGAAGTAAGTGTATGCTAAGTGTGGTGAGGCACAAGGGGCCCAGCAGGTGCTATGAGGTGTAAGTGCATATGAAATGCATATGACGCAAGTGCATCAAGTTGAGTCGATCAACAAGTGTTGGGACCATACTTTGTCTGGCACTTCCGGCTTCTTGTCTTGCGGACAGCCCCTGGATTGCAGTGTGACCATTTACTCAGTGCCACAGTGGTGAGCATGGCATGCCATGGTGCTAGTTACTACATGAAGGGTTTCACCAGGTAGCATCTTCTTGAGCCCCATCATGCGCATGAATTAGTGTAACTCAGAGCTCAACTTCCTATCCTTTGCACCCTGTTGGCGTTTGCAGGAAGTAGGAGCATCTTACATCCTCACCGAGGTCGCCATGGGCAGGACAGATGGCGTGATTGCTGCAGCCATTGTATTTTCTGTCTTCTCCATCGCTTTCCTTGTTACCTACACAATTGCTGACACCTTGTGGTGAGTCCATTAACAGCTCCTACAAAACTCCAGTAGGAGGGGGGGGGGTAATTTGAGCACTGATCCAGCTTTCCTCAGCTTTCCTTTCTTTAGCCGATGAACCTTGCAGGATTTCCTCTGCGCTTACACAACATTTTTCGTAGATTGCCTTCTAAGTATTGAAAGACCCTGTTCTCCCTGCTAGCTTCTGAAAATCCTCACCATGCGATGCTGTGCTGTGCAGGTACAAGAGGACTGGAAAGGGCCTAACCTTCCTGTAAGCCACACATATCACATTGTCTACACTTCCTTGGGAGCTGAGACACTCAGTTATTTTGTGATCAAAAATGCACTGAAGCTTTCCAAAGATGCAACAACCTTTTTTTGTGCACACGATTGTGTTTTTCCTTGTGCATGTGCTGATGTATGAACAGGCAAACTGGTCATTAGCCCTCAGGCTTCTTTGTGGATCAGGGTATATTGTTTGCGATTGCCAGTGCCATGTGGCATGTGTACATTGTGAGGTGATGGTCTATCGTGCTATTATGTGAGCAAATTGTCTTACTCCTTGGAACTGGAGATGGCTTGTATTCTTAGTGTGAACCTTCATCAATTGTTTCCAATTTTCATTTACTGCCAATCTATACATTCGAACTTATTACATTTATTTTATTCAGGCTGGCGATACATTCAGTCAGACAACCTTCATTTTTCACTTACATAGTAAGTAAACTTAACATCTCACTTACATAAACCTGACTTCCTTCTCAAATTAATGTAAACTTAACAACTTACATAAACCTGACTTCCTTCTCAAATTAATCATCATGATACACAAGTGGACCTCAGAAAGAACATGTACGCTGTCCTGTCCCCACTGGGTTGCACTTCTACCGCCTGCTGCTAGCGGAAAGTGCATATTTCGATGACATATATGTACGTTTTATATAAACCATTTCAAATAATATGAAGGATACAATTAAGGTTATTTTGATGTGCCAACAAAGTGAGCAAAGCTGATGCAGCAGAATCATTGTGCTTGTTTGACCTACTACATAAGACGAGTGTATGTACTGTCAAGCATTGTAAAAAGCAGATCAATACTGGTCAACACCTATGCCCTTTCAAAAGTGAAAGGAGTACTTTCAAAGGACACATTCACAAACAGTGCAAAATGTCCTTCCAATCGGACACTTGCAAAGTATTGACACAGCTTCACTGTTGCTCGTCTGACGTGCATCATGCCTCGTTTCAACACATTCATATCCAACCTCATAACTCAGGAGCCATGTGTAGCCACAAACTTAACCACCAGAACTGAGTTGTGGTTCCTAGTGAGCCATCAATCTGTATGCTTGCCAGTGCATGGCCAACGTGCTAGCGCGGGACCCATACACAATACAAGCGCCTTGTCCAAGTTGGGCAAGACATGTTGCCTTCATTGGGTCTGGTCCTGCTGCTGCGTGGCACATTGGACGAGCATCGCAGTCGCTGGGACGATCTCATCCAGCGTTCTCACCCGCAGCAGCTCGTACAACTGCGTGGCAACTGCCTGGTAGCGTGGCAAGACAACGTCCAGACGCTGCAGCCTGCTCACCAGCCGCTCTCCAGCCACGCACACCTGTAGAGGACAGAATGTGGCCAAATGAAGACTGTACGAGCTAGTTCATCATTGGGGCTCGTGTGTCGGTTGGATGGGTTGACTGCTGGGCTTGCTGGTCACTGCCGGCCCGAAACAGGCGCATGGTATCCAAAATCAAAGAAAGGGATCCGGAATGCACTTTTCCTTCACGCACTCCCTCGTGCATGCCACCCCTGATCATGCACGCGCTCCCTTGTGCACTCCACTTCATACATGCAAACTCATGTGCAATGCGCTTCCTATTTCCTGCACCTTACGCCCTCACTCATGCACACCAGCCAGACACTCCCTCCCTCACTTCTGCCTCAAGGGTTGTACCTCAACCCATGCACATGCTGGGAAGAAAGCAGTCAAAAAATGTTTGGATGTGCCAGCTCATCATTATCATGCCAGCAAGCCGTACTGGCTCAGGTCCAAGGCTGTATGACCTTACTCTGCTTGATGTGAGCCTCTGGATGCCTGGCTTGCCTAGACCCCGAATGCCTCCAACCCCTGCCAGGGCCATAAGCACTTTTGGCCTTCCCCCTCCTTCCTTCCCGGCTTGTTCTGCTGCTCCCAGCCTTCATCTCCAGATCACAAGCATAATCAACATCAACCCTTCCCTCTTGCCTTGTCCTGCTGCTCCCAGCCTTCATCTTCAGATCATTAGCATAATCAACATCATGATCAACAACAGCAGCAGCAACAACAACAACAACAACAACAACAACAACAACTTGAAGGCTAGCCAGAGGCAGCGAGGGCCCTGTATCCTAACCCTTCCATTGCGCAACGACACTGCTTTATGATTAAGCTGCATGCCAGTTTGCTGCAACAGCATCCAGCCTCTTCTGCCTTGCACTAGGGGCTCTGCCACCGGTGCATTTGTTTCCCCTGCTTTGCTGCTCTCACCAACAGCATGGTGCAGCAACAGTGGGGGAGAGGCTTGTGTGCACAGCTTCAAAGAGCTGCAGGTTGTGCAGCGGCCCGCAAACGCCAGCGCGTTCAGGCACAGGCATGGGCGCTACCCGCCCTCCAGCAGAGCACGCAAGCAGTTGTGCACAAAGCAAATACTAGCGCGTCTGCAGTTGGCGGTGCATCTCAGCAGCAAGAGAGGACAGCCCCTCTCTAGTGCTGGTGGCCTGCAGCTTGTTTGAGTCTACCAGCCCGTTCCGCACAGTGCGGCATGCACATGCACGCTAGATTCCTCCACATGGGGCGCAGTGGCGCCCTGTCTATGCGCAAGTGCGCCTCAAACAACATATGCCACTCAGGCCACGATGAACTTGGGCGGAGCACTGAGGGTGGGTCTCCATCCCCGAAAGTGCACACCGTCACCTGAGGGCACCCCGTAAGCGTACCGCCTCCCTGGGCAACCCGTAAGCGTACCGCTTCCTGGGGCTCCCCAGAAGCACATTGCCACCTGGGGCTTGCCATGAGCACACTCCCACCTGGGGCACACTCCCACCTGGGGCACACTCTCACCTGGGGCACCTGGGCCAGGGCACACTCCCACCTGGGGCACACTCCCACCTGGGGCACACTCCCACCTGGGGCACACTCTCACCTGGGGCACACTCCCACCTGGGGCACCTGGGCCAGGGCACACTCCCACCTGGGGCACCTGGGCCAGGGCACACTCTCACCTGGGGCAGCGACTGGGCATTGAACAGGGCCATGAGCTGCTGGAGGGTGCGTAGGCCCTCCGCCCCGCCTATGAGCTCCAGCTGTGCAGCTTGCTGGCCCTCTACACCCTCAGGGATGGGAGGCAAGGCAGCGGGAGAGGGCGGAGACGCGTGCCCCGCCCTGCACTAGTGGAAGCACCGAGGCACACAAACGGGGCGGAGTGTGTGTGTGTGTGTGTGTGTGTGTGTGTGTGTGTGTGTGTGTACGTGCGTGAATAAGCAGGTGTGTTCACGCACACACCCATGTACACTCACACGCATGCATGCTTTGCGCTCATAAACGGGGTGCACAGGATTTGAGTACACCTGTTGACAATGTGCACATGAGGGCCTGGATGGCTTGATGCACTGCCCATGGACCTGCAGCGCTCCTGACAAAGAGCCGGGGTCGAGGCCAAGGTCATTTGGATCCTGTCCATGGATCCGGAGCGTTCCTGACTGAAAGCCGGAGTCAAGGGCTTGCTGATCGTTGGATGTTTGCTCTGGAACTTTGTTAGTTTCTCAAACCTTATCAGGACATATTTGAGGGACCTGATCGGGCACGCAGTCGCTGTTCATAGGTGCGCTGCATCTTTTGGAAATGCGCAAGATCCCTGAGCCTATGGTGCGGCTGCATTTTGGGCAAGCAACGTGTGGGCGATGGGGTTTGTACTGCTGGGTATGCGGCTGCGCTGGAGGCCAATGACTAGGGGAAAGAAGGCTCAGCACGTACTGCATCAGAAGCACAGGTGAGCACAGGCCTGGACAGCAAGGGGTGGGGCGGAGCACGAACTGCAGCACATACGCAGATAAGCGCCAGCTGAGGGCATATGGGTTTGAGCATGCGCTGCAGCATGTGAGGGATCAATGGGCCGAGCTTGCCGCTGCCCCGGGATGGCAGCGGATGCGTAAGACCCCACTGAGCCCATCACTTGCTTTGGCTTCTTAACCTTGCCCACACTCCAAACGAGCGGGCCAGGCGCGCAGATGCTGCAGAGTGTGTGTGTGTGAGTGCATGTTCACCTGAACAGATGGCAGGGGTGCGCCAGCATGCTGGAGAGCGCGCGCGCATCACAAGCCCATCAGGTACCTCACAAAGCCCGGCACATGCTCTGTGGCTCATACGTCTGTGGCATGCGCGAGGTCATGCGTGAGGTCATGCGTGAGGTCATGCTCTGTGGCTCATACGTCTGTGGTTTGCGCGAGGTCATGCGTGAGGTCATGCGTGAGGTCATGCGTGAGGTCATGCGTGAGGTCATGCTCTGTGGCTCATACGTCTGTGGCATGCGCGAGGTCAGCAATTAGGCCTCCCCGTCCCACGAGTGCGCATTGAGCCCCGTCAGATCCACACCCACCTTGCGCGCACGGAGCGCGTGGGGGAGGAGGCAGGCGATGGCTGCCGTGGCTGCTGCTGCGGCGGCTGCTGCTGCAGCTGCTCGACCAGTGCTTGCACAGCTGCCATGCATGCTGCTGTGGTCACGGGGCCGGGGGCGACATCCAGGTGCAGCAGGGAGGCCAGAGCCTGCATGAAGTTGCGGTGCTCCGCGGAAGCCATGTACAGCTGCAGCACACATGCATGCGCACACACGGGGGGGGTGAGGGTGGGTGGTGCATGCGCTGGGATGTGCGGCATGCAGCGCTAGGTGGGTAGGCAGTGTGCATCTGGTGTGCAGGGGGGGGCGCGCAGTGCGCTGCACGTCATGGGTGCGCAGAGGGTGTGGCGTGTGCAATGTGCCATGTGTGTGTGTGTGTGTGTGTGTGTGTGCAATGTGCCATGTGTGTGTGTTCCAGGACAGAGTGGATGGGGGGCCGTGCCAGATAGGGGGCGAGTGGTAGGGTGCGGGCGAGCAGGCGTGCAGGCGCACAAAAGCATGTGCTCTCATCTTTTGGACCCTTGCCTGCCCCACTCTTGCCAGCGTCTACACACCCTTGCATGAGCGCGCGCTCACGCAAGTGTGAGCACTTGCACTTTGCTTACTTGTGGCCGGCACCGCCCCTGTCAACGTGCTGCACGCAGGCGCATTTGCCTGCCCACACACTGGCACGTGCACACCCAATAGCACACGCAAATGCACACATACACACACACACTCCCGCACAGGCACGCACGAGCCCCCTCACCTTGTTCATGGCCGGCACCACCCCTGTCAACGTGCTGCAGCCAAAGAGGCTCTGAAAGTGGCGCAGGGCACCGGCCAGCACATCCTCAGGCGCCGCCGACGCAAGGGCTGCCTCTGCAGCAGCCATGCTGCTACCCCCAGCCAGCAGCTGTACAGGCAAGAGCACAGAATTAATTGTGTGCACATACGCGCGCTTGTGTGTGTCATATGAGTGAGCCTGCATGCGCTTGTGTGTGTTTGTGTGCTCGTGCAAGATGTGCAAGGTGATTTTTTCATTGCCACTTTCTGCCCAGCAACACCTTAGACTGCACACGGAATGTTTAGAAGGCAATCCACCTCTTGCCTGTCTTTCAGGAGCTAAATCATCCACCACTTGCGTGCCTCATGTGCTGGATCATCCACCTCCTGCCTGCCTGAAGCGCTTGATCATCCACTGGTTGCCTGCCTCATGCGCTAGATCATCCATCGTCTGCATGCCTTACGCGCTACATCATCCACCACTTGTGTACCTCATGTGCTCGATCATCTGCCACTTGTGTGCCTTATGCGCTTTATCATTCATCTTGTGTACCTCTTGCACGATATCATCCACTGCTTGTGTGCCTCATGCACGAGATCATCCACAACTTGTGTGCCTCATGCACGAGATCATCCACCGCTTGCGTGCCTCATGCACGAAATCATCCACAGCTTGTGTGCCTCATGCACGAGATCATCCACCGCTTGCGTGCCTCATGCACGAGATCATCCACAGCTTGTGTGCCTCATGCGCTGGACTTACCGCCTGCCCCTCATGCAGGCAACATGTGCTCATCCCTGCTCACCTGCGCTTCTGCTGCCACCAGCTGCTCCACAGCTTTGACCAGGTCTGCACAAACACAAGCACAGATTGGCGTGCTTGCGAGTGAGCAAGCAGGCAACAGTTGTGTGTGTGTGTGTGTGTGCGTGCTTGTGTGTTTGTGTGTGCGTACGTGTGTGCACGCGCATGTGTGGTTACAAGTGTGTGCATGCCCACCCACCTACTGTCAGCACACCTGTGCTTGCGTCGCACAGCCTTGAGCGTCGTCTGTTGTGCATGCAGAGGATGCGCGCAGTTTGCACACACCAGTTGGCCGCGGCGCTGAGCTGACTGGTATCCCTCATATGCAATGCAGCCATTAAGCAAGCTTTTTGTAGCTTGCTTGGCACCACGGGCGGTGCCGCACATGCGTGCGTGTGTGTGTGTGTGTGCACTGTGTGTGTGCACTGTCTGCGCGCGCGTGTGTGTGTGCGCGTGCGCGCGTGCATGCATGCACGTACGTGCTTGCATGTGCGTGCAGATCCACCCAATGGACTCCTTCTCCCCCTGTGCTCGTGTGATCGTCTTGGGCGCTCCACAGTGTGCACGCATGTGGGGCCAGCTGGATGACATGCGTGTTTGCAACGCACGGGGGCCAGCTGAGGGTGTACCGCCGCGCAGGGCCCACCTGAGCACCACTTGCCACACCCGAGGGGAGCTGCCGGGGTGGCAGCGCCCGCGCGTGTACGTGTGCCTGTCCCAAGTGTGGCTTGGCACCGTGTGCGCTGCCGCGTACAAAGCAGGTGGCTTACGCTGCCAATGGCAGGAGGTAGCCCTGAGAGCATGCTGCGTTGTGCTTGATTTGGGTCAGGATTTGCGTGCGCGCTCGCAGCACCCTCCCGCCCACCTGCGGGGGTCCCGGGCGGCCCGGCTGCCTGGGTCGTAGGCTCCGCGCGCGTGGCCAGCACATCCAGCAGCGCCTGCAGCAGGAGGCTCAGCTGGCCTGCGGTGCGCAGCGACGCCACCCAGCTGCGCAGCACGGCCAGGACCTGCGGGGGGGACGCACGTGCAGCAATGCATGTGTCCACGTTGATGGGCTGGCGTGGCACCCGAGATGGAGCCCTGTTTTTTTAAAGAGCACCGGGGGGTGGGGGGGTACGGAGGTGCATAGAGAGGGGAGGGTGCAGGCGGGTGTAAGTGGGGGGGCCCAAGTCGGGCTCTGCGCCCATGTTGGGCAGTGTGCAGCGGCTGAACAAGCCACGTGACCTGCAGGGGCTTATTTTAGGGCATATGCCACGGAGAGAAGGGGGGGGTGACGGGGTGCGTGGAGGTGATTTGGAACGTGTGTGTGTGTGTGTGTGTGTGAGCGTGCGTTGTACGCGTGCGTGTGTTCATGTGTGTACAGGCAAAAGGCAGGAAGCGCGCGGCATGCAGCGTGCACACTGTGGGGCCTGGCTGAGCAAACAGGCCACACCCCACCCCCGCATATCTGTTCACCCACCCGACCCCTTGATCCCACACACCTCGAAAACCTCCATCACACACGCGCCTGCCTGCTCGCCCGCGCAAAAATGCACATGCACGCGCAC
>LKMJ01006479.1_pt1 | contig 11039 bp, 10 predicted proteins | sample 643391 | NCBI WGS metagenome assembly LKMJ01 (sample SAMN04112250, study PRJNA286221) | soda lake metagenome | biome: soda lake; feature: Kulunda Steppe; material: water; isolation source: sample PL-Br10 brine of Picturesque Lake | place: Russia: Kulunda steppe | collected 2010-07
GCAAGCGTCGCGTCTTCAAGCGTTGTTGACGAGGTATCTTCGAGGTATTCCGCGATTTCATCTATCAGAACGACAGAAGGCTGATCGCTGAGATCAAGCAAATCTTTGAGCGTGTTCGTACCCGGGACATCCCGATCTCGGTCGTAGCTTTCGATCTGACGGTAGCCTTCTAGCCCGAACAGCTGGTAGGCGATTTCCCCCCACATCGTGTTCGTGTCTGGAGCCTCGGGATCGGACCGGCTGCTTCGAGCACTCTGTGCGTCGACGTGTCCACCAACGAATACTGCTGTATTCGCATCAAGCCCGTCTTCGGTTGCATCGAGATAATCGGAAGCGAGTGGATCTTTGTCAACGAATTTCGGAAGGTTACCAATCGCTGATGGGTTCGTAGCGAGGTGATACGAAGCGATCAATTGGTGAGTCTTCCCACCACCAAACGTCGTGTCAAGACAGAGGATGCTACTCTTGTAGCCATGTGAATCTCTCCCGTCAGCTGTGAGAAACCGGCCTGTAAGGTTACTTAAGAGGGTCGTAAGCCCCTCTGTTGGATATGTTGTATCAAAGAATTCACTTGTATTCCGGTATACCGCCGCCGCCTCATCGGATTCGTGCGCGACAGTTGCCAAGTCAGCTGCGAATTGTTCTTCTTCCAACGTCCCGTCAATAACGTCGGATCGAGGTTGGCAGGCCTCGAAAAGTGTGGTTACCTCACCCCTTTGTTTACTCATATGACCTCAAGTGGCGGGCACGTCAACATAAAACTTCCATACGAATTTGTCGAACTTTTCCCCCGAGTTTTGGAAGAGGACTGGAGTCCGCATATATACCTACTAAATGAACCTATTGCTGAGGAAGTGTCGTTTCAGAATTGAGTATGGATTGATTGTGATTTTAAATACTAATCAAGCAGTTTGTATTTCCCCTAGATTCACCGATATGGACGGGATGAAATATAGAAATACAAATTTATTTTTAAGTACATCCCATCTATTCAAATGCAGTTGTCAGCTCGGTGACGCCGTAAAATGGCCGCGTGGTCACGCACGCGACCGGGCTGTACACTGGGATTGTGTAACAGCATGATTCAAAAACAACTCGACCGAGATAAGACCCTCGGACCGACTCCAGCTGACGTACCGCTCAATGCATTGCCAGTTATTGAACTATCCCGTGAGGACATCCAACGAGCGCTAAAACTCGCAGAACAACGCAACAACTCGTATAGTGCTATTGATGGGGGCGTCGTCTTTGGCGACAGAAACTCCCTCACTAGCCATCAGATCGGGCTTCTAGGTGAGCTTGCCGTTGCGAAACTCTATGGCATTGACATAGATTCTGAGATATACGAGTGGGGTGATGGGGGGAGAGACCATTTGCTATGCAAAATGGAGTTGGATACGAAATCAACTGCGACGACGAAGATCCAGCGTCCAGAATTGTTGGTCCGCGCCGATAAAGAACTACAGGCAGATCTGTATATCCGAGCTCATATAATTAACTGGGACTCGTCGGGGGCTCATGTCCGTCTTATCGGCTGTGCCCCGCGAGAAGTAGTTGAAGCGCAGAAGCCCCGTTGTCACCCAGGAAGCACCGAAAATTACGTTGTATCCCCGGAAGATATGAGCTTGATGCCGGTACTACAACCCACTGGCTCCTAGATCGAGTCAAAAACATTATCCCATATTTTTGCGTGTAGGAACAGCGCTGCTGCCACTTACCTGACCGTGCAGAGCGAGCGCAATTTAATTAAAATGAATGAATATAGGAACTATGTCGGTACCTGTGAGTGCGATATACCGGTCACATCACTCTTACTAGGTCTTGAGGATTTCAAAAGCCCCCATCATGTAAACATCCAGTTTCACATAAAAAGGAGTTTGAGAACGTTACTTGCCAAAATCACCGTATGTAACCCGATTTAGAGAATTAATTGGAATGTATATATTCTATTCCAATTAGTGTTTACAAGTGAGGCATTTATTTAAGAGTAACAAGTAGATATATTTATTTGCAGATGACAACTGATAGATCAACAAACAACGAGTTAGTACCGATAACGCCTCAAAAGGCGACAGAAAGATATATCGAAGAACGAGAAGAAGACGCCAGTTACGATACGATTCGTACGAATAAATACGCGCTTAAACTGTTTATCGAATGGTGCGAATCAGAAGGGATTGAGAATCTAAACAGTATTAATGGGCGTCTGTTAGCCGATTTTAAATCATATTGTAAATCTCATACCGAGAAAAACAAAGTCAGTCTCAACGGCACGTTATCTGTTCTTCGCAGGTTTATGATTAAATGCGTCGATATTGAAGCAGTTAGCCCAAATGTCCCTGATAAAGTTCCTATTCCGAAGATGGTTGACGATGAAGACGTTTGTTACGACAAACCATCTAAAGAAGAGGTAAGACAGACTTTGGAATACTTAGAGAAGCACGAACCTGCATCTCGCCGGCATGTTGAATATGCCATTATAGAAGAAGTCGGCAACAGAGTCGGATCACTACGGGGGATCGACATTGAAGATATAAATCTCGAAAAGAAAGTCATCAAGCTTCGTCATCGGCCACACAAGGACAACGGTGATGTAAAGGGGACACCGTTGAAAAACGGAAACGACGGCGAACGTCATATTAATATGTCTGATGATTTAGCGGATCTGATTCAGCAGTATATTAATAGCCCTGATAGACCTGATGTAATAGATAGATTCAACCGAGAACCACTTCTGACAACAAAAGATGGCCGGATCTCTGTAACTACAATCCGTCGTGACCTCTACAAACTCACCCGTCCATGTGAGTATACTAATACCTGTCCTCATGACAAAGACATAGAGACTTGTAAAGCTGCAGAAAATGAACATGCCTCAGAATGTCCATCTAGCTACAGTCCCCACCCACTCCGCCGTTTTTCGATCGAGGGGCAGATTGACCAGGGAGTGCCGAAAGACGAACTGGCAGATAGAGTCGATGTGTCTGTCCCAGTACTGAACAAACATTACGACAAGCGCACGAAAGAAAGACGGCGAAAAGAGCGATTATCGACCCTAGAGAAGTTATTCGAAGGGTATGGGGACTCATCAGAAACTCTCACCGAGTCCGAGCTCAAAAGCATTATAGATGAGAATGGGATGATTGATCCAGTGGCACTCAAGCAGCTAACTAACGATCTTCATGAGACAAACCCCGAATCGTCAGACACCGATACCACTTCGGATGCGGAGAACGACCAATGTGAAGATCAGTTATCCATTGAAGACTTCGTCGAGAATTCCACTGCAATCAGTCAGCCAGCGCTACTGCCGGTTATTGGCGGGCTGGCTGCTGGTCAGTGGGTACCAGACCGACTGCATCGAGAGCTTTCTGATATGACCCCTACCTCAGAAGATTCGATCCAACCGAGTGCCGACCGGGCTGCGAAAGGGATAGCTGCATATGCTTGTTATATTTTCATGGTTGCAGTAAATCTCACCCTTGCTGGGATCTTACCAGTATAATCGCTGTGTCGAATTACATGGAAGGATTCTATTTCCTAAAAATTGTGACTGAAGAATGCTTTCACCCTCAATTCAGTAGATTAAGATAGGGTAGCTCGCTGATTCACCAGCAGTAGGAGCATAACTATTGACTTGATCTAACCCAATTTAATAGAGTCAGGGGTAGCTGCTTCAATTAATTTCACGTGCCACGCTTGCTGCGACTTCTTTTCCTCTTTCTTAACGATTCCTGCCGCTCGGTCAAATCGATTCTGTATTTTTTCCGCTTCTCTCCGTATCATTTTCCTAGCCTGTTCCCATTGATCTGCGGTATATGCGGGCTTTCCCATACTACGAGCTATAATGGGATTTTTTTGAATCAACCGTCCAGGATTGTGTTCCGCGATAAGTCGATCAACTCTGTTCTCAAATCGTAGTTTCTTTTGGTCGATTTGTGAGCTAGTTAGGTCTGTAAGTGCGTTAATGGTATATTCTTCATTCCACAGTTGGAACTCTTTTTGCATCGAATCAGAGGGCAATTCAGGGTTCTGTTTGTCACGAAACTGTTTACGGATGTCCATATCAAGAGTAAGGAATTGATCCACAAAAACAGCCGGGGGGTATAATATTCATTAATTAATATCCCGCTTGTTGAATACTAAGACACAGAGAGTATATTCAAATTAATCTTTGATGCTTTCCTACTGAATCCGGATAGTAATCCACCACTGCCATTATTCTCAACAATTAGCGCATATATTTTACCGCTAGAACGCTTCTGAATGGTAGCTTCCTTTACCGATGTTGTCGGCGCCTCTTTGTACTCTCTAAATTGTCTTCCGGCTGCATAATTCTGATACCCCCTTTCATCAGTAAGAAACAGGTCTACTTTGGGCCCATTCCGAACAGTAAGCGATATTTCAACAATTCCATCCACGGGACCCCGAAATTTTGTGCCAAAATATTCCCCTTTACTTATCTGAACGGTATCATTGAAGAGCGTCGTCGGGTTCTGTGCCATATTCTAACAACATATCCACCAGTGTTAAGACATACGCTGTAAACGGTGGGGGAGACTGCAGATGTCAATTACAGCATTCTGTATAATGCAAAAGGGTAATCTCTCAAAAGTAATTCAACAGAGCCACGAACTGCTATCTATACTTTCACTACCCTTTGCGGGTATTTTTGTCGATAGATTCAGTAGTAGTATGTAGACAGGTGGGGGATCTGTTATGAATCGAAGAAGATTCATCGGTACTGCAGGTACAGCTTCTTTATTATTCTCGGATACCGTCTCGGCTGCCAATAGCTCTCCTGGTGACGAAATAGATACCTCATTTTTTGGCTCATTACGGGAGTTTGAGGAGCGAGAACGGGGGGATCTGCTGATCAAGTGTACAGACGCTCTATGTGTCGCTGACAAGGCATCTAGTGAAACAGCTGATCACATTATCAAAGACGTTGATCAAATAAACCATCATATCCGGCGAGTGAGATTTGGGGTACGTATCCTCAACGAGCGTAACATTACGAGTGCAATCGACGAATCGATGGTTCAAGAGGTGGAGACACGGTCTGGGAACGCGACCAGATTTATCCCGCTTGTGGGGAGTTTCAACAATCTCCAAACGGCTGCTTGTGCTGTTAGTAACGAATCAGAGCCGGAGCCGAAAGATGTTGAGCAGTTTCTGTATGCTTGTCTCACATTCGGGTTAGAGGTTGGTCTCTGGTACTCAACAGCCCCATATCAGATGGCGTGGCGAGGGACGAGATTTGCCTCAAATCGAACGCTTCTCCGCTATGCGAACCACGGATGTAACGGCTGTATCGCCCTCGTTATGAGCGAAATTCACTGGGCACTTCGCGGTATTCCGTATACTACAGTCTCAGATGGACGAGTAGAGTTCGCGTTTAACGAGATTCAACGGCTTCAAAAATTCGCACAAGAGGAAGATTACGAGGTGGATCTTGAGATGGACCGAGAAGAAATTGAAGATATTCTCGAAGTGCCCTTGGGTGGTGGCGGAGCTGTTGTTGCAGCACAAAGTAATCAAGGGAGCCAATTACTACATGACCTTCCGCTCCCGTTGGTTATTGTTGGTGGGATTGTACTATACTTACTCGCAAAAATAACCAATAAATGATGCATGTCGCTTATGAAATCGGTGTCAGGAGAAATGAATAAAAGAAAGATGTCTGTAGAAGAGTTGAATTATGAGTAATAGATATTCTCACAAAGAGTCTGAATACAGTCAATATGAATCAAGATGAAATAGAGGTTCATCTCAAATCTTCTGAACCTGCTGGCAGCTATAATCCAGAGGTTAGTCTTCAGATCACTGCGTATCTTCGAGAGGGCAACGAAATCAACAGTAATACGCTCACATTTTATTGCAACCCTATTGGTACAAATTATAAATCATCATATCTTCAGGTTACCTTCGGTGATTGGTCGAAAGTGATGGAGATTCGTGATTTCCTCGCAGATTGTTTTTCTAACGACATCACCAGCAGGCAAGCAATGTCACCGTAGCAGCCCGCTTGAACGGTCTCTCCTTAACTAAAGAACTGCTTGGATACGTGGCTGTTCAGCTGAGTTACGGGCCGAATTCTGCTTGTATTTGCTCTCGGTGGAATTCGATAATATCTTCAGCGATTTCTGGAGTGACCTCGTGGCCGATACCTTCGTAAATCTTGAATTCCGCAGGTGCGCCCACGTTTTCGTAAATCGCCCGGGCAGTTTCAAACCGCTCGTCAACCTGTTTCCAACCGAAAATATCTATCAACAATTGCTGGCGTTCCTCACCGAAATGTCTGTAACTCGGTGAGTGTACATATTCGCTCGGGTGATCCAACTCATCAGGATCGCCTTGATCTTCAGCTCCGATATACCGGAACTGATTGACATCCAACCACGCTTCTCTATCGAAGTCTGTTCCGATCAGGTCGTCAAGGTCCGAAACGCCAACCGCCCATGGAAGCCGATCCATCTCAGGCTCCCCGATAGTCGGAATCTCTTCGTCAAGCTCCTCTTTCGGGATTGTTGCAGTCCCGTTTCCGCCCCCTGAAATAGCGTTGACTCGTTCCGGATGCAGCATCGTAAACTGGCTAGCCCACCGACCACGGGATGAGTAGCCGTCCAGGTGGAATTTCTCCGGTACATCATAGGATTGATCCGCAAGCCGGTCACGTGCATCCTCTACCATCGCCAACAGTTGCAGATCCAGACGCTCGGTCGGTGGGTCAGTAACCTGCAGTGAATTGTGGTCTAGATTCCTGAAAGATCCATCATCGGCCCCCCCTGGAAGCAGCGCAACTATAGATGGAACTTCTAACTCCTCTACGATGAATCGTTGCCGACCACCTTCAATGTCACTTCGTCCTGAATCCAACCGTTCCTCACGTTCCGATGTTTCCCCTGCCCAGGGGCTGAATCCAACGAATAATGGGCGTGTATCGGCGTAGTTCGGTCCGTCGGCCGGGGTCGATATACCTGGGGTGTATAAGAAATACGGGAAGTGAAACCCGGCGTCGGGGTCTGCGTCGATGAGCTCCAGAGTTGATTCTACTGGCTCAAAGTCATCCACTGACTCATCAACCCTGATGGGAGCTTGATTCCCTCGGATTTCAAGTCCACTAAGTTGTGGATTATTCACTGAAGCCTCGCAAAGAACTGTTAAGAGGTTGTCTGTCACTTCCACCTCGGTTGAAATGGTCAAAGCAGTTGCCTCACCGACTTCAGCATAAATATCGAGATCCTCTTCAACTACCTCGCCGTTAATTATCACATCGAATACTCGTTCCTGCTCAGCTGAGAAGAAAATTTCAGCCAAATGCAGTGTCACCTCATATGTACCGTTTTCCAAGGAAACCTCTAGTTGAAACTCCTCATCGGCCCAATATGCCGTTTGATATAGGCCGTCGTGTTCAGTTCCTTGGATTTCTCCAAACGTTGGTAATGAATCGTTCTGGGGTCCTTCCTCAGGATTCGAATTATATGCCACCGGGACTGGGTCAAAATTGAGCGTCTCATCCCACCAGCGAGTATGCTCGGGGAGTGCTACGTTCGCGCCTTCAAGTTCGATGGCTGTGCGAGTATCTGATGTTGGGTGAAATTCGTACTCATCTATTACCGGGGCTTCGGTAAGATGTTCACCGCCAAAATCCAGACCTAATAACACTTCGTTGCCGTTCTCATCGCTCCCAGGATCATCTCTATCTCCGTCATTACTGGTAGGATCATCGCCATCTGGATCTTCACCTGAACATCCTGCAATTAGAGGGGCCGTGACAACACCCATAGTTTGCAGTATTCGCCGCCGTTCAAGATTCATATTTATTCAATAGTATATTAGTGATTCAATCCCATTCATCCGGTAAATTTCTCCCCTTCTATTAATTTCGACATATACTTTAGATCGGTAACTTGTATCTACAGCGGTTAGCGTTTTCAGACTCTTCGGAAAACCAGGGTCGATTACTGGACTCGATCTCTCTATTCAGCACGACAGTTTAGATCTATCATTCTTTGATGATTTCAACAGAGCCAAATCAGTCTAAATATCGTTGAGGAATCTCCGTCGCTGCTCCAAACGGACTTCGCGTGAGCGTTTGTCATAGTGTTTGTCCAGTACTTTTCTACTCACGTCCATGCGATCACCAACAACCTCAACAGGCACATCCTCTGTCAGGTAGTGCGTGATGCTTCCCCTACGAACGGCGTGGGGACTAATCGCTTCAGGACACTTTCGGTCCAATCCCTGCTCACAATCGGGGCATGGTTTATCGATATAGCATGGAGCGGTGATCCGGTTGATTGTACGGCGCATCGTGGTCCGAGTCATTCGTCCGTAAGCGGTCGTCAGTAATGGTTCACGTCCAGCGTCGCCTGTAACATTATGACGATTTGCCTCGATGTATTCCCCAAGTAACTCGGAGAGGTCTGATGAGATGGCAATGAGACGCTCACCGCTTTTGCCGTTCTTCAGCCTTGTTCCCTGATCTGGCCGATGCACAAGATCAATGTGCTCGTTATCCAAATCAGCATCATCCAAATCCACTGAATAGGCTCCACCAATCCGCATTCCCGTTTCCCATAGGAAGGCGAGCAGTACGTGTTCAGATGAAGCGTATTGGTACCGCGAAAGATACTCTAGAATTTCTTTAGCCTGTTCGGCATCGAGGATCTGTTCACTACTCCGTTCACTATGACGGATACGTGGAATCATCAATTTTGTATAGAGATTTTCAGGAACAGCCTCAACGGATGCTGCCCATTGTAGAAAGACTCTGAGGCCCGAAAGCTGACTTCGCATCGTGAGCTTGTTGAGGGTGCCCTTATCACTAAGCCAGAGTCGGTAGCTCTGAAGTTCGCGCCCCGAAAGTTCGTTCAGGTTTTGCAGCTGCGTCTCATCGCACCAATCCAGAAAGTGATTCATTCGGTAGCGATGGTTTCGGATGGTGGAATCTGCACAATTCATCGACTTGTGATCCAGGTATAATTCTACTGCTGTTTCTGGATCAAGGGGTTCGAGGTTGGTTTTATCCATGGTCATAGTTCACACGGGCCCCCGTTAGACAGCTTCTCGCGCGCGAATTTCTGGGGGAAGGGATCGTACGTAATGCGAACCAGTCCCGCCCGGACCCATTTGATTCTGCGAAGAAAACGGCGAAGCCGCGAGCGAAGCGAGTAGAGCGAACGTCGCCCCCGAGAACGGGGTCGATCGCTCGGGTCGATGATAGTTTTATTAGACCTCCTTATTTATTCTGGACCCATGGACCAGAACGACCGGTCGATCACCGCGTTTACGATGATCGGCCACTCGATGTTTCACACCTACGAGCTGGTCATCCCGATCTTCATCGTCATCTGGCTCGACGTCTTCGGGACGACGGCGGCGTTTCTCGGCGTCGTCGTCGGCGTGAGCTACGCGTTGACCGGCGTCGGCGCACTCCCCAGCGGGATTCTCGCCGATCGCTTCAGCGCGAAGCGGCTCATCGTCCTGTGTCTACTCGGGATGGGAGCGTCGTTTCTACTTATAAGCGGCGCGCCGACCCTCGGGGTGTTGGCGCTCGGCCTGTTGGCGTGGGGTGCCGCGGCGAGTATTTACCATCCCGTCGCCCTGGCGTTGATCAGCCGCGGGACGAAAGAGCAGGGCACCGCCTTCGCCTACCACGGGGCCGCGGGGAACGTCGGCGTCGCGATCGGGCCGCTGCTCGCGGCGATCTTGCTCGCGTTCTTTCACTGGCGGGTCGTCGCCGCCGTGCTCGTCGTGCCGATCGTGATCGCGCTCGTCGTCGTCGTCCGAATGGAGTTCGACGAAACCGCCGGCAGCGAAGCCCGCGGCGCCGACCACGCGAGCGACGGCAGCGGCGAGATCCGGAGCCTGAGCGGGTTCGTCGAGAACACGAAGCTGCTTTTCGTCGGTGGCTTCATCTTCGTGTTCATGATCGGCATCCTCTATGGGATGTACTACCGTGGGGCGATTACGTTCCTGCCCGATCTGCTGGCCGACGTGCCGATTTTCGCCCCGGTCGAACTCTACGGCCGGGAGTTCGAGCCGAGCCAGTACGTGTTCGCGGGACTGTTGTTGCTCGGGGGACTCGGACAGTACACCGGCGGCAGGCTGGCAGACATAATCCAGGCCGAGAAAGCGCTCGTGCTCACCTACTCGGTGCTGTTACTCTTGGCGATTGTGTTCATCCCCTCGCTGAGCGCCGGGTTGACCACGCTTTTGATCGTCGCCGGACTGCTCGGGTTCACCGTGTTCGCAGCCGCACCGATCAATCAGGTCGTCATCGCGAAGTACACGGGGGCGAACGTTCGCGGATTGTCGTTCGGCTACGTCTACGTGGGGACACTCGGTGTCGGCGCGCTGGGGGCGACCATCGCGGGCGTCATTCTGACCTACTCGACGCCGATGGCGCTCTTTCTCGTCCTCGGCGCGTTCGCCGCCACAGCCGCCTCGCTCGGCGTGTATCTGATCGTCCGGTCGAAGCGGCGCGACGGCGAGCCGTAACGAAAGCGGGGCGAACCGTGATCGCGGGCGCCGCCCGAGGACACCTACCGAAACCGATCGGTCGAACACCGCGTCCGCCGCCGGCTTCCGAAACCCTTTTTGATAGCCTACGCCTCCACGAGAGTGCAGGCCGCCTTAGCTCAGACTGGGAGAGCACTCGACTGAAGATCGAGCTGTCCCCGGTTCAAATCCGGGAGGCGGCATCATACTCACAGTTCAAATGCCTGCGGTGCTGCGCGGGTGATTTTCTGGGGTTTCTCGGAACCGATTTACCGACCGCGAGCTGTGACTGTCGTCGCACTTCGATCCAGATAAGTGGTACTGCGCGAAGGATCTCGAATACGTACTCGCGTACGTACCTGTGTGCATACTCCGGTACACGAGTGATCACCCGACTTCTGATTTCGCTCAGAACTCGGCGAAATACGGACCTACTCACTCACCGTGGCAGCGGAATCAACTCCGGCGGGTCGTCCCTGTTCCCACTCGACAGCGAGGACTGCGTCTCGAAGCGAGTTGAGTCTGCGCTCGAC
>LKMJ01006480.1_pt1 | contig 11039 bp, 9 predicted proteins | sample 643391 | NCBI WGS metagenome assembly LKMJ01 (sample SAMN04112250, study PRJNA286221) | soda lake metagenome | biome: soda lake; feature: Kulunda Steppe; material: water; isolation source: sample PL-Br10 brine of Picturesque Lake | place: Russia: Kulunda steppe | collected 2010-07
GTAGAAACCAGGCCAGGCTTTCTGGCATGGTCCAGGCTTACCAGGCTTTCTGGGTATGCCGTCCTGCATTACCCTCGGTTTCCAAAATAACTTAACGAAATTATGTTGAAAAAAGCCTAAAGCATTTCCAGGGTTACTCGGGCTTTCCAGGATTACTCTGCCGGAAAGGTCGACTGGTTACCAGCCGGATTACTCGCGTTTAGAAAATTTGGAAAGGGTCGTCGAGCATTACCATCGATTTCCGCACGTTTACCAGGTCAGTAACCAGCACGATTACCGCCGGCTTTCTGGGCCGGAAAGCGGGCCAGTAGGCGTGGTAATCCACACTGGTAACGCTTTACAACATTCCGACGTGGATGCTGCCCTGAGCTTGTTGCATTTTCAGCCTTGCAACTTGGAAGCACTTGCGCAACTTTTTTCCTCTTGGACTCACCGGTATTATCTGGAAAGTGTCATAGTAAAACATTCCAAAATGTTTAAAAAGTACAGAAACAAATTGAAAGACGATGGGTTGATCGTGCATTAACTACTGGTATGATTGTGTGGACCTGCAAACACTTTCCTTGAAGAAGCTGTCAATTGATTGATGCAGCTGCTCAAGCTTCTACCCAGGAAATGCCTGTGCCTAGTTGGTGGCAAGCTCGCCCAAGCCCTTTCAAATATACTAGTCTAAGGCAGTGCACATTTTTCATGCAAATTCTATTCAGTATATGCATGCTTGCCAGATGCACTTGCTTGATGACACAGGCTAGACTCCGCCCCAAAGAGCCATTGTAGAGCTTGGACCAGCTGAGCACAATACAAAATTGAAGCTAGGAAAGTATACAACAGGGCCATCTGCATGAGTCTGATTGGTGATGGATGCGTACAGAGCAAGTTGGTGCCTGTCCGACAAGTCAGTGTCTGTAAACAGCCATAAAAAGGCAAACTATCAGCTGCTGCGGACCTGACGGAAATCTCAAACCATGGCTCACTTCCTCATCAAATCCCTTTTTTCTCTTTAGCGCTTAAGTTCTACCTTCAAAGGCCTGGAAGTCTGCCTGGCGCAAAAAGCAAGGGCTGAGCTTCCTTGGGCAGGCTATTTGTGGCCGCTCCAGCCTCAAAATTGAGGCGTGTCGACAAACCTGGATGCGTAGTGGCCCGTAGCCCACTTTTTATCGTGCACACTCCTAAGGGTTGGAGTGGCCAACTCATTGCCGGTCCAGGTGGGCCCCGGCTCAGCTTGCTCAATCCACCTGCAGCCATCAGAAGAAGCACAAGGGAAGCCACTCTCTGGCCTTGCCGTCACAATCAGCATTGTGACCTTTCCTGGAAATGTGGCCGCATTTGCACATCAAATTGAGTGTTTTAGAGACACACACATTCGCCAGGTGACTCGTAAAACATTGAAAGTTGGCTGGCTGAGGACCTGCCATAATGGGCACCAGTGATAGATGACACTTAAACAAATACTGTCCCAAATCTTTTCATGCTGTAAAGGCCAACAGCTCCCGCCCACATAGCCCTACAGACCTGCATGCATCCATGATGCGACTGGTCATCCGCGCTGTCTGTGCTGCAGTGCTAGACACCAGTCCGGTCTGCATGTCCTCTGTCTGGACTTGTGCATAAACAGTGTCCCAATCAGGCCAGTAGTCACAGAGAGACCTGTGCGGAACACAAGCACATGGGTGAGAAGTGTTCCAACCATAGGCCAGTTGTCACTAAGGGACCTGCTCAAACAAAATTTTGTGCGGCTACTCATGTGCAAAATGGAAAGTCGAGGTTGAGGAGGGTGGGCCCATGTCGGCCCACAGCTATGGGCCCCTTGTATCACAGAGCAACCTCCCTTGGTGCAGCAGCAGGGCAAGACGGATGGATCAAGGAAAGTCATACTATGAAAAAGGGTGGATGCACAAGCACTTGCCTTTTCCAACCTCCAGCTTGTTTGGAGCACATCCCTGACACAGTATCAATCTAGCATGACAACAAGCCTCCATAGGTGGTACAGTGCATCTCATCCATCTCACTCACCCGAGCCAGCCATACTCACAAAGCCAGAAAAACTGGCCACAGTTCCCTGTCTCCACGTAATGCAGGAATTCCCGAGGCTTAGGCCCATGAAAGTGCACAATCTGTAGTGAGAAGAAATAGACAGCAGGCAATAAAAAGAAAGAGGGCGTCACCTAGAAATGCAGCAATAAAGCTCTCAAAACACTCCTGAATCAGCGCAAATTGCGGCTGGTACAATCAAAAATTGCTCAGTGTTTTGTAAGCTCTCTTGGCAAGTGTGCATTGCTCATGACCGGCAGAATGGTACAAAGGCAGTGCATTTCTCCTTGCAGCACGTCACTTGGGGTGAGCTTGGCAATTTGCGTAACACAAGCAAACCAATTCCGACTGCTGCAACCTGTGCCACAGTGAGGATAAATGGACGTACAAACACATACACACGATTTCCACTTACCGCGCCCTCGCGTTGAAATGTGTTGTACAGCTTAGAATTGAAGCGTTGGTGCAGTTCACGTGACAAGTTCTGCGGCAGTACCATAAGGAAGGCCATTGCTGAAGCCACACATGCTAAGTGGTGTGCAGGTCACAACCGAGACACTCAGGAGCATTAGATCCCACAAGACAAGCATAAGAGGATCAGCCAACTGCATGAGGATGCATGCAAGGTAATGAGGCCATTTAGCTCCCTGCCCTTCTCACACAAGCATAGAGCAAGCATACTCAGCTTGGGCAGGAATGGAATACTTGGGGCAAGTGCAGGGACGCGCTGCACTTAGTTCAGTGTACTCAGGAGGGCACACACTGTGCTCCTCTTCTGGGGGCTGAGCTGCGCTAGGCACAACAAAAGGTGCGCACCGCGGGCTGGTAGAACTCGTTGTACGCGCCCTGGTCCACCGGCCCGTGTACCCCAAAATGCATGCCTTGCTTGTTGGAGAGCACGAAGCTGCGCGCAGGCGAGGGACACAGCACACGCGAACGCAAGGCACATAAAGCCTGTGTATGGACGCACAGCAAGATTGGTTTTGGGCAGAAAAGACCGACAAATGATGCAAGCATACGCACACAGCGGGCAGTGGGGGAGCCTTTACAGTGCCTTCTGATCAGGGTTAGGCAGTACCCTGCTTAAATGGGATGGATACTTTTGCAGAATGCGAATGCTTGCTAAGCACCTGTTGCGCCGTATTTGTGTTGGCGGACTTAGGTAGCTGCGCGTCGCAGGGTTACCAGCAGGGACGCACAAAGGGTTACCAGCAGGGTTACCAGCAGGGACGCGCAAAGGGAGATCAAAAGATTTGGAATAGGGAAGAGGGGACAGGGTGGTGCTGTCTGTGAGGGAGCAGCGCAACTGAGGCAGGGGCCTTCACCTCTGCTTCGGGATGCCCTTGACAACTACCTCAGGCAGCCATTGACCCCCGCCGCAGGCAGGCAGTCGTGGGCACCTACTTCAGGAAGTCGTTGTAGGTGCGCTTGAGGTAGGGGACATGCATGAGCATGACGCCCGCGTTGGGGGGATACATGTTGGGGCGGAGCTCGTAGGCCATCATGAGGGAGTCGGGAAGGGGCAGGCCTGCAGGCACGCGCAGGGGTTGGGCGTGTGGGGCCGCACCAGACACTCCCTATTCACAGGCCTCTGCCTCCTTTAATTGCCCGCAGTGGCTTCAAGCCACAGCAGGGTTTAACCGTCCCAAGCAGCAACAAGCACATAAGGGTGGCGCCAGCAGCATGCGGGTGGCCTCAGCAGCAAGAGGGTGCCGTCAGCAACATGAGGGTGCGGTGATCACATGAGAATACTCTAAGCGACATGAGGGTGCCGCCAGCAACTTGAGGGTGCTGCCAGCAACATGAGGGCGCTGCCAGAAACATGAGGGCGCAATGATCACATGAGAATAGCCTCAGCAACATGAGGGTGCAACAAGCACATGAGGGTGCCGTCAGCAACATGAGAGTGCCGCCAGCAACAACCACATGAGGGTGAGACCCCAGGGGCTGTTGTCACAGCGATGCTGGTGTTTCAGCAATGCAGCAGTGTGGCACCAGATGAGACTGAAGCAGGGGCAGCCCCCTTTGCACGGTGACATGGCAGGGAGAAAATCTATGGGGAAACACTGTGGCTGAACCCTGAGCTATGGGCTTGCACCTGGATTGTCTGGCTACAGGGGCGCACAGCGCCATAGAATACGTTCTGGTCGGCAGACAAGCAGAATACAGGCCGGCAGGCAGGCAGAGTACGCACCGGCCGGCAGGCACTCATGCGGATCATCAAATTGGCTGCAAAAGTGTCTCACTAGCAAGGAGATGCCATTGTGCCACCTTCCGTGCACGGACAGGGGCTCCCTCCATCCACCCACCGAAATCATCCAGCGTGATGCGGCGCCTGAAGTAGACGTCGCAGTCCGTGAACAAGACATAGTTGTACCTGTGTAGGATCGTGAGGTAGGGACATGCATCAACTGAATTCTGGCGTATGGCAGGCATGTACCAGTGTGCTGGCCTGCTTGTCCTATTTGTGGATGCACAAGAGAAGGCTTATCCACCCACAGGTAATTGATGCACCAATACCGGGCCATGATTCAGGCTTGATTTCAAGATCTCGCTTATTGCACAAAATGCTGAGTGCATATACTTCCAAGCCTCCCCTCTCTCTCATTCACAAATAAGCTCAACAATATGATCATGTTCATGGATTACACCCACTGGCTAATTTCTTCCACAAGAGGCAGGTCCATCCTCTGGAACGTAGACACCAGCATGTCAGGGTTTGCGTACAGGTGGCTAAATTTGCTGTTTTTCTGCATCGCAGAGTCAAGCAATGGGGTACGTCTTGCACACAAGAAATGTAAAGCAACCTACTTAGAAAGGCTTCAGCATAGTAAACAATGATAATGACATGTGGCTTAACACATTAAGAAGGGCATCAGCGCAGGAAACAATGACAGGGCTGATTGTATAGATATGGTGTGAGGTGATGGCTTGAACAGCCTCCCTTTGGCTCATAAGCAACCATCAACACAAAGAGTGCCCTTGTGCTCTCATTACAGGGACTGAGTGCAGCCTGGAATGGGTTGAACAGCCCTGCTCACTACTCTCTGCCTCACAATGATGTTGCCTGAGCTCGCCAGAAGGACATACCACCAAAGATGTGCGAGCAGCCTTGACAAGTTGATTCTTCCACTTTGGCTCATGCAAGATCATTATGATGCCATGGTCTTCAATCCACCTGTGCATTGAGAGGTGGAAGCTAGCTTTGGTCAGGAATGTGCGTGCAGGCAAACGTGCACATTGTGCAAGAATCGCGCTTGCAAGAATTGCACGGAAAGTGCATTAGTCATTTTGAGCAAGGAAGCCTTTGTTAGCACACGGAGATGAAAGACAAGCTTGCTTGTGAGCTGATGCGACCCAAAAGGCACCATCCTGTCCCTCTCTTAAGAACACCTCTTCCTGGCACCAAGCGCTGACATGTGCAACAGGCAGGGTCGCTTCCCAGCAGCCTCAATGGTCATCATCATGAGCTGAGGCCCACGGCAAGAGCGTGCTCCCCACAAGGTTCTGCTGCTTGACAAAGGGCGCTTGTTCAGGTCAAGCAGTGGCAATCGCCTCACGTCAAGCAGTGGCAATTGCCTCAGGTCAATTGCCTCAGGTCAAGCAGTGGCATTGCGTCGTGATAAGTCAGAGATTGCGCGCATTGCCAGGCCGCTGCAGGCAGGACCTTCAGCAGTCGCGTCCGGGGGTCTGGTCCAACAGAGGAGGTGACAGGGGAGGCCCATGCTGTGCAGCACCCTCCCCCCCTACTGCAAAAGAAAGGAAAAAGGAACCTACTTTCTCGTAACCGAATGCACCCATCTCTCCCGCTGCCAGCTTACTTGTATATGTCTGACCCGGGGTCTCCCAAGAAGAGGCAGTAGCCTATCAAGCCGCCTTGGTTCAGCGCCGACACGACTGCAACCTGCAGGGAGGACAGGCGCAAGCAACAGCGTGGTTTAGCGTTCAACCTCCAGGCCTTGTGGTTTTTCGCAGTGCTCCTACCCAAAACACAAGGGAACGCGATTTTTTTTTGCTTTGCAGGATGCGTTGCCTTTTGTATGTGCACATCCCCACTGGCCTCATCATACACAACTGCTGCACACAGGCAGAGGCGTTGGCCGCACAAATAAGATGTCACTGCCGCTGCTGTTGTTGATCATTGTCGCATGACCTTTTCATGCAAGGATGCTCCACTACCAGGCTTGCATGACGCACTACTATCTCAAGCCAGGCCAAGACGCTTGCTCCAAGCTTAACCCTGGAAACCAGGTGGTCGGCAGTTTTCTCCACAGCTCACATCAGGTGCTCCATTACGGCAGCTTGCAGCCCTTGGTGTTTTCCCCATGCATGCACACACTAAAAACACAGATATACACACAACGCACGCATGTGCATGAATCCGTGTGGGCGTACACATGTATACATTAGCACTCATGCTTGCGCCAACATGCCCACCCTCACACCTTCAGCATGTCATCATACAGAGGGCTCCAGGAGTTGTACGTGAACACCCATGGCATCTTGTGCAGCACCGGCAGCGGATAGGTGAGAGGGATGTTGCCTTCGTTGTAGTAGATGGCCCAGCGCCGGTGGTGCCGGCGCTCCAGCAACGCCAGGGCTGAAAAGGTACTCACGCTGTTTCCTGTGGCAGCCAGGCAGGCAGGCAGGCCAAGGGCCACTCAGTCAGGCGAGCAGGCAGGCAGGTAGGAAGACAAGCAAGCACTTGGTCAGGCAAGCAGGCAGGCATAGGAAGATAAGCAAGCAGTCAGGTGGTAAAGAACTCAGGTGAGGACAGGGGGTTTGTGACTCTGGGAGAAGGCACTGAGTGTGTTTGCCTGCAGAGCATGGATGTCATGGTGGCTGCGTGGTGCATGGTCATCCAGCATGCTTGGATCATGTCACCAGAAGTGTCCGTGTCACCCAAAGATCTTCCTGCTGAGTTTTTTAATTCAGGTTCAGGACGGCTGTAGCCCTGCCTAAGGCGGTTCCTGAGTGGACAGCCAGGTCCAGAGCAGGGTTCACCTGAGGCAGGACTCACCTGACCCAGTCTGGTGACTGGAATGCTTGCAGGACATGGAGTCTGGTGACTGGAATGCTTGCAGGACATGGAGTCTGGTGACTGGAATGCTTGCAGGACATGGAGTCTGGTGACTGGAATGCTTGCAGGACATGGAGTCTGTGCGTCAGCTTGCATGCACATGCGCACAAGCGCTTGCGCCCTGCCCAGCCCTGGTCACGGCAGCACATACTCAAGCCGCCATGGAAAGGAAAAGGGGCATTCAAGGCAGGAGCACGGCAGCGGCTGAAGGCCGCTGCATGCTGGAAACGCAGAGGGCATATGTGCTCCTGCTGCAGGGCACACACACTCTGTGTTCTGTGACGCCCAATGTCTCCGAGCCGTGTCAGCGAAGCATGACTGCACGCGCAGGGGGGAAACCTGGCATATGCAGCTGATTGGCGGTGGCACGCCCCTGTCGTAATGGCTCCCATGGCACAAGGGTGCAAAGCGCGATGGCTGGATCTATACTGTGGCCAAGCAGTATGGCATCTCGCAGTGCTGATGCAAGCAAGCCCATCGGGACGGCTGCAGTGACCCCTGTGGCAGCCCACCACCCGCACGCAGCAGGAACTGGCAGGGGCAGGCTTGTGTGCTCCAAGGCAGCCTCTGCAGGGCTGCACACTTGCCAGCCCCCTCACCAGCATCCACGCCAGAGGCGCTGCTCTGCGTTGCATGAGCACACCTGCTCGCCAGTTGCGCCAGGCAGCAGTTCACGCACCTATGAACTTGCTTGCCAGCAGCGCCAGGCAGTAGTCCACACATGCCATGACATCACGCGGCAGCGTGATCGCCGAGCCCAGTGCCTTGGATGCCACAGGCAGGAGCGCCTGGGAGGTCACCACCTGCGCTGAAGGGGGGCGGCAAGGAAGTCATCTAGGAGGCTGCCATCTGTGTGCTCAGCGGCAGAGGCCTGCGGCAGTGGGCAGCAGGCAGCGAGTGCGTGGTGATTAAGGGCTGTATGAGAGGCGGGCACCAACTTGCATCGCCGCCAAGTTGTTTGGCGCCACAAGCCCTGCGTGTTCAATGGTCGCTGCATGGCCTCTGCAGGGAGGAGATAGAGATTGGGTGCATGGGTGCATACATACACGGAAGCGCAGGCGGCCCGGGGCCCCCCCGCGCCTTCGCGCAAGGAGCCTGCCCAAGGCAGCCAGATGCGGGCGGGGGGGGGAGGCGCCCTTAAAGTCTAGGCACCAGCTGCTCTGAGGCACTGGAGGCACTGTGCAGGCATGCCCGCCATGTCCATGGCACAACTTCATGCATATGCCTGCGGATGCGGTTCCAGAGGTACGTGGGCTGGCCTGCCCCCCCCCGGGGGCGTGGGCCTGCTGACTCGCCACACAGGTTGCATGCAGTGCGTGGGCGCAACAAGTGGCGCCCTGCGGCCTGCAGGGCATGCGGGCGCACCTTGTACCCGGCGGCGTGCAGGTGCGCCATGACGGTGGCGTTGCGCTGCGGGTCCACGTCAGGCCAGTGAGCCGCCACGTACAGCGGCAGGTCTGTGCTGATGCCCACCAGCTGCGGACAGACAGACACAGGCGCAGGGGCAGGGCCGCGCACGTGGGTGGAGCAAGCGTGAAGAAGGGCCAAGAATGGAGGGTGCCGGTGGGTGAGGCAGCGCTCCGGGGGAAGTGAAATACGCCCCAGGGGCAGGCGGGCTGGGCTGATTGGGATTGGGACGAGGAGATTCATGGATGCAGAGGGGGCGGCTCCCCCAGGTGTGCAAGCAGGTGGTCCACTAAGCCAGGGCTGCGCCTGCAGTGCTGGTGGGGGTCAGCACAGCCATGCCATCAGATGATCACATGGGTCCCCACAGCCATGCCATCAGATGATCACACGGGTCCCCACAGCCATGCCATCAGATGATCACATGGGTCCCCACAGCTGTGCCATCAGATGATAAACATGGGTCCCCCGGATGCAAAGGTACCATGCACGATGGATGGATGGGGCTTATGCTCCCCACTCCTTCGCCCCAGTGGCGCCCTCTCTGACACACGCCCCTCCACAGGCGTGCTTGCCTGCCTGCGCTGTCTGCGTCAGCTCGCAGAGCCTCCCGCCGCCCCTGCTCCCGCTCACCTGCATAAAGTCTCCCACCGTCTCGGTGTGGTTGTAGCAGTTGTTGCGGATCACACCGTCCCGGAGCCTCTCCCACCTGCGGCTTGCGCGAACAAGGGCCCGGCAAGCGGGGGCCGCAGTGCCTCTGTCACCGGCCTCTGGAGTGTACCACGCCAGCAGGCCGCGTGGCTAAGGGCCATGCCCAGTGGGGAGAGCAGCACCGGTCAGCGCCCAGACCCTGCCTCGTCGTTTCTTCTAAACAGGCCAGGCAGGCACAGTGGAGAAGCCAGCCCCTGTCACCAGCTTGGAGCCTACCCAAGTCTACGAGTCAACGGCCAGACATGGCCCGTCAGGACCATGATGCCCTGAGCGCCCTGGACACAGGGCCTTCGGCACCCAGCGCACGGAGCTTCAGCCCCCCTTCCCTTCAGTGAGTGCTAGGCCAACGCCCGCCTTGGGACGGGTACGTCTCCCAAAGAGCCTGTAAGGGCCTATGCACTGCGTCCTGCATACTGCAAGCCCCGCTCCTATAACCCTGTCATGGCCCTTGCCCCACATCAGCTGTGCTCAGGGGCGCAGCAGCCCCACACACACTTCCCCCCACACCCCAGGAGGAAGGCATGCGTGCGCGCACCAGCAGGGTTGCTACACTGCCCACATACGTAGCGATGCTACCCTGCCCACACTCACAGGGGTGCTGCCCTGCCCACGCGCCCAGCGCACGCACCTGCGGCAGTGGGCCACCCAGTCGTTCTCGAACCGCAGGTGCAGCACGTTGAAGCCCCACAGCCTGCCAGGGTCCCCCAGCTCCCCGCCCCACCCCCCTTGCTGCCCCCCCCTCCCATCCAGTGCCTGGGCCACCTCGTTGGTGACCCGCAGGATGTCCTGCGAGGGCTGCATGCCCTCCAAGATGCCCCATGCAAAGTCCTGCGCACGCGCAATCCAGCAGGGCCCAGGCGGTGGGAGGCCAGGCACGGCTGCGTGCTGCAGCTGAGTTGCACCAAAGCATGCGCACACACACATAAACACACACACCAGCACGCACGCGCACGCACACATACACGCGCATGCATATGTCCACCAGTTGGTTCGGTGGGTGGGCGCTTGGCCTGATGAAGCATCCAGCTCACCCCTTGCTTGACACGCATGCCATGCATGCCAAGCCGACCCCCCACACACTGTGTCATAGAAGCAAGCTGTATGGTATGGCGCAGCACACGTGCATTCGCACACACTCACACACACATAACACACACACACACACTGCACAAGCACACACAGCGGGCACGGAAATCCAGTACATGCACAGGCAGGGCAGGCCCAAGCAGCACAAGTGCAAGCGGCAAGGGTGGGGCAATTCCTGCTTGGAATGATCCGCAAGATAGGGCCCCTGCATGATTGGCACAGTGTCGCACAGGCATGATGGTCACAGGGGGGCAGAGCCTGGTGGAGTGAGCCTCCAAATAGGTGTCCAGGTCACCAGAGGGCAAGACCAGGCTACATGTGGGACGGCATACCTCCATTGTCGAGTCCAGAGGGAAGAGCTTGAAGAGCGCGCAATCTATGGAGATGTGGTCTTCTTGCCCATTCTCACGCTCCAAAATTTCAGCTGCATTTGTCTGGAATGGGCGCAACCTCACACTCGTGTAGTCACTGGAAGGTGGGGCTTCGGTATCTGTCAGCACTGCCATTCCCAGTAGAGCAGCGGCTCTGCGCACACACATTGATTCAGTGGGTCAGTGCAGTTTGCAAGGCAAAATCAAGGGAGAGGATCAATGAATGCGGCATGGAAAGAAACAGGATGACTGCAACTGTACTTGGTTATAAATTTGACTCCAAAAAAAAGCGAGCTGGCCTGAGACATGCACGAACGGGCGCGCGCGCACACGCATACACACACACACACACACAC
>LKMJ01006482.1_pt1 | contig 11039 bp, 9 predicted proteins | sample 643391 | NCBI WGS metagenome assembly LKMJ01 (sample SAMN04112250, study PRJNA286221) | soda lake metagenome | biome: soda lake; feature: Kulunda Steppe; material: water; isolation source: sample PL-Br10 brine of Picturesque Lake | place: Russia: Kulunda steppe | collected 2010-07
AGTTGTCCTGTGGATGGGCGGCTTTGATCCAGACGTGATCCCGCCCGCCGCCCGAGAGATCGTCAGCCCACGTCTCGGCGGCCTGCCGGCTCTCGAACTCGCGCAGCGACCCCTCGCGGTTGACCGCACGGCCAACCTTGCCGTTTCGCTTGCGCGCCGAGGGTTTGATGTCGACGACGAACACTACGCGGGGCTACTGGCTTCGATGATTTATAAATACGGATTCAGCTACTGGCCGGGTAGGCGTCGACTACGAACCGGTTAGTCGTCGGCTACCGGCTGTTCGGGCGGCGCGGCCGCCAGCAGCCGGTCGAGGGCGAAGAGCTCCGCGAGCCCGTGGCTTTCCCCGAGCCTCGAACGTGACCAATCTCGAACCCGTCGACGAGCCTGCTGTTCGAATGAGATGTGTGCCACTCGACAGTACTACAAAAATAATCGAGCCACTGGTGATGAGTTGGAGACATATCCCCCGTTCCACCACAGTGGGAACACGTCAACAGTCAGTTGCTCGGTTGGCTTGATCGATTAACTGTCGGCTGAGTCCGTCGACGCGCTGTCGGTCGTTTCAGGTGGCGTTACCTCAGGTTCTGGTGTTGGCTCCGGTGGCGTTACCTCGGGTTCTGGTGTTGGCTCCGGTGGTGTTACCTCAGCTTCAGGTGTTGGCTTCGGCGGAATCGCATCAGTAGCTTGTCCTGTCGACAGTTCGTCAGTGTCGTAGAACCAGCTGTTGTCGCCGCCGCCCCATGAGCCGTACTGAGTCTCGGATCCGGGAAGCTGGACAGTGCCGCCGTTGTCCCAAAGCGAGCTTTCTCTCCACTGTTGCCAGTTGCCTGTATCCGAATTTTTCACCCATCGCAAGTCGTCAGTCTCGGGTTCGTCAGCCGGAACCGCCGGTGTCTCTACTGTAGACGGGAGTTCGTCTTCCGGGAGTTCGGGTGGTTCGATGTCGACATCGACTGGTGGTTCGATAACGTCGATATCGAGCGGTGTCTCTACGAGTGTAGCTTCAACGAGTTGTTCCCACATCAGTGTTTCCTCACTGTAGACTCAACCGTGAGAAGCATAAACATAGTACTATTTTCACAAGAATGATATTTCCACAGTATAAAATCAGTCGAATCAACTGACAGCAACGGACCGGTCGCTGCCACCGATTGCTACGGTCGTTTCGTGCTGTCAGCGTCGTCAATCTCGATTCGGAACTGTTCTCCAGCGTTGTCTGGTTCTGGCTGCGTCGGTTTGTGTTCGTCCTGCTCAGTGGCCGACCCAGTCTGTCGCGCTGTCTCATCAGTTGGTTCTTTCGACCGCCGAAGCGATTTGTGTCGCTCGAAAACCGTAATGAGTGTTTGGTAGAATCGGTACGCTGTCACTCTTGCAAGGTCCCGAGATGCTGTAAGGCGAGTTTGCGTTTCCGAGTGGTGGTTCGACAGTTGGTCGGTGGCTACTGGAGCCGGGTCAGTTGGTTCATCCGTTCTACGGCCAGCAGCTATGCCCGGTGGTTGTCTAACCAAATCAGGCTCGACAACAATAATCGAGAGGTTGTCCTTGCCGCCACGCTCGTTTGCAAGGTCGATCAGCGCGGCCGTAGCAGCAGCAGGCGAGTCAGCATCGAAGACGAGATCCCGAATCTGATCGTCAGTCACCGACAGCTGTCTGATCTCGCTGGCAAGTCGTCTCCGATCATCGCCGTGGCTCCGCAGATAGCGGTCGTGGTAGACAGCTGCGTCGACGAAGGCATCGACGAGCCCGTCGCTGGTGATAACAACCACGTCGGTAGCGTACAGCGGTGTGGATCCGGTTTCGACATCGATTCGGCTGGTTTCGGGCCGTTCGTACTGACTCCCGCCGAGTGCTCGAGTGATCATGTTGCCCTCACGGTGAACGAGTGCCTCTACAGGCTCGATCTCGCCCCGCTGTCGACGGTCCTCGACAACAGTGTGGTCACGAGTGAGCTGGTCGATTCGTTCATTGGTACGGCTGAGAAGATAGAGTCGACTGTCGCCGACCCACGCGTAGTAGATGTAGTCGTCGACAATAACTGCTGCAACAACCGTCGTATGCGGGGTTGCTCGCTCGGCAGCCGCATACGCGAGGAGCTGGTGGTGAGCGGTTTTGATAACCGATTCGAGAGCCATCAGAATAACGTCGCCGTCGGTTTCGGATCGAATCGTCCGCATATTCTCGATCCGGTACTGTAGCTTCAACGCCCGGTCAGTGGCCGCGTTCGATCTTCGTGTGGGCAGGCTTGGTACGTCGGAGACAGCCGTTTCGTCTCGGATCGACGCCCAGCCGTTGTCAGTGAGTGGCTCGAACAACGTGACCAGTTCGTCACGGATCGATGTCACGGCAACTGTCGAGGCGATATCACCGTTGTCGTGGCCACCCGCGCCGTCGGCGAGAACAAAAATACCGAGCTGTTGGTCGCTGTCTTTGAGTGGGCCAGCGGTGGCAGTAGCGATGCTGTCTTCGTTGAGCCCTCCCTGTTTTCGCTTGCGGTTCCCTGTGTCGAGTCTGCAATCGTAGTTCATGTGTGTTTTTGCTGTGTGTCGCCGAGGAATTCGAAGGCGATTCCGTACGTTGGATGGACGAGTGCAACGGTATCGGTTGGGGCGAGAATGAGAGTATCCCGGCTCGAATCGGTTGCTTTGTTTTGGTTGGCCCGTTTTCGGTGACCGCGTCCTGAAAGCAGGTGTGTCCAGCCAGTTCCGTCGTGCCGGTCGACGTATGTTCCGTTTGTGCTAAGATCGTGAATGAACCACGTTCCCTCGTCATCGACATCGAACCGGGCATGAACGGCCGACAGGAACGACTGTGTGTCCGGAACCGGAACGGATGGCGATGGTTCGACACCCGCTCGGCCGACCGTATCGCCGGGGCTCAGCGTTGCTGTTGTGCCCTCGGTGTGGCCCTGAATAAACTGGATCCGGGCCTGCTCGGGTCGCGAGGCGTCTCGCCGCTCCAGCGCCCGTTTTATCACCGTCGTGTTGTGGTAGCGGTCGACGGGATGTCTTCTGGTTGACTGTTCGATTATCGCTTCGAGATACGGTGGGGCGTCGATCCCAAACGCCGACACCGAAACGTCGTCCTCGGCGGGCACTGAGCCAGCAAGAAGAAAAAAGAGGAACTTGCCGACCGCATACACATCCGTGTGCGCCCCGAGCGGTAGCGGATCGGTCGTCAGCGACGACTGCCCCATCTCGATCGGGTAAAACGGGCTTGATGAAAACACCGTGCTCCCGTCACCGAGATCCGGCCCGCGGTTGAACCGCGCTGCGGCGTTGAGGTCGATGATCTTCAGCGAGCCCTCGACGGTCTGCATCACGTTGTCGGGTTTCAGGTCACGGTAGACGATCTCGTTTTCGTGGATGAACGACAGTGCATCACAGAGGTCGATGCCGACCGCTCGGGCAGCTTCCGCGGAGAGTGGCTGTCGGACGATCATGTCTTCGAGACTCTCACCGTCGACGAACTCGACGACACTGTACGTGAGATGGTCGTGGACACCGGTTGCCGCTAACCGGACAATCGACGGATGGCCACCGGCAGCCCTGATCGACTGAAGAAACTCGATCTCGCGGTCGAAATGTTCGGTGATTTTGTTGTCTGGATTGATGCCGTTGAGCCGCTTGTACCGTGGGAATTTCACTGCCACGTTACGACCGGTGTCGGTGTCGACGGCGAGATAGACGATTGCGAACCCACCACGCCCAAGAAACGAGCGGAGCTCGTACCGACCGTCGACGAGGTCCCCGACGGTCGGTTCGTACACCGACGTACAGGGGTCGACCAGCTCGGCAGACGACGGCCGATCCGACCGCCGAATAATAGTGTCGTCCTGGCTGGCGTTCGCATCGATACTCGTCTCCTCGACTGTCTCATCGGCTCCGTCGCGCTTTGTGGGGTCGGTATCCGAGCCGACCATCAGTTTGGCCTCCGACGTGCCTGCTGGAGGAGCAACCGGTGAAATGGTGAATGAGGGCACATACCATGGTAGATGTGCGACGAGAAGATAACCTGCGTTTACGATTTGGTGATGCTACCAGTTGTTCGTGCCCGCAACTGTCCCGTTGTGGCTACCAGTGAGCTACTACCGAGCACAAACATCGCTAGCACAGCCTGGCTCAGGTGAGACGAATCGTGAGGTCGACGACATCGGCGAGCGCGAGCGTGTCACCGTCGGAGACCGGCCGTTCGTCGCCTTTCTGCAGTGGCTCGCCGTTAAGTCGTGTCGCGTTGACGCCGTGGTCGACGAGAGACAGTTTCCCAGCTTTGATCGTAAACGCTACGTGGTCGCGGTGGACGTACCGCGCCTCCTCGTGGGGTCGACCAGCAGCGACCATCGCCGTTCGTATCTCGGCACCAACCGGCTCGGAGGGCCGCACCACCAGCTGCTCGTCGAGCCCCTCCAGTGAGATACGAGGCTCGGTACTCGTCGCGTTCGTCGGCTCCTGGTCAGCGGCGGCTGGTGTCGCTGCTGGTTCGGTCTCGCTCTCAACTGACGTGGCCACCGAGTTCGGCTCTGTCTCATCCTGTTGGCTGGGTGGGGTGGTCGACGGAAGACTCGCGCCGCAGTCGAAACAGAACTCCCAGCGAGCGTTGACTGGTGCTCGACAGGCTGGGTTCGGACAGCGATGGGCTGGCGGCTGTGCGCCGGTACTGGTTTTCGGAGCAGGTGGCTCGGTGGCCTGTGCTGATTCCGGAGACGTGTCGGCCTGCTGTGGGCCGGGAGCCGCACTGTGAGGCTGTCGGAACGCACAGTCCTCGTTTGGACAGCGGCCCTCGCTGACTGTCGGATCGAACGTCGTGTTACAGTGGGGGCAGTCGACCTGTGTTGTCATGTGATGCGCTAGCAAGTGATGAGCCGAGATAAACACAGTCTGCGACGCACAGATAGGTCACTACCGTGTCTGATTCAAAACTGGATCAATGAACGGTCGACTGGTGGGTCGCTCTCTGCGAAATCAGCGAGTTGGATCGGGAGGTGTGGAATCGAAATCAGCGAGTTGAATCGGGAGGCGCGGGATCGAATCGAAAGGAGATCGGATACTCGGGTGTGACCGGCGAAATCTGCGTTGGCGTCTCAAGCAGAGCCGTGGCAGCTGTCTGTCGACCACGAGCGCGCTCGTGGATACAGTGCCAGTCGTCGCCCGAGCCAATGTAGGTGCCGTTGACGCTGGTGTCCGTACAGTGCCACTGGCCATCCACCACGGTAAAGACACACTGTCGCGGCGAGATGTAGCTGAGGGGGTCGACGATGTCGATGGTTGGACGAACGGCGGCGGTACGCCGACCAACGGAATCGGTGTGTCGAATCGGACAACATAGCCCCGTGTTTGTCTCTGTGAGTGTGGCAGCGGCGTCCGGACGCCCCAGTGCGGCGTACACTGCCGTCAGAAACCCACCGGCATCAGGATACCGCCTGGCTGGCATAACTCGTGTCGACTGCTGGATCACCCGTCCAAGCGCCACCGGACAGCCGTGAGCCGACAGCAACTCCGGATCGATACCGTCGGCTGGCCGCTCGGCTGGCGGCTTTCCAGTAAGTAGTGAGACAAACAGGATGCCGAGCGAATACACATCCGACCACGGACCGCTGTGGGCATCCGCAGTTGGCCGATCAGTCGGTGTCTGTTCGGGTGCCTTGTAGCCGTCGTCGTGGAACCGAGTGGCATCGGTGTCGGTCGTCCGGACGGCCGTATTGAAATCGATCATCACGGGATCGCCGTCCGGTCGACAGCGAATGTTCTCCGGTCGACAGTCGAGATAGCTAATACCGTTTGCGTGGAGATATTCGATCCCACGCGCGACCGGAACGCCGAGAGCCTTGATCGCTGCAATCCCCTCCGGAAGCGCCCCAGAAGCATGGCTGTCGGGCAGATCCATCCCCTCGACGAACTCTGTGACGATGTACTGGGGGGTGTCAGCATCGGTTTCGGGCAGGTCCAGATCGGTCCCGAGACAACGGGCGATCACGGTCGGCAGCGCCGCCTGCCCCAACAGCGAGCCGATTGCTGCCTCCTGACGGAACCGACGGCTGAGCTCTTGCTCGGAGTGGCGTCCGAGGCGCGGAAACTTCACCGCGACTGGCTGGTCGGTTTCGACGTCGACGCCTCGCCAGACGGTTGCGAACCCACCGCGGCCGACAGGTTCGATTATCTTGAACCGACTGGCGACCTTCCATCGTGGTGGTGACTGGACAGCCATGATTACCGGTGCTCGGTGGCCGTTGGCTGTTGTGATCCAAGTGGGACTTCGGACGCTGCGGGAGGGGTTTCCTGGGCGTTCCGAACATTGAGCGTGATAACGGACAGCGGGCTTTCCTTGATTAGCCGCTCGGTCAACGAGTCACCCAACGCCGTCCGTATCCTCCCGGCTTTCTCACCAGTTGTCGACAGAAACGCCAGCTCGAGATCGTGTTCAGCCGCGTAGTGGACAACCGGAACGTCGATGGCTGTAGTGGACGCAGTAACATGGTCACAGACCACAGTCACGTCAGCTGCGGCCGCGAGCCGTTTGACCGAGACAGACGCTGCGGCGGCTCGTTTTTCGAACAGCTCGGCAGCGTATCTGATGTGGTCCTCGTCTGAGTAGGCGTCATCGGCTCGGCGTTCGGGGTCGACAAAACAGATCGTCTCGGTGCTGTAGCCACCGATCAGTCCGACCCACAGCGCGTGAACGGTTCCACCCATTCTGGCTGCCAGGCCAATGGCTTGGCTGCTGATCTGTTGGTTAAACCGGAGGCTACTTCCGACCGGTCCCGTGTTGACGATCAGGATATCCCGTTTTGGAGCGGGTGTCGACGAGGTCACGTCGTCGGCGCGAAGCACGCGTCCCGAATAGGAGGTGACAAGCCCCTCAGTATCGTCGGTCAACGGTTTGGCAACAACGTTCAGCCGGATCTGTGTGTTCGGGGTTATTTTGACGAGATCAGCGCCACTGGAATCTGTTGGTGGATCGGTTGCAAAAATCCGGGAGGGAAACTCGTGTTCGATGTTCAGCAGCCCGGTGTGGACGGTCGTGCCAACCAGCGACTCACGGACTCCGGCCCGGCGTTCGAGCGGTGTCCCCGAGCTGACAACCGAAACGCTTGTCGCCTCCGGAACGGCGTGTGGGGCAGCCACGAGTGGGCCGTCGACGCAGTTGATCCGGATCCCGGTTTCGGCAGTAACACGAACTGCTGACTGTCCATCGGTGTCGGTCGACGGCTCGGTTTCGAACACCCGGAACGGAGTCTGCCCATCGGAGACTGTCTGGCCTGTGTACAGAAGCGCGCCGACAAGCTCCGTCCGTAGTTGCTCGCGGTTGGCAGCCGGGAGGCGTTCGGTAACCAGTGAGACTGTCGAGGCCTCCGTGGTCGACTCGGGCTCCCACAGCCAGATCTCTTCGGGCGATTCGCTCCGGCTGGCTCGGAGATTGACAGTTAGTACCGGCACCGAAAGCTCGTTGAGCAGTCGCTCGCTGAGGCTTTTTGTCGTTCGTGCACCGAGCCCCCCAGTGCCCGCCGAGCTCACGATGACGAGGTCGGCTTCGATGCTCTCGGCAGCCGCCACAATCGTCGACGTGCGATCATACTGGTGGTCCCGTGTGTCGACGGTTAGCTCAACACCCGTCTCTTCGCTGAGTCGCTCGAAAAGCGACCGTCCGGCGGCGGCCGGATACGGAAGCAGTATCGGGTTGTCGGAGTGTGAGATGGGTTGTTGCTCGGGTGATCGGCCGTTGGATACCGTATACTGGGCGCTCTCAGACACGTACGGAGCAAACTGCGGATCGGCGGCCGTGGTGTCTCTCGACACCGACTCACCGAGCTGCAACACCGAGAGCTGTGACCCGGACGGGCGGGCGAGTGCGGTCGCTTCGTAGAGACAGGCGGTGAGATCGTCGAGATCAGTCGGGGGTGGAACAAGGAGGATGGATCTAAACATTGGCTGGTTAGAACGCGCTCAGCTCCGTGGCGCGTTTGGAGGCTTCGGGATTCGGGCTGTACTCGGGACGCCAGTCGACAGTTCCGTACCGACGAGCCCACAGCGACAGAATCGCGTTCGTCACTGTCGGGATGGTGTGGCCTTTCGGTAGCTGAAACTCGTCTTCGAAGCTCGACCGGAGCACCGCGAACTGTTTGCGGCCGGTTGGTCGGGCCCGTTTGGAGCCTTCGGTGTGGACGTTGCCAGCCGCGGCGAGGCCGAACAGTGATTCGAGCAGCTGTTCGGTTCGCAGCGCGGGCAGCAGCTCGACCCGAACAATGGTGTCTTTCGTTCCTGGGTTCGATAGTTTGTACGGTATCGTCGGCTCAACGCGGAGCTCTTCGCCCTCGAAGGCAACCAGTGGGCCAACAGTGAGCGTCCGATGGGTGTCGAGCGCCGCCCGAGCAAGCGCGAGCGGGATCTTGACGATCCCGACCGAAACGTTCATGAATCCGCTTGCCCCGTAAATGACGTGATCCTGTGTCGATAGCCGCTGGATCGTCCCCATCTCGAGATTGGTCGCACTCACACAGCCACGGAGTACACGCACGTATTTCGTCTGGAACGGTAGGTAGACTCCCATACTGTGGAGATTGTACTCGGAGACGCCAGCTGGAAGGAGATGCTCGTAGACGAGCCGCTCGCCCCTTGTGTCGACCGACCGTTCGAGAAACCGGATGCGTTCGCCGGTCACCGGGTTTTCGATGACATCGGTGTCGGTTTCGAAGGCAGCAAACGGAGCGTGGGCTTTGGCTGCTTTGTTGTAGACGCCGCGGAGATACGGCTCGAAGCTCCCGCCCGGCTCGACGCAAACCCGGACGCGTGTGGGGTCGACCGTTGCCCGAACAAGGCGACGAGCGGTGCCCGGGAGCTCGACAGCTGTCTCAGCGTCGACCAAAAGCCTCTGGGAATCGGTTACAAGCGAGTCGGGATAGCGGTCGAGGAAAGCGGGCTCCGGAAAAACGAATTCGAGCGCCCCGCTTTGGACGTCGACGGTCTGTCGTTGGTCGGGGCTCAGCGAAATAAACTCCGGAAGCAGCCGCGGGGTCTCGGAGGCATCGATCGTGAGCTCGAAGACGACCCGAGCGGTCGGACCGGCTCCAGTCGTCTCAATCGCCGTGATAGCGGTTCCATTCACGGGATGCTCAAGCGGGAGCGATTGGCGGGAGGCAGTGTTTCGCTTCGTGGTAGTGTCTGTCATGGCTGCGGACTCGGGGGTGTCGAAACTGTTCGGAGCGCTATTCGAACAGACGCGAATCGAAGATTTCGGTTATCCGGTTGTACGTTCGCTCAGAGATTACTGTTCCATCCAATGGGGGATGGTCGAACGAGATACCCTGGAGGGCGAGGAGGTAAAGCCACCGTCCGTTGGCCGATTTTCCGGCGACATGCTGCAGAAACGTATCGTTAGGGAACTCCCACGCTTCCGCGCCAGCATAGGTCTTTTTCCAGAGCAGTCCAGACGTGGCATACGCTCGTTCCGGGTCGTCACCAGGAGATATCATATCCAGCAGTACGTCGATTGACACCCGGTTGCAATCCCAGCCATCGAACAGCGGAAAGCAGTACAGCTCAACTCCGGTCGCTTCATACGAGCTATCAAACGCTTCGAGGTCCGGCCCCGCTGTCAAAGAGTACACCGTGCTACCGTCGTCATCGTAGGACCGCATGGCTTTTGTCGACCATGACTCCGGGACGAGCACCGAGAAGACGCCACCAGGGCCGTTCAGCTCCTTGTATCGACCACGGTCAACAACCGAGAGCGTGATCGGCTCGCCGTTGTCGTCCTGTTGGTCGCCGGGTGACTCCGTACCGAGATCGGGCTGATTTTTGTAGTTGATTCCCTCACGTTCATCGAACACCATCGTCTCACCACTACTGAATTCGGTAGTCATTATCTCACAGGACCGCCGCAGAGTAGATAATACAATCCACCATTTGACAGTTCGTTTCGGTCGGATAGCAACTGCTAACGAACACGGTTTGTGCCGATACTCGCAGTATAGCTCCACAGTCCGAACAGCACGTTCTCCCTCGATTCAAGAGTTATCAGTTATATTTCATCCTTCCGACAACTTCATATCGGTTCACAGCCTCCCCGAGGCGAGGGACAACATGACCGTCGCAGAGATACTTGATGCAGTGATCGGCACAGTCGACGGGAGCGATCTGCTCACCGATGTCGACTGGTATAGCTACGAGTTCGCAGTCGACGACCCTGAGGCGCTGGCCGACGTCTACCAACAGCTCCTTGCTCAGGGTGAGTACACCGAGCTTGATTCCGTTCTTGCAGGGTTTGAGGCACAAAGCATGGCAGATCTCGATGCCGTCCTCAGTGACGAGGAGTTCGAGCACGTTACCCGCGGAACCAAATACGAATAACAAGCCCGACTGTGGTATTGGCCTGCTGTCGACGGAGAGATGAACGGTCCACAACAGCTCGCTGTCGGCGTGGCCACTCGCGTTAGTCGTCGGCTACCGGCTGTTCGGGCGGCGAGGCCGCCAGCAGGCGGTCCAGGGCGTCGACCATCGCATCAACTGACGCGCGCGTGATGTCGGCATCGCTGGCTGCGACAGTCACCGAGTGATCACCGCGGCTCATCGCCACCTCAACGGTGACGACGGCATCAGTACCGCCGGTGATCGCATCGACGTGGAACGAATCGAGCTCGGCGTTGGCCGCCGGGCCGAGTGCTTTTTTGACGGCTTTGACCGCCGCGTCGACCGGCCCCGAGCCAGTTCCTGCCGCAATGCGTTCCTCGTCGCCAACGCGGAGCTTGACGCTCGCCGTTGGCACGTCGCCACCGCTGGCGGTTGTCAGCGTCAACAGTTCGACAAACCGATCCCGGTCGCGTCCCTGGACGTCTTCGGCGATTGCCAGCAGATCGGCGTCAGTGACGCGCTTGCCCCGGTCGCCGAGTTTCTTGACGCGCTCGACGATGGCAGAGAGCTCGTCGTCGGTAACGTCGACGTCGTGCTCCGAAAGCGCGGAGGCAACACCCGCACGACCAGCGTGTTTGCCGAGAACGAGCCGGCGTTCCCGACCTACGGTTTCGGGTGGGTACGGCTCGTACATCG
>LKMJ01006483.1_pt1 | contig 11037 bp, 14 predicted proteins | sample 643391 | NCBI WGS metagenome assembly LKMJ01 (sample SAMN04112250, study PRJNA286221) | soda lake metagenome | biome: soda lake; feature: Kulunda Steppe; material: water; isolation source: sample PL-Br10 brine of Picturesque Lake | place: Russia: Kulunda steppe | collected 2010-07
CGGATCGGTCCGTCACCTGTCTTTATTGGGACCTGATAGACACTCGGGCTCTCAGCCATTGTTTCGTAACACGTCACAGTATCTCGACATAAATCTACCCAAGAATTACGTTGCAAACGATATGAGGGGAAATGATCGGAAGAACAACCGATCAGACGATAACAAATCGATCGGACCGACCAACTCATCGATGAAATTGTCTACGAACTGTACGGGCTGACCGCAGAGGAGATCGCGATCGTCGAAGCGGCTGTCAAGAAGTAGCTGCCACGCGAGAGCCGATCGGCGCACGTGCTCGATTGCTGTTACGTATCGGCGACGCTGTTGAGCGCGCTGTTCAGTTCAAAGAGTTCGCGGACGACATCACTATCTGCAACCCGGTACCGGCGCGGAGACGTGTCCGGGACCGCCTCGATGAGGTCGACCTCACGGAGGATGGGCGTGTAGTTGCCGACGGTCTGACGGGTGACACCAGCGTGTGCTGCGAGTTCGGTTTTGTTGAACTCACGCTGTGGCGGCAGATCGAGCAACGCGTCTACGAGAATTGGGATCGCATCGTGTTGCGTAAGATAAAACCATCCGCTGGGGTGCTCTTTCCGCAGTGCCTTCGTTTCCGCGCGGTCAGCCGCGTGGTCCATACTGCTCATACGGGGACACACTGCCCATGCGTTGATAAGCGTTTCCACCAGTGTTAACCGGCATTAACAGCATTTATAACAAACGGGCTTCAGCCCTCAGTATGGAGAAGCCATCGATAAAATGTGCCCTCTTGGCGACGATGATCGCGAAACACGGGTGGGGAACACCGATTACAGAGGACGCACTCCTGAATCTGTCAGCGATCGATGGCGACTACCCAACCGCGCGTGATGTCTACGCTGATCTTCGCAGCGAGCCCTATATCACGTATCGCGGGAACCGCGGCATCGAACTCAACAAGAGCAACTTCGATGCACTCGCGGATGTCCTCTATCACGAGTGTGGCTGGGAACCGTGGGAGATCGACAGCCGACTCAAACATTACGAGGGCATCGAAGACCACGACTGGGCGTGAGTACGAACCTGCGACGGTGTATCGAAGACGGACGCGACGGACTGGAACGCTACACCGAGACCAAAGAGCGAGCCGACGAACTCGATCGAAAAATCGATCGGACCGACCAACTCATCGATGGGATCGGCTCCGAACTGGACGGGCTAACCGAGGAGGTCGCGATCGTCGAAGAGGCTGTCGAGAAGTAGCTGCCACGCGAGAGCCGATCGGCGACCCCGTCCCGGCCGATCAGGGTGGCCCAACGCGCCACTGACAGCCGGCCGTAGGCCGGTGACGGACGGTACCGACAGACACTACTCAGTATCACACGTCGACGCGTGGGAGAGTATCTGCGTCCGACCGTCCGACCTACTGGCACGTCATACCGACATCAATCCGTATCAGTACGATTCGACGGTGAGACCGTCGACGGACTCGAAATCCGCGTCGTTCGTGATGACTGCCTCCTCGTGGACGAGCCCGGTCGCTGCGACGATCGCGTCTGCTGGTCCGAGATCCGGCTTCGAATCACTTGTCAGGTGTGTTCCTTCGAGAGTCCCGGCCCGCCGAGCGATACGCTCATTGAGCGCAACAATCGGCATGTTGGCCACGAGCGCATCGTATGCTCGGGCGTTCTGTGCGGGTGTCCCCCCGGCTCCGACCCCCACATAGAGCTCGTGGACGACGATCGTCGGGACACGAGTGGGAACGCCGGCCGCCGCGAGCTCTCCGGCGAGTTCGACCGCCCCGTCGTCTGCGGCTTGAAGCGAGATCAGAAAATCGGTGTCGAGAATCATTCGCCGTCTGTCTCCAGTCGATCCAGTAACTCCTGGCGACTGTCTCTGGCGGTCTCTTCTGAGCGTTCGAGCAGGGCGCGGTGGTGGGTGGCGTTCTCGTCAGTGTACCCTCCCGCGAAATCGAGCAGCGAGTAGTCAGACGTGAGCCGATCGATCGCCGCCGAAAACGTCTCGTCCTCGCGCTTTTTCGATTTGATGCGCTCGTAGACATCTTCGTCGAGCCTGACCATTTTCGTGGACATGTGTATACGTCGTATACGAGAGAGAATCAGTCTTTCGGCGATCGGCCCCAGGCATCCACCCTGCCGGCGATTGAGGACGGACGCGACACGGACTGGCACGCTACACCGAAACCAAAGAGCGAGCAGACGAACTCGATCGGACCGACCAACTCATCGATGAGATCGGCTCCGAACTGGACGGGCTGACCGAGGAGGAGATCGCGATCGACCTCGCTACTGGCGGACGAACGTCGGATCAGGGGGCATCCGACAGCCACACGGCTTGGCGACGGCCTCCTGTGGTCCGTGGATCGTCACAAGGGAGAGTGGCTGCCCACACAGCGGGCAGTCGGTCACCTCGGTGCTGTCGCCCGTGTCGCGGTCGGCGTGGTAGTGTTCTCTCTGATTCTACAACGGTACTCTCGTCCACTACCAATCTCTGCTGGAAAAGCAATTTTTTATTATTCCAAATATCCATACACCGAAGCAATGATAAATAACCCCATCCTGGTCGGATTATTGCTGGTAGTCGCGACCCTTCTCGGCTTGAAAGGATGGATTGTTCTCCGATCCGGGATGAGCCAACTGCGCCGTGCCATCGCGCTCCGGCGGAGCGAACAAACGCGCGCCATCGACGTGCGTTCGGACGACGGTATCGTCAAGGTGGAAGGAACCGTCGTACCTGCAGGTACGACGCTCTCGTCACCGATTACCGACACCGAGTGTGTCCTGTTCGAGTATGAAGTCTCGACGTACCATCCGGGACATATACGGTTCATCGTCGATCGGGATGGGTTTTGGCCGGTTCGGGTCGTCGGGTGGCGAGACTTTTTCGAGGGCGGATGGCAAGGAACGGTCGATCGCTTCGTCGGATTCCGGCGGGAAAACTGGAAACCCATCGAAGAAGGTGCCGACTCGGTACCGTTCCTGCTCGAGGACGATACCGGTCGCCTTCTCGTCGACCCGTCCGGTGCAGAACGACCCGTGTCGGGAGAGACAATCGACGGCGAATCCTCAAGTAGCATCTGGAAAGCCGTCCCCGCGTTCGACGACACACGGGTGACTCCGTCCGAACCGACCCGCGAAAAACCGAACGACCCGGCGGCCAGTAACGTCGACGGTAAAACGCGATATCGCGAGCGGTGTATCGAACCCGGTGAGTCGGTGCTCGTCTACGGTCTCGTCGAGCGCGACCTGTCGATGAAAGTAGGTGACCGCAACGTGGTCATGCGGCAAGCGGCTGGAGGCGATCGGTTCTACATCACCGACGACGAGCAGTCAACGATTAGGCGGAACTATTCCCTCGGGGTAGGACGAGCGCTGTGGAGCCTCTTTTATCTTGGGCTCTGTCTCGGGCTGGTAGCGGTCGCTCTCGCCGTGGGAACCCCGTAAACTACGGTCGGCGACTAGTCTGCCTTCAGTCCGACGCCTCACAGGCCGATTCGGCCATTCTGACTGTGGGATCACTCAGTATTGAGTCACGGCGAAAGTCATGCGTCCGCGGCGAAGTTCAGGTCACGGATCGCGCATCACGGGCATCAGCCAGCGATTCGATCGCCCCCTCGGCGTACCGTTCCAAAACGGTCCGGAACTGTCCCGGAATGCTATCACGTCCCGAACGGTCGTCGCGGATCGTATTCAGGAGCGCCCCGAGCTGATTCATCGCGGTCGTTATCGAGTTATTCGCCTGTGTGTCCCGCCCGGCGTCGATCGCTTCGAGTGCCCGGTCGAGGCTCGTAGCCGCTGCATCGAGCTTGCTCGTGATTGAACGGGCGGTTCCATCGTGGTCGACGGTCTCTGTGGTTCGTTCGCGGAGTCCAGCGACGGTTTCGTCCACCTCGCGAACGAGTCCGCCCTTCGATTCGCTTGTGACCTCTGCCGAATCCTTGGCCCGCCCTGCTGCTTCGGATTCGACGGAAGCGACAAAATCAAGCGTTCCCGCTTCGGCTGCCTCGAACGTGAACGAGATCTGTTCCCGCTCGTTGGGATCCAACTCGTCGAACGTCACCGACTCCGCTCGGTCGAGCCGTTCCGAGCTGACGGTGGCCGTCACATCCGTCATCGGTTCGTCGCCCACGTTCTGAACGTCTACCGCCACTGAGAGTTCGCCACCGAGCGGGACTGGGTCCGGTTCGACCGAAAAGCGCAGGATTGCGATCCGCGGAGGTAGGGTGACGGCTTCCGAGATCGACGCCGCCTCCGGGGTTGTATCACGGATGCGCTTCTCGTTCTCGATCATCTCGTCGATGGCACCCCGTAGTTCTTCCGGCTCACCCTGTTCGGGGTCGAACCGAAGCAGGTCACCACCCAAGAGGAGTCCACTCCGATGGAGGTACGCCGTCGTGATCCGCTCTTGGAAGGTGGCGATGAACTCGTAGTCGTCGGGTTCCAGGTCACCCTCGACTTGGGAAGCCTGCAGTCGAGCGACGAGAGGCCGCTCCTCCGACCGGAGCGTATCGACGACGTCGGCGAGTTCCTCGAGTTCATCACCGACCCGGTCGAGGTCCTCGTCAGCGATCTCCGAGTCGATCCGTTCGAGCACCGCCACGAGCTCGTCGTAGGTCTCGGCATCAGCCCCCATCGTCACGCACCCCCACTGGCGATCGCGTCGAGACCATCGTTGTGTGTACTGCGGATCGTGAAGGTCTGGCTGAACCCGGTAATGGACCCGATGCTACCGACCGAGATTCCCAAGATCTGACTGATCAATCCCGCAGCCGCCCCCACTGTGGAAGCGATCCCGGTAGCCGTCAGGAGCACCGCAATAGCCGCCAGATAATCTGAGAGTTCGACGATCAGGTCCAGCGTGTCCAAGACGCCATCTACTGCCAACACGACGGTTACAAGATCGTTTTTCGCTATATCCGCGGCCTCCATTGCGTCATCGTTACTTCCGGACAACTCGAGTGACCCGTCAGGATCGGGCTCGAAGTTGTCGTCGAACTCCCGCAGCCCGGATTCGAACCCACTCTCGAACGAGGACATATACTGGGCCACGAGTGGATCCCGATACCGCCGTCGAATCTCCTCCAGAATGAACTCCACGATGTTCTCACCGTCCTCCTCTTCCTCTTCCTCGATCATCTCTTCCGTATCATCAGCCAACTCTTCGGCGTTTTCATTGGCCCGGCCTTGGATGAACGGGATCGCGTTCTGCAAAGCCGAGACCACCGCGCTGAGAATATCAAGCGCATTGTCTAGGAAATTGAGTGCCCGTTTCACGACCGAGCTCAACCCTCGCAAGGCTTTCAGACCGAGAAGTATACTCGAGAGTGCCCCAACCCCGAGCGAGATCGACTTTCCAACGATGTCGACGTTCTCGTCCGCAGCGGGCGAATCCGGAGGTTCACCGACGTACGACGGGGTCTCCTGAGGTGAAGAGACCGTCACCGGGGTGAGCGATGCCAGCGACACTTCCGTCAGATCCTCGCCGCGGATCATCCGTTCGACGGCATCCTCTGCGACGTCCGGATCGAGGTCGTCGTCCTCCATCGCCGACTCTATTTGGTCGAGTAACCCCTCGATGCGCTCGCGCTCTAGGATAGTCTCGCTGACCGACTCGATCTGGGTAGCCATCTCTAGCTTGCCCGCCCGAAGGTCAAGAAATCGAGGCGGGGCATCGGGGTCGACGAGGATTGCGTCTTCGACGGTCCGCACCTGATCGAAGCCCCATTCGTCTGATCCCGGAGGAAATTCTTCCTGTACGCGTACCGTCAGATCGTGGGGACCTTCCGGTATCCCCTCCTCAAGTTCCACTATTTCCGTCATCGTATACTCACCACAACAGGAATCCGAGAGGTCGCGAATCTCCTCACCGGGCTCGTAGACGAATATCTCCTGTTCCTCCGGATCTTCCTCCGACCCGATCGAGATTACTGATCGATAGGGACCAAAAACGTGGTTCTCCTCCCAGCGGAACATGGCGTCCACTTCGTCGGCATACTCCGTGGTCTCAGTCGGATCGAGGATCTCAAGATCAGTGACGGTGTCTGGCGATACATCATCCGTCTCAGCCCTATCATCCGTCTCGGCCACAACATTGCCCATGAGACCGAGACCTCCGCTTCCGGCGGTGAGTTGCAGCAACCGACGCCGTGCCAGTGAGTGGCCAGTTATCTCGTTATCAGTATCTGGTGGTAGGTCATCAGATTCGTTGCTCATACCCTGTTATTCAAAAGTATGATTATAAAATAATACAGAGTTGTGCAATTTTCGTACTGTGTGGTAAAGTTTAAGTTTTGTAAGATGGTTCACCGTCCTCAAGGACCGAACAAAACGCAGTGGGGTGAGCGAGTAGAGCGGGGTAAGTTCACTATCGAGACGACACAACGGGCCGACGAACTCGATCGGACCGACCAGCTCATTGATGAGATCGGCTCCGAACTAGGGGCTAACCGAGGAGGAGATCGCGATCGACCTCGCTACTGGCGGACGAACGTCGGATCAGGGGGCATCCGACAGCCACACGGCTTGGCGACGGCCTCCTGTGGGCCGTGGATCGTCACAAGCGAGAGTGGCTGCCCACAGAGCGGGCAGTCGGTCAACTCGGGGCTGTCGGGCACGTCTGGCTCTCGATCGGCTGTGGAGCGATCGGTCATCGGTCCCTCCATGGGTCGTTCGAGCGGGTGAGTGGGGTCACGCACGCGATCGGCTGCTGTGGACAGTCGATCGACAGCAGTGATTGTGTTTGGCGATCCATCGATCGTGCGGGATGTTTATATCCCGGTAGAATGTACGGAATCATGGCAACCAAGCCCGGTGGTTTGGAAGCCACGCCTCGGGTGTGCTAGCACCCAGGCATTTTGCTGTCTGCCTCGGTCGAGTGTGGCTTCCGTGTTTATTATCGGCTCTACGTTACTTAAATCTATTCCTGTAGAGCAGCTAGTTGGACGATCGGCGGTACCTACGGACGCTAATCGGGTCGTCGCCCATCCAGTCTCCGGCGCTCACTGAACTGATCCAGCGGGGTGGGATCACTTTTCACACAGACCACCAATACAGGTGACATGCAACGGGCCATCGCGCTGGCCGATCGAATCGTCGATACCTCGGAGTCACTCGCCAGTGCTCGGATGCTGGGTCTTGCAACGGCCACGTTCATCCTGTTTCTCACGGTTGTGCTCCCCGAAGAGGCCAGCAGAAACGCCGCATATTTCGGTGACAATCCCACACCGGATGGCTCGTTCATCTACTCGGCGTCGGATCTGTACGACATGGCGAGTGCTTACGGAGCGACTGGGAGGCAGTACTACATTCGCTCTCGGTTCACATTTGATATCGTCTGGCCGCTTGCCTACGGCTGGTTTCTCTGGGCTGGCATCGCCTATTTCGGACGGGCGATCACACACTCGCGGCTCAGATACGTGGTGGTGCTCCCACTCATCGCAGTCCTGCTGGATTTTATGGAGAACACCTCCGCATCGATCGTGATGGCGTTCTACCCCGATCGGCTGCCCGTACTCTCACAGCTGGTGCCGCTGTTTACGTTCGGAAAATGGGTCGTGATCGGACTCAGTTTCACCGCGTTTGGGCTGCTCGCGATCGTCTGGCTCTGGAAACAGGGCTCGCGACGTCTCCAGTGACGATCACCGCTGAACGCTCACCCTCACCGACGATCGAGGACGGACGCGACGGGCTGGCGATCGATACGCTGACTCGATCGGTCCACAGCAACCACAGTCTGCCGAGCTATCGGCTTCCGTAGTGGCTTTCCAGACCCGATCGTGTGCGTCGACCCAGTTTATCCGTGTCGGTTCGACTCACACGTCGGCGGTTAGAGCGGTACGTAATCTTATCAGCACCAATATGTCTATAATGTTAAGATAGATTAAATAAACGTTTAATTAATAAGGTAACTGGTGATACAGTGCCAATCGGAGACATCGAGACGGGATCAGCCGGCGTCAGTAGTGTTATTTTCGAGAACAGAGACCTAACCGGAACGGCCAACTGCACGACGTATGGAAACGCAGCAATCTGGCGGTTCAGCGATCAAAACGGGACACTGGCCTACCGCCGGAGAGACGGAGAGTTGATTCTGCCGTTGGCAGATTTCATCGATACATCGGAGAATCGAGAGACGGTTGACGACCTCCTTGCCGAAGAAGAGGAGGCCACCCGGACATCTCCACTCAGAGCGGGGATGATACGCGTTGACGCGTGGGAAGAGATACTGGGTAGTTCCACCGGCTACCAAGACCAGTGGCTCATCGATATCAACTTCGATCTCGAGATCGACACACCGTTTGTCTGCACGACGTGGAACGGGAGTGTTCACTACTACGTCCATCTCAGTGCCTCGGGTGGTGATCTCGATGCAAACGTGATCGGCTGGTCCGTAGATCGACACGGTGGTGGCAATCCGTTCTGTGTGGGCAGCGTACACGACAGGTTGGCAGCGGAACTCCCGGATGGAATGGACGAGTTACAACAAGAACTCGACAGCGCACTCTCCCCGCTACAAACGGACTTCGTCAACGTTCGGTCATGGTATCTCCTCCCGGGTGACGGAGTATACCCGAACGCGACGACAGTACCGAACGTGAGACACGAAGCTGCACTCGTACTTATTGCCCCGGAACTATCGGAACTAATTGAGTAACTATGAGCACCGAAAACAATCGACGCGAACTGATTACCGAACTGGCTGATGCAGTCACAGAGATCATGCAGAGATACGGCGGTGAATCGGAAACAACGGTTCAGCGCGGAACACCGACAACCATCTCGTACCAGGGCGAACTGGACGACGGTGAGCCGATCGAACTCGTTGTGGCAATCTCATCGGACCTGGACGAAGAGCTGACACCGGCGGATACGTTTGGCGGGGTGATCGATCGGGCGCGGACCGATCGCGGTTCGAGCGAACGCGTCGAGACGACCGGTGCGATCACCGCAGGCGACACTATTTCTTCGGAGGCAGTCGCCGACTCTCGGATACTCGCACGAACTCCTGACGAACTCGAACGGGTTCTAAAACAGTTGAACGAACGCTGAGTGGCGTTCCAACCCTGATCGTGTGAGTCAAACCGACACCCGCCAACTGGGTCGACTCACACGTCGACGGTTGGAACGGTACTGAGAGAAGAGACAGCGAGAGTGCTTCTGGGTTCTCTCGGAGGTATTCTGATGACGGCGTCAGCTACTCGATCGCTCATATTGCCGGACAGACGAAACTGAACAGCCGAACGACTGGGCCAACACAACAGTGTGGGCGCAGAACGCGACCGAGCATATGTAAGCACTCTTAAGAGCCACGGCGAATTGGGTTCGCGTATGCAACCGCGCGACCTGTCCGATCACGTCGCTTACCAGGCGGGTCGAGGCATCGAGGAGGTCGCCCGCGAACTCGGGCGTGACCCCTCGGAGTTCATCAAACTCGCCTCGAACGAGAACCCACACGGCCCGTCGCCAGCGGCCGCCGTGGCGATCCGTGAGACCGCTGCAACCGTCAACTCGTATCCGAAAGCCGCCCACGCCGACCTCACCGCCGGGCTTGCCGATCGGTGGGGCGTCGACGACGCCCAGATCTGGCTGGGCAACGGAGGCGACGGCGCGATCGATTACCTCCACCGGGCGACACTCGAGCCGGGCGACGACATTCTCGTCCCCACACCCGGCTTTGCGTACTACGGAATGAGCGCGCGATTCCACCACGGCGACGTTCGCGAGTATCCCCTCTCGAAGGCCGACGATTTCGAGCAGACGGCCGACATCGTCCTCGAAAGCTACGACGGCGAACGGCTCGTCTGGCTGACCAGCCCACACAACCCCTCGGGCTCGACGATCGCGGTCGACGAGATCGAACGGCTCGCCGAGGCAACCGATGAACAGACGCTGATCGTCGTCGACGAGGCCTACGGGGAGTTCGCCGATGTCGACAGCGCGATCGCGTTGATCGAGGGTCGAGATGGCTACGATGCTCGTGACGATGTCGCCACCCTGCGGACGTTCTCGAAGGCCTACGGGCTGGCTGGCGTCCGGCTTGGGTATGCGGTCGTCCCCGACGCGTGGGCCGACGCCTACGCCCGCGTCAATACGCCGTTTGCCGCCAGCGAACTCGCCTGCCGGGCCGGTCTCGCGGCACTCGATGATGACGAGCACGTCGACCGGACCGTCGAGACGACGCGGGACGCGAGAGCAGCGATGGTCGAACGGATCGACGCTCACGTCTGGGAGAGCGAGGGCAACTTCGTGCTCGTCGATGTCGGAGAGGCGACGGCCGTCGCCGAGACGATGCAAGAACGCGGGGTTATCGTCCGGGACTGTTCGAGTTTCGGCCTCCCCGGCTGTATCCGCATCACGTGTGGAACCGAGGCAGAGACCGAGCAGGCGATCGAGACGCTCAACGCTGTTCTCGCCGAGCGAGATGATCCGGCCGGGGTGTCCGATACGTGAGGGTGGCGGTCACCGGAACGCCGGGAACTGGAAAGACGACCGCGACCGATCGACTCGAAGCCAGACTCGACGGCGACACTCTCCCCGCGCTGGACGTGATCCACCTCAACGAGGTCCTCGAACGCGAGGAACTTTACACCGAAGTCGACGCCGATCGGGAGAGTCTGGTTGCCGACATGGATGCACTCGACGATTGGCTCGCGGGCCGTGAGGACGTCGTCATCGAGTCGCATCTCGCGCACCAGTTCGCGGCCGATCGGGTCGTCGTGCTTCGCTGTCAGCCCGAGGAACTCGAACGTCGGCTGGGCGAACGGGGCGAACCCGAGGCCAAGGCCACCGAGAACGCCGAAAGCGAGGCACTGGACGTGATTCTCGCCGAGGCTGTCGAGACCCACGGGCTGGATGCCGTCTACGAGATCGACACCACCGATCGCTCCCCGGCGGCTGTGGCGGACGAACTCGCGGCGGTGATCAGCGGCGAACGCGAGCCGAGTGCTGGCGAGGTCGATTTCGTGGGGTATCTCGCATGACGCTCGATCAGTTCCGTCCGTACATTTCGCGGTTTCTCGACCCCTTCGTCGACGGATTC
>LKMJ01006484.1_pt1 | contig 11037 bp, 11 predicted proteins | sample 643391 | NCBI WGS metagenome assembly LKMJ01 (sample SAMN04112250, study PRJNA286221) | soda lake metagenome | biome: soda lake; feature: Kulunda Steppe; material: water; isolation source: sample PL-Br10 brine of Picturesque Lake | place: Russia: Kulunda steppe | collected 2010-07
AGAGATAGAGAACGAACCCCTGGACGACGAAGACGTTCGTGATGAAAAAGAAGAATGCCTCTTCGATGGGGAAGCCAAACGGCGCAATACCGAGGGTGTACGTTTCCGAGATTGTCCACAGCCCAAGCCGGATGGCGGTGTAGTCAGCGACCCAGAGGTAGACGGTCGGGACGAGTACCGCGATGGCGACTGTTCGACGGCTCCGCCACAGGTGCGTCCAGCCAAATCCCCACTGAATTGCGAGAATTGGTCCAGCCCAGAGCAGCGTCGAACCGAGATACAACCCCGAAGCATCTGTCAGCATGAGCGCTCCACCGACGCCGCTGACAGCCAGGCCCCCGAGTACGCCAAGAAGGCGCTCGCGCCGGGTGAGCCGAAGATCGGAGTCGGTCGGGATCGATAACTGTGCGAGAAACAGGATGGTGATGAGTGGCTGGAGGACGAAAAACGCGTACTCACCGACGGGGGCAGCCCAGATTCTGGCCCAGACGACATCCTCCCCGTACCACCACACGCCCTGTTCGATGAGCAGGTTGTCCCAGGGCGTGGTGTACACGAAAGCGAGCACAAGGAGGATGCCAAGCCCTGCCGCGGGAACTGGTCCATCGAGTGCCGATTCCCGCCACCAGGCGAGGGCAGCGAGTAACGCGATCACTGGCAGCGTGAACACCAGATGAAATTCTAGATAGGTCGTCGGTGGAATCATGTCGTTTGTCTCGTTATCGTCTTCCTCGCCGGGAAGGAGTTCCGGAACAGCGGCGCGGTCTCCCCGGCGTTTGGTACCTGACACGCGAGACACCTTCCAGTAGCGACCACCGCGGTATCTGATAGGTCCCCAACTAGTCAGTATGAGCGGGTTGGCAATCATCTTGCTCATCGAGGCGGAGCCGACTCGCGGGACTGCACCGGGGCTCTGGTCACGATGGCCGGCGACATCTGATAGTGAAAGTTGGGGTTATTTTCGCACACAGATCGTGGTTATTGCGGTTATTTTCGTACACTGCATCCCACGAACAGCTTCCAGCTACGTTCGATCGATGTTTGTGTCGCGATGGCGGGAAAGACCCCCAGTTTTCACTATGACAGCAAGAACAGATTGCTTTCCGTGCGGATTGTCTAGGTAAGCCGCTGTTTCTTTTTTATATGTACCAACCATTGGTCTGTATGCCTGACCCAGTATCGAAACTCACGGCGGTCACGATGTCGGTCACACAGACCGATATGTTCGAGCACGTGCTGAACGATCCGTTGTTGGGTACCTCGATCTACGCAAACATCACACTCGCTGGCCTATCGTTGCTGTTTTTCGCGTATATGGCACGAAACGTGACGGACCCGCGCGCGCAGTTGATCGTTATCTCGGCGATGATCGTCTCGGCGGTGTCGATAGTCAGCTACACCGGGCTAGCGTCTGGGCTGACCATAAGCACCCTCGAGATGCCCGAAGGACACCAGATGGCCGGCGAGACGACTGAACTGGCACACTCCGGAGAGGAGGTTGACGGCACAATCAGCCTCTGGGGTCGGTACCTCACATGGACGTTCTCGACACCGTTTATCCTGCTGGCGCTGGGGCTGTTGGCCGGGTCGAACATGACGAAGATTTTCACTGCCGTCTTCTTCGACATGGGTATCATGTTGACCGGGCTTGGTGCAGCACTGACGACCTCAAGTCACCTCATGCGGTGGTTCTGGTACGGCGTCAGCTGGACGTTTTTCGTCGTCGTGTTGTACATCCTGCTAGTCGAGTGGCCAAAGGACGCCGAGGCCGCCGGCACGGAAGAAATCTTCAACCTCGTCAGAAACCTGACTGTCGTCCTGTGGCTCGGGTATGCAGTCTGGTGGGCCATTGGGAATGAGGGTCTCGCCCTCATCGCGGACCCCGGCATCACCTCGTGGGGTTACAGCGCGTTCGATATTGTCGCCAAGTACGTGTTCTCGTTCCTGGTGATTAACTGGACGATCAAGAACGTCGACAAGGTGAGTTCTGGCGAGTTGTACGGTTCGACGGCCCGAACGGTTCCGGACGACGACTGATCTCTCGAAATGTTTCGTTTGCGTCTTCACGTAATTACAACGGGTAGTATCACCCAGACAAACGGCCACAGCCGTCTGGGGTGGAGTGGCTATACAACGACAACAGACAGTATCGAATCCGAGCAACCGTCACCGACCGAAGCCGGAGATGAGGGGCTTAGTTTTCTCTACAGGGGTGTAATGGCCGCCGTCGTCTTGTTTGCACTCGGTACGGTCGCCGTCGGCTCTATCGGCATCTATACGGTGCTGACTGGCGGGACAGACACCGACGACCCTGACGTTCTCGGTGCTTACGAGTGCAACGAGTTCGATGCCGACCTGGAGATGGGTCATGAGGCGGAGTACGCTACCGAACGCGAGATTCAGACCGCTCACGAGGTCGGGTCCTTCGAGACGGCAGTCACTGATGCGGGTATTGAGGCGGAACTTCGAATGACCGGTGGTCTGCTGAATGCGTCTGCGCGGGCAGCCGATGGAACGACCCTGCCTGTTGAGCAATCCGAAAACAGTGTTGTCGTGCGGGCGGACGACGCCTCGTCGTTCCGTCTCTGGATCGATAGCGTCACCAAAGACGGGACCGTCACCCGAACGCAACTGGATATCTGTCCGCCACGCTGACTATGTCTCCCGGTGCAAGTAAAAACGACGAGCTGACAACGTCAGGTGTCACCGGTTAGCTCCGCCTCAAAGAGGGTCTTCGAGGATGTCATCCGGTCTCCGCCTCGATTTTCGAAGCGACCCAGATGGCACCGATACCACCTACGAGCCAGAGCACACCCACCGTAAAAAAGAACGCGTTGTCCGTGGAAACCCCTGTCAGGAGTGCCAAGACACCAATGATGACCGCTGCCTGGAGGAGCAGCTGATAGAACCGGTCCAGTTCCGCGTACCACCAGAGGTACTCTTCCATAGCTGTTGTACGCGAATATTACTGTAACTCTTTCCGGTTAGTTTTGTGCGCCACTAGCAGCTTCCAGTCGCGCCTTCGTGTTGTCGAGGTATATAAACACTTCTGCAAGAGGTGCACCGAACTGAACCGACTCGCTGAATTAGGTGGGTCTTACTCGGGATTCGAAAAGAGACCACTACCTGATGAAGGTGCGTGGAACGAACGCTACATCGTCAGCGGTACTAGCAACACCCCAGCAGCGCTATCAGTATCCGAACTTTTCTACGGGATGGCTTCGATAGCACCAGTATGGATGTTTCACTGGGTACCGTTCCGCTGGGTCGGACGGGGTTGCAGGTAAGCGAGATTGCCTTCGGCACGTGGCGCTTTGGCCGTGAAACCGACGCAGGAAATCTCGAAACCGACCGCGAAAGCGCATACGAACTCCTCGACACCTACGAAGCTGTAGGCGGTCAGTTTCTCGACACCGCGGATATGTATGGGGATGGCGATAGCGAACGCTGGATCGGCGACTGGCTAGAAGAACGCGACCGCGAGGATTTTGTTATCGCCTCGAAGATCTACTTTCCGGCCAGAGAGAACGACCCCAACGGCGGTGGACTAAACCGCAAACATCTCCGCAGACAAATCGACCTGATTCTCGACCGACTCGGGACCGAGTATCTTGACATCCTGTACATTCACCGCTGGGACGACGCGACTCCCGCCAGAGAGCTCATGCGAACCCTCAACGAGTTCGTCCGCGACGGGAAAGTGAACTACCTCGGCGCGTCGACGCTTCGCCCCAACGCCTGGAAAATCGCCAGAGCAAACGAACTCGCCAGACAGTATGGCTGGGAACCTTTTACTGTGACTCAGCCCCGGTACAACCTCGTTGACCGCGAAATCGAAGGCGAGTATATGGAGATGTGTCGCGAGTGCGGGCTTGGCATCGTCCCGTGGAGCCCACTCGCGCAGGGCTTTCTGACCGGCAAGTACGAACGCGACACGGGTACGCCCGACGACTCGACAGCCTCCGATACCGACGGCTGGGAAGACCGATATCTGACCGAAGAGAACTTCCAGACACTCGATGTGCTCCAAGAGGTTGCCAAAGAAGTCGGGGCCTCCGAAGCACAGACGGCAATCGCCTGGCAGCGAGCACACCCCGCGATTACCGCACCAATCATCGGTGCGCGGACCACAGAACAGCTATTGGAAAACCTCCGAGCGGCGACAGTGTCGCTTTCGGATGAGCAGTTCGCTCGGCTTGAGGAGGCCAGCACCGGTCCGTTCGGTTCTCTCCTATGACCAGTCGCGAAATCACCACGACTGCGTTCGAACGCATCGAATTGCCGTTGGCATCAGATTTCACCATCTCTCGCGGGACGACAGAGACAATCGTGACGACTGTCGTGCACATCGAAGACGGGGAGGGAAACACTGGTATCGGCGCGGCCGTCCCGGCAGCATACTACGACGAAACGCCGGATAGCGTCGAGTCTGTCCTCCCGGAACTGCTTGATGTCGTCGAGACGGTGGGTGATCCGGCACGAACGCAGGAAATCGAAGAAGAACTATTCGAGCGTGCGCCCGACGAGGCCACAGCGCGGGCGGCAGTCTCGGTTGCACTGTACGACCTCGTGGCAACACAGGCAGAGGAACCGCTCTTTCGACGCTTCGGTCTCTCACCAGAACGTGTCCCGCCGACTTCCTATACGATCAGTATCGACTCACCGGCAGTCATGGCGAGTCACGCACAGCGGGCGTTGCAAGCCGGTCACTCGATTCTCAAGGTCAAACTCGGGACTGACGATGACAGGACACGGATTGCGGCGATCAGAAAGACTGCCCCGCAGGCCAGAATCCGCGTCGATGCCAACGGTGACTGGACGGCCGAGGAGGCAATCGAGAAGGCTGACTGGCTGGCAAACGCGGGCATCGAACTCATCGAACAGCCCGTTCCGGGTGATGATATCGACGCACTCCGGAAAGTAGCTGACGAGAGCTTTCTCCCGGTGGCAGCGGATGAATCCTGTGTGACTGCCGAGGACGTTCCCGCCATTGCTGACGCGGCGGATATCGTCGTCGTGAAGCTGATGAAATGTGGTGGCATTCGTCCGGCACTCCGGCAGATCGAAACCGCCCGCGCACACGGACTCGACGTGATGATCGGCTGTATGGTCGAGAGCAACGCCTCGCTTGCTGGCTCGTGCCATCTCGCACCGCTTGCCGATTATGCCGACCTCGATGGCTCACTTTTGCTCGCTGACGATCACTACGACGGCGTGCCAGTGGAAAATGGCCAGTTCGATCTAAGCGCTGTCGAAGCAGGGACGGGTGCCAGGGTCGCTGGTGAGGAAGAAAGCGGCGAGTAATCAGATTTCCGGTGGTTCGTCCAGCCCAACGACGAGTTCGTAGGCTTCGATATCCTCCAGTGCAGCGAGTTGGCCACCGACATCGACGAGTTCTTCACCCGTATCTACAGTCAGTGCTGCCGTTTCACGATTGGTGCCGACAGATAGATCGACAATTCTGCCTTCGAGCGTACAGCGCTCGCCTGTTTCGACGCGACGGCCTCTGATAGCAACATAGAACTGTTCATCACGGTCGTGTAGGTCGCTTAGACAGCGACGCATCGTTGCATACCGGCGAGGGAAGGGGCGGTCGTCGCGGGATTCAGTCAGCGGTCGTCCGGAGGTCCAGACAACGGTGTTCAAAAACCCCGAGACCAGAAATCCGAGTTCGGAGCGATTGAAAATAACACCGTAGCGGTCATCGTCGTCATCGCCGACAGCCTCCTGTGGCTTGTAGACCGAGTATCGGCCGTCAGCGACAGCGACGACGGGAGTTGTCACGCCGCGGCGGGCGCGTGCTGTCGTCGAGACGGATTCGTAATCGTACTCGCTGGGGTCAGGAATGTCCGCTTCGGGGGCGACAAGTAACTCGATGGTCACGCCGGCATCGCGCTGTTCGGCCAGGAGATCCTCGTAGCGGCCGAGGAGATCTGGCGTCAGCGACAAGACGAGTTCGTACTCCGCAGCGGAGATGACTTCCTCGATATACCGCAAGATTGTCTGTCGTGATTTGACCAGCGACACGACCTCATCACTGCGTGCTGGGGTGACGTATCGCTCCGAGAGATTAGAAACCAGATCATCGAGCGTCGAGCGAACATCGGTAAATGCTTCATCGGGGTCGATTGCAACGACGCGCATCGGCCTGGATTCGTGGAGTTCGACCAGACCGCTATCGGCGAGACTGCGAACCGTATCGTAGACACGTGGCTGTGGAATATCCGTCTTCTCCGCAATTTCCGATGCCGTGAGACTCCCGTGTTCGAGGATCGTAATATATGCTTCCGTCTCATAATCCCCGAAGTCGAACCGCTCACCCACGGCGGCCAACTCACGCTCCAGATCGTTGCTGCTCATATCCGCGCTTGTGGGTAGACTGGCATTAGCTTGTCCATCAACAGACGGCTAGCTCAAAATGAATCAAGAGAGTGACAGCGCAGTTCTTTAGGGCTGGCCCGTGGAGGTGTCTGTATATGACCAGAGAGTACGACCAGCTACACGACCCGAACGCAGAGTACACGATGCGGTATCTTTCTTCGGACGCGATGGGGTTGACACGGTCACGGGGCGACCGCGACGTTTCGATTACGGATGTCCAGACAACGATGGTCGATGGCAACTTTCCCTGGACGCTCGTCCGTGTCTACACCGATAGCGGCGTCGTCGGGACGGGAGAAGCCTACTGGGGTGCTGGCGTCCCCGAACTTATCGAGCGCATGAAACCCTTCCTGATCGGTGAGAATCCGCTTGATATCGACCGTCTGTACGAACATCTGATCCAGAAGATGTCCGGCGAGGGCTCTGTCGAGGGAGTAACTGTCACAGCAATCTCCGGTATCGAAATCGCACTTCATGACCTTTCGGGCAAACTGCTCGATATCCCGGCCTACCAGCTACTCGGCGGGAAATACCGCGACGAGGTACGCATCTACTGTGACTGTCACACCGAAGACGGTGCCGACCCAGAGGCCTGTGCCGACGAAGCAGAACGTGTCGTCGAGGAGTTGGGCTACGATGCGCTAAAATTCGATCTCGACGTACCCTCGGGATTCGAACTCGACCGTGCAAACCGCCATCTGCGACCGGGTGAGATTCGACACAAAGTCGAACTCGTCGAAGCAATCACCGAACGGGTCAAAGATCGCGCTGACGTTGCTTTCGACTGTCACTGGACCTATTCGGCTGGCTCTGCAAAACGACTCGCCGCAGCACTCGAAGAGTACGACGTCTGGTGGCTCGAAGATCCGGTGCCACCCGAGAATCTCGATGTCCAACAGACGGTCACACAGTCGACGTTGACACCCATTACTGCCGGGGAGAATCGATATCGTGTCACCGAACACCGCCGTCTGCTCGAAACGGAGGCAGTCGATATCATCGCGCCGGACATGCCAAAAGTCGGCGGGATGCGCGAGACACGGAAAATAGCAGACATCGCAAACCAGTACTATGTGCCTGTGGCGATGCACAACGTTTCTTCTCCCATCGGGACGATGGCAAGCGCACACGTCGGGGCCGCAATTCCAAACGCACTCGCTGTCGAGTTCCACAGCTACGAACTCGACTGGTGGGGTGAGTTAGTTGAAGAGACCGTTATCGAAGACGGGTCGATTACGATTCCCGAGAAACCCGGATTAGGGCTGACACTCGATCTGGAGACCGTCGAAAAGCACATGGTCGACGGAGAGACGCTTTTCGACCCTGTGGAATAGTTCGGCAGATACGCTGTCCCAAACATCCAAATCATCGGGCTGTCTACTCACTGCTATCGGGGTATCTGGATGTCAGCATCTGAAGACGAGATAGTCACCGAACTACTGGAGCAAATGGAGGAGTTTACGCTGAAACGGCGGGCAGTCGACGAGGCACCCTTTGGAATTACGATTGCCGATATCCGGAAAGAAGACCAGCCCCTGATTTACGCAAACGAGGGGTTCGAAGAGATTACCGGGTATTCTGAAGACGAGATTCTCGGTTGCAACTGCCGGTTTTTGCAGGGTGAAAACACTGACTCCGAGCCAGTCCGCGAGTTGCGTGAGGCAATCGAAGCGAACGATTCTGTCCAGGTCGAACTGCGAAACTACCGGAAAGATGGTGAACAGTTCTGGTGTGAGGTGACACTTGCCCCAATCGAAAACGACCGGGGAACAGTCACCCACTACGTTGGCTTCCAGCAGGACGTGAGCAAACGTAAAGTGTACGAAAAGCGACTCGAAGAACAACGCGATGACCTGACCATCCTCAACGAGATGGTTCGCCACGACATCAGAAATGATCTCCAGGTCGCACTCGCGTCGATGGAACTGCTCCAGGTCCAGTGCAACGAAACGGAAAACGAACAGGTCGAGACTGCAATCGGGAGCATCCACAAAGCGATTGGATTGACGAACACAGCAAGAGATGTCGCGGACGTGATGCTCGATACGGGTGCAGATTATGCGCCAATCGATATCGCTGGTGTTCTCGAGGCGGAAATCCAAGAGTTTCAGTCGTCTTACCCCGACGCAACGATTTCTGTTGCTGGGGCACTGCCACAGGTCCGCGTTCGGGCAAACGAATTACTCAACTCGGTGTTTCGCAACCTCCTCGTGAATGCAATTCGGCACAACGACGCCGAAAATCCCGAGATTCGTGTCTCCAGTGCGGTCGAAGATGGTGAGGTCGTCGTGACCGTCAGCGATAACGGCTCGGGGATTCCAGCAGATGCCAGAGAGCACCTCTTCGAGAAGGGCTGGAAACGTGCTGATTCCGGTGGGACTGGTATCGGACTATATATCGTCAAACGACTCGTGGACAATTACGGCGGTGAGATTTCCCTGCTCGATGGTGAGGTGCCAACTGGTACCGACGTAAGTCAGGAGGTGAATCTCGGTGGTGCAACATTCCTCGTCCGGCTTCCCTTGGCGGATTAATCCACAGTATTATCGGGCTCGACGCGTACTATTTACGTAATGGGAGTTCGGCCACCGACGAACGGCAGTGACGATGAACCGGACGTCGTCGAGTTCGGCATCGCAGCCCTCGACGCGCGAGTACAGGAGCGCAACGTCTCGTTCCCGATTGCTATCGAGGACCTCGACGCGGCGCATGGTGACATTCGTGTCGCGGTCAACGCCTCGGGTACCAAAATTGAACTCTCCGAAGTACTTGCCGACTGTGAACAGGACCAGTTTGCCTCGAAGCAAGACCTGCTCAACGCATTGCATCCGATCTTCGAGGAAAAGCGTGAGCAACTATCCGGCGGAATTATCGGCCGCCTCCGGTCGATGGTTCCCTTCTGATTTGGGAGACAATCGGGTCATCACTGCTCGCCGGTCGTCGCGGTCGTTTCTTCTTTGCCTGTTTCATCCCCTTTGCCAGTCGATTGCTCGGCTGTCTCGGACTCAAGTGAGTCGAGTTTCTGTTCGATCCGTTCGACACGCTGTCGGTGCTGGCGGTTCATTGTCACGATCAGATCCGAAAGTACACCGAACATAATCAACTGCACACCGACGAGCAGGGAGACGCCGCCGGCGAGTGCGATTACTTCGTGTGAAATGCCGTAGACGAGAAACCGGAACGCAACGAATGCAGCGAGTGCCACCCCAACAAGCGAGCTAATAAAGCCGATACTGCCGAAATAGAAGATGGGGTTGTTTGTTTTTGCCATCCGGTAGAGCGTAAGCAGAATATTCCCGCCGTCGCGGAATGGACGGAGGTTCGTCTCCGACCCTTCCGGCCGGGATTCATAGGTGATCGGTACGACGGTCGTCTGGATGTCGTGGCGGACACACTCAACTGCAAGCTCCGTCTCGATGCCGAAACCGTCCGCCGAAAGCGAGAGCTGCTCGAAGGATTCGCGCGTAAACGCCCGATACCCACTCAAAATGTCTTGCAGGTCCCGACCATGAATGAACCGAAACGCGCGGTTAATCATGCGGTTTCCGACTTTGTTAAGCCGGGTCATCGCACCGGGTTGCATGTCCGCAAACCGGTCTCCGATGACGTGTTCTACGTTGCTTGAAAACAGTGGTTCAACGAGCCTGTCGGCCTGTTCGGGCCGGTAGGTCGCATCCCCGTCGATCATCAAAATATAGGGTTTTTCGATCAGCTCGACTGCTTCCCGCACCGCTTGCCCTTTGCCAGTGCCGCTTTGCTCGACGACTCGTGCTCCGGCATCAGAAGCGATTTCCTGTGTTCTATCCTCGGACCCCCCGTCGATGACGAGGATATTCTCGTATCCAACATCTTGAAATCGCTCGATTACCTCCCCGACACTTGCGGCCTCGTTGTATGTCGGAATGAGGATGCACACCTCCTCGCGCTGGATCATTGTCACTGCCTACGCAACTTGCACAAAAAACGTATGGGATTGCCGGTGGCCGGGACGTGTTTCTCTACAGCCAGACGTGACTCAGTTCAGTGCCACGGCAGTATATGGTGCTGAAATTCCCCCGGTTACAATAGGGGAATGTCGAAGTAGCACGTCTTCAACCGGTACTTTTCCATGTGTCTGACTACATCATGCATTCTACTGTGTGAGTTTTTCGATCCACAACAGCAGGTCGTCCGTACCGATAAATCCCTCTGCGCGACGGTCGACTGGTTCCCCATCAACGAAAAGAACGAACAGTGGGACACTCTGAACCTGGTACCGGTCGATGAGTGGTGGGTCGTCACGGGGATTAATCATTGCCACAGGAACGTTTCCTTCACGGGCGACGTTTCCCAGAACAGGCACCATGCTCTGGCAGATACCACACCCATTGGTATAAAACTCAACCAACACAGCGCTATGCTCCGAGAGAAGTTCGTCTAGCTCGGATTCGTCGGTAAGCTGAACAGGTCGCCTGGTATCTGGTGAAGACACAATCTAGAGCAGTGATCAGGAAATAAAAATCCGATGCTGAGCAGTTTGAACACCGATCCGGAACAGAGTGGTTTGGAGGATCTAGTGAGCCAATGCAGCGAATATACCGCCGAAGATTCCCATCAGATGGGAACGAGAACGGAACAAAAAAGGTCACAGACCGAAAAAGAGGATGTCGATGTACG
>LKMJ01006485.1_pt1 | contig 11035 bp, 22 predicted proteins | sample 643391 | NCBI WGS metagenome assembly LKMJ01 (sample SAMN04112250, study PRJNA286221) | soda lake metagenome | biome: soda lake; feature: Kulunda Steppe; material: water; isolation source: sample PL-Br10 brine of Picturesque Lake | place: Russia: Kulunda steppe | collected 2010-07
GGTGATTGTGGCATGGTGCACGGGGTGATTGTGTGCACGGGGTGCACGGGGTGATTGTGGCGTGGTGCACGGGGTGATTGTGGCGTGGTGCACGGGGGTGATTGTGTGCACGGGGTGCACGGGGTGATTGTGGCATGGTGCAGGGGGTGATGGTGACCTCACTGAGCGTGCCTAGCCCACGGTGCTGGCTCTGCAATCGCTGCTGGCACAGGGCTGTGGCCTGGGTGTGGTGTGCTGTGGTCTGGAGCCAGCCGATGTGGCCTCAGGCACAGGCAATGAGCGATGAGGGGCCTGAACAGCAGCACACTGAAGGTGGATCAAGGCAGAGCTCATGGGTCAATGCAAACCTGTGACTCTGCAGCTCTATAGGCAGATGGTGCTCATCAGCTCTTGGTCAAATGCCTCCACCCTCCAGTACGTGCCGCCACCCACACAAATGCATGCGCACAGCCAACGTGCGCACCTGCACCTCCTCCTGCAGCTGCAGGTACTTGAGGATGTCGGCGTCAAAGCGTGTGAGCGCGTACGCCGCCTTCTCGTACCGCCGGATGTAACCCTCCTTGTCCACTTTCCACAGCGGTTCCTGGTACTTGCGCTCCCAGTACAACAGGAACCTGCGGTCAGCAGCGCAACGCTCACTTGCTGCAGCACAGGAAGGCTTCCCAATCCAGCACTATCCCAAGGTAGAAGGAGCTCGCGGTCAGCAGCACAGCTCTCACTCTCTGCAGCACAGGAAGGTCGCCCAATCCTGCTGGGCTTTGCACACCGTCGGTGCACGTGCCTCATGCCGCGGCGCCAGGACATGCAACACAGGACATGCAACACAGGAGTGGTGAGGAGTGGTGCGAATGGGGGCCACACGCCACACCCACACCGGCCGGCATGCGTGTGCAGAGGCTGCGGTGCTTTTGCGGTATGCACACCCACATTTCGACTTTGCCGATGATGTCCTGGATGCCAGACGTTATCTGCACAAAGTTCTTCAGCACCGTGTCCTCCTCGTGGTGGATGACGTCATGCATGCTGGGCAGCGGCTTGGGCAGGGGCATGCCCGCCTCCTCCATGTCTTTGCGCTACACACGAGCGCGGACACATGGGTGCAATCCGAGCTTGTTTGTGTGTCAGCAGGTGCAAGGCACGCGCGCGAGTGCACATGCTGGGCAGAGGCTTGGGCAGAGGCACGCCTGCCTTCTCCTTGGCCTTGCGCTGTGTGGGTATGTGTGGAGGCACGTGCAAAGCATGCAGCAGGTGTGTGCACAAGCCAACGAGAGTGCGAGCCATAAGACTGCTCTGGCACGCACTTGCTAACTTCCAACTCGCTCGTACGCGCAAGCATGGATGCGAAACAGAGCCCTGAAGGACCCATATCCCTTCTTGTGGTGAGTAGCGCCACGCGTGGCACCGCCTGGAGGACGCTGTCTTCCTGCATGCAATGTTGTGCACGCTGTGTCAAGTGCACAAGAAATTGGACAGACACACAGACACACCTGCTTCTCCGTGAACTGCAGCGCCACGCGCGGCACCGCCTGGGAGACAGTGATTATGTTCCGGCTAACAAAGAGCACTGTGTTGAGCAGGGTCTGGATGGAAGGCTGCATCTCAACCTGCGGCCGCACATGGCGCAGTTGGGCACAGGTGAATGTGTAAGAGGATGCGTGCATTGATGCACATAGACAAGTAGGACAGTGAGTGTGCAAAGCAATTGTCTATTGCTGGCCTGTTAAGGATTGGGGCAATGATGATTGCATGACTTCTGACATAGGGCTTACCGCAGAAGTCGTGCAGTAAGCTGTCAGCAGAAGGTGTACATACAGAGAGCAGAGGTATTCACTTCTGTCTAGTTTTGGTAGCCCTACCAATTCATGACACCCATGAATTGTTGGCCTTTCAGACCAAGAGCAAACAAGGCAGTCCTAAGTCTACCAGACAGGCAGAAGATGGCAAGAGGCTACAGGAAAGTAGAGGGATAAAAAGTCTGCACAGAATACAAAAGAGCAGGAGGGGCAATCACAACTGATGCACGCAACAGGAAGCCTTCCAAAGCACACCTTCAAGTTTGACTCTCTCTTCGACTCAAGCACCACCGTGGCGTGGAACAAAGGCTGCACCTCAGCCTTGTTGTCCCCGTTCAGGAGGCGCGACAGATCCTGCACAGAAACCGGATGGGCATTGTGGCCACTTTCAGGAAATGCACCCTGCACAGCCACAGACAGGGCCCTTAGGGGGGGGCGCCCGCAAGCACAGACTCAAAACTCGAAACAAGCCGCCTGGCCTGCTGCACGCATGGACATAATGTGCTGCCACAAGCATAATAATAAGCTAGAAAGGAGGGGGGAGGAGGAAGAAAAGGAGGTGGACAAGCAGGAGGCGCAGGAGGAGGAAGAGAAGGATGAAAAAAATGTGGCTAATGTGTGCTGTACATCCAAGCAGCCCCGCATCCCCCGCCAGCGACACACAGGGCCCTACCACACACAATGCATCAACAGCATCGAAACACAGGGTAGTACACACCAAGTCACTTCACGCATTAGCAGCATCAACGCACAGGGTTGCTCAACCCGCACCAACGGCACCCACAACAGGGCTGCACACACCAGGCGCACACCCCCAGCAAGCCACGCACCTGCAGGCTCCGCTTCACGGTGTGCCGCACCGCGTCCTCGAGCTTCTTGTCCACCTTGTGCGTGTACCTCACCCATTCCCGCTGCACCTCCTCGCTGTCAGCCTCGAAGATCTGCGTCACCACCACGCACGCTTTGATGTGAGTGCGGCAGCGAGGCACGCAAGGTGTGCATGCTTCACACCCACACGCCCTGCACCTTCATGCAATCAGCCTCAAACATCTGTGTCACCGCCACGCACACTTTGATGTGAGAGCGGCAGCAAGGCGCGCAAGGTGGGCATGCTTCACACCCACACGCCCTGCACCTTCATGCAATCAGCCTCAAACATCTGTGGCAGCATCACGAATGCCCAGGGCTCTACGCTATCAGCTGCACCCCCCCTGCCCTGCACACTCCAACATGCGCACCTGGCTTGGATGTTCAGGCGGTGCTTTTGCACTAAAGCCCTGTTTGTCCCCAATTAAGGGCATGATCACCAATTAAGGACATTGATGACCCTGCCCGCCGCGGAGCACAAATGTGCACCTCAACCATGATCTTCATGACCTTGCCCGCCAAGGACACCCACCTCGTGCACCTCGACCATGATTTCGATGCCCTTGCCCGCCACGTTCCCACCTAGCACACACTGCTCAAGGGCTCGCTCACCTTGCTTGCCATTTACGCACCTTGTACACGCTGGCCATGATCTCTATAACCTCATCCGCGGCCATCGCCAGCTTCTCACGCGCATGCTCATGATGCTCCAATTGCAGCTCCTGGAACTGGGAGTGCTGGTAGATGGCCTTCTTCTCCACTGACAGCAGCACCATCTCGCTGATGGATCTGCAATGGGGGGGAGTTCCATAGACATTATCCATGGATTCAAAGGGGCACGGATGTCCACATGAGACACAGAAGGGGACCTTTCATGCAGGTCCATATCACCCATGGATCTGCGCAAGGGGGACTCCATCGCTCTGATAAACCTGTGCTGTGGGAAGGGGGGCGTCAGGGCGGCACGGAGGCACATGTGTGTGCTGCACATCTGGTGTCAACTGCCTCAGCACACCCAGCCCATGCAGGGCAAACAGCAACCCCCCGCGCAGCACAGTGCAGCAGCTCTGGAGGTGGGTGGATGTCAGCAGCAGTCTTGAGGGTTCAGGGATCTGTCCCAGGGTGTGCGCATGCACTGGGTGTGCGCAGGGTGTGCAGGGTTCAGGGATCTGCCCCTGGGTGTGCATGATGTGGGGCAGGCACAAACTGTGTGGCACACACCTTTTTTACTGTCACACCTTTTCTTCTGTCACAGGGCCAGATCACTACCAGATCAGTGCAAGAGCAGACCGCAGGGTCAGCCCCCGAGCATCGCAGTTGAGGCGCGTCAAGCATAGCACGGAAACATGGGATGCAGGAGTATCTCATACATACTTGCAGATAGCATCAATGCGTTGGTTGGCCGCCTTGAAGTCTGTGACATACACATCAGCGTCCCGGCAGTACCTGCAGCAGGCACAAGCACGCACGCAGCAGCAAGCGCTCCCCATATTGCACGTTGCCGATATGGTTCAAAGGACAGCCACTCAGAGGGCATGCAGTGAGGGTTCAAGGGCATGCAGTGAGGGCATGCAGTGAGGGCATGCAGTGAGGGTTCAAGAAGTCAAGGGACTGGAAGCGGCAATGTCTCATCTGAGTATCTGACAAGAGCACTTCACGCAGAAAAGTACAGCCTGGAGCACAAAAGCTGCAAGGGCATGGCCTGGTCCGGGAAAGTGGCCACAAGCCATAGATGGGGAGGGGCAACCGATGGATACGCTATCCCATCTGCTCCTTCTGACGGTCGAACCAGCAGCACAAGGGAAGCACCGGACTGTCAAACTCCACCGATCAAACATCAACATCCATGCCACATGCATGTTTTGCCGGAGCTCCTGTTATAGGAGAGGACTTGGTGCAAATCTGAGCCCAGGCTCATGCCCAGGCTCGAGCTCAGGCAGCTTGCACGCAGCCGCAAACACACGGACGCATATTCTACCTGTCCCAGTTGCATCCAAAATCCTGGGCACCTTCTAGCTCAGGCTCACAACGAGCAAAAGCGCGCACGCCGTTCCACAAAAGCACACCCCACACACACGCACCCCCCGACACACACCGTCGGGCCTCCTTGTAGTAAAACTCGAGCGCATGCTTGTCGGCCACCCAGTCCAGCTTGGACACCCCAGGCATGATGCGGCGGTCCAAATGGCGGATGCGGTCATTGAAGAGCATGCGCTCCTCGCGGTCCAGAGCCGTCAAGATCTTGTTGTAGTCACGCACCACCTGCAGCAGCGGCCGCGTAGCGCCAGCCGCGGCATCATGAATGTGTTGCAGTCGCACGCTGCCCGCCGCAACGGCAGCGGCAGCGACGGTAGCAACACCTGCGGCTTGCAGGCCCTCGTTCCAAGGTCTGGCCTCCAGGCACCCGCAGCAGTACTCCCGGACCATGCCAGGGTGTCCTACCACTTTGCATCAGTGGCAGCGTTTCGGCGCCACTGCAGCTGACTGAAGCCTGCATGGCGAGGTGCCGCATGCCCTTTCTGTCGCTGAAATGCTGCCCATTCCGTACCGGAAATGCTGGAGGGAGCGCAGCACACCATCACAGAATGTGGAGGAGTGCAAGAATGTGCCCTGCTGCGCCCCTACTACCTAGCAATAAATCTGCCCAGACTGAGGACGAACAGCAACTAGGGCGGGCAAACAAGCACACACACAGCAGCTAGGGCACACCATGAGGATGCTGTCCCTCAGGACCCGGTACTTGTCGCGCTGCGCGTTGATCTCCATCGCGATGTAGGGGATGGGCATGCGCAGCCGCTCCCAGTAGTGCACCTCCTGGCCCATGGCTAGCAGGTCCTTGTGGAAGTTCATGCTCAACACACCGCCTGCGCAGCAGCCACGCATGCAATGGCGTGCACATGCTCAATGCGCTCGGCACAGGGGCCTTGCAGTGTGCCTGCCGCATAAGCGGAGCAGACTGGGACATGTGCCGACTGGCCACCGATGCAGAGCTAAGCTGGGAGGAAGGCCAAAACAGGCATGCTGCCGTGGCCCACAGCCAACAGGCTGGTCCTCCAAGGCAATGCATACAAATATGATTCACAGGAGGTGCGACACACACACATCACAAGTGAACATCTGGATGCACATTCAATGCACACATGTAAACACGCGCATGCACGTCCATGAGGAAAAGTACAAGTAGCTAGTATAGGTGCGCCATCAGCACACACATACATTCAGTACAGGTGGCAAAACTTAGCCTGCGCTCATGTGCATGCCCTCAGGCGCAAGCACCTACACCCACACCCACACACACGTGCCGAATACGCACCCGCCGCCTTGTCAACGGTAAGCAGGTTGGCATTGAGCTCGCGCGCCAGGCTCTGCTCATTTGTTAGCGTGAACCATTCGTTGTGCGTGTTCTGCATGAACTGCTGGATGGAGGACTCTGCCAGCTGGTACGCGGCAAACACCTCGTCCGCCTCAGGCACCTGTGCCCCGTGCACGGACGGACAGGCTCTTAGGGGCAAAGAGAGGGGTGGTCGGCAGTACTTAGAGCAGAAGCACACATGGGGCGAGGCTGAGCCTCAGACCAGCTCTGGTGGTCTTGCTGCCAGGGTGCCACCATCCAGGAGGCTTGCAGGCTTGAGCGCTCACGAGCAGCAACGGGCACGAACCTCTCCTCCCTCAAACCCATCCTCCATTTCTCCCCCGACCCTCTACGTCTCCTCATCGACATCAGTACACACACCTGGGGCAGCATGTACCGCACTTGCATGGCCTTGTTGTACGTAGTGCTAAGGCGGTGAAGGAGGTACATGGCATGCCTGCGTGGTAAAGCCATGCACAGCACCCAAAGTGGGCAGCACGCAGCGCATCGAACACGGCGCCACCATTGCACAGTAGAGCTGCAGGAGCACAGCAAGCAACACAGGGGTCTAGCAGAGGCGCACACAAACACACAGCATTGTCATCATCATCATCACCATCTTTCACAGCAGCAGCAGCAGCAGCAGCCTCCCTAGCTGCGGACCTTGCTGTGCCCGCGTATTTGGGCAGGATGGGGCTCTTGGGGGGCATGCGGCGGACAGCGTCAAACAGCTTCTTGACAACATTGATCTCAGCGTTAAAGGCCACATAGAACTCGCTGGTCTTCTTCTCCACAAAGCGCCTGCGTTGGGGCACAGCAGCATTGGGGCACAGCAGCAGAGGGGTATGGCAGCATTAGGTCACAAGATGGACATTAGGTCACAAGATGGACATTAGGTCACAAGATGGACTTTCGTTGGGGCACAGCAGCGGCCATGGCCTGAGGGCTGGAGGGGCACAGCAGGAAACTCGCTTTTGCTCACCCTGGTTCTTGGCCCAACACACGCGCGCGCACACACACACACGTATACGCACACACACGCATACGCACACACACACACCCATACGCACACATGCATGCAAGCACACACACACGTATGCACACACACACACACACACACACCCATACGCACACATGCATGCGAGCACACGCACACGCAGACACGCAGACACGCATGCAAGCGCACCCACTCACTTGATGAAGTCGCGCTTGGCGATGAGCTGGAAGGCCTCCAGGAGCTCCATGCGGGAGCTGAGGCAGGACTGCGCCTCCACCGCGATCTGTATGACGTTGGTCATCATCACCTCCAGGTCCTTCACGCCTGCCTTGAAGCTGTTGAAATCGTCGTGCCACCTGCATTGCTCGCAGCAACGCGGGAATCAATCCATCGTCAATTGTCGGGTTGGGGGCTGGTGTGGCCGCGCGCTGAGCATGAGCACCAAAGGACATCAGGAAGCTGCGGTCACTGCGTCCAGCATCCAGCAGACACAAACAGAGCATTCTCACACACACACACACATGCACGCACGCTCGCATGCGGTCACTGCGTCCAGCATTCAGCAGACACAAACAGCATTCTCACACACACACACACGCACGCACACACCGCTGCAATCAGGCTCACATGCGCGCCTGCAACGAGACTGTGTGGGCTTCCATCCAGTGGACGACACACTTCCAGGACTCTTGAGCATGCATTGCACATCAAAGCACACATGCGGGTTTGCACACACACACACACACACACACACACACACACATGTACGCACGCTCGCATGCCCGTGCACACACACACACACACACATGTACGCACGCTCGCATGCCCGTGCACACACACACACACACACACGCATACACAAACACACATGCTGACACGCTCACACATGCATGCACACACACTCACTGCGTGGCTTTTACGTCCAGCACATTGTACTTGAGGTTCTTGAGCGAGCTGACCAGCTTCTTGAAGGTGGCGTGGATGTCCAGGATGGACTTGCGCACCTCTGGGCCTTTGGTGCCCCCAAAGGCTGGCAGCGGCGAGCGCGGGGCAAACTGCAGCTGCGCCTCGCACACCTGTGAGGGCGTGTGCACAAGGTGTACAGCGTGCCATGATGTCTGCTCCTTCACACTCTCAACTCCACAACACAGCAGGCAACTGTGGGTCAGCGAGCAGACTGCAGCTGCAACTCGCACGCCTGCGCGTGTGCGCGCGCCAGGTGGAGGAGGGCGGGAGGCAAGAGTGGCTTGCTGGCAGACAAGGTCACACACACACACACACGTGCGCGCACGCACAAGTGCGCGCAACAGTGAAAAAGCGTGTTTAGGGTTGGGGTGAGGGTAAGGGTTGGAGGTTTTAACCCTAGTGCCATGATGACGGTTTGTGCATGATCTTGATCTCCTGTGACAGCAGGCAGAGGGGGGGGAAGGGAGGGTGGCACCCTGGAAGGCCAGGCTGCAGCAAAACGCGTGGCACGCAGGGGGCGAGCACACCTCCAGCAGGTCGTTGCAGCGCTGCAGGAAGGCGTCGATGTGGGCAAAGATCGGAGACACGCTGAAATCCCAGGGCCGGGGCGAGCGCGCGTGGATGGCGCGCCTGGTGACATCGTACAGCTGCTTCCAGGCCTCAATCGCGTGGATGCTCTGCCGCAGCGTCACCATCACCTCATCCACCTGTGTGACAGCATGTGCGCGTGCGTGGACCTGCGTGAGTAGACTTGCGCGAGCGTGTATGTGTGAGCGTGCGCATGTCGGCGCTTGTGCGTACTCCTGTGTGTGTGAATATGTGCATGCATGTGCGCATGTCGCACACAGGGGAAAACTCACCTGTGAAATTCAATCAAGCAGTGAGCAGTGGAGGGGATGCATGGGAACGGATTGAAGCATATGCATACATGCACGTGCACTGGCAGGCACCTGCCGTGCTCGCATGCATGAATACCCACAAAATGTGAGCGCATGCCTGCATGGCGGTGGCAGCGGCTGCCGACCAAATCTTCATCATGCCTGAGCATCAGCATCACTTGTGTGAAGCCTGCCAGCTGGTGAGCAGTGCAGCTTGGGTTTATTCCTGTCCTCAGGTCAGCCCTGTCGTCTAGAAGAGCCATTCCTGTCCTCTGGACAGCCCTGTCGTCTAGAAGAGCCATTCCTGTTCCTGGACAGCCCCATTGTCAAGAAGAGCCATTCCTGTCCTCTGGTCAGCCCTATTGTCTAGAAGAGCCGTTCCTGTCCTCTGGTCAGCCCTGTCGTCTAGAAGAGCCATTCCTCTCCATGGTGAGCTGTGCAGCAGTGCACGTGCTTGAGCAGCGCTTGCACACTCGCAACAGAGCCAGCGTACCATGAGAAGGATTGCAGGGCTCACACACTCACACACACGCGACCACCCTGCGGCCCTCCGCTATCCAAAGTAGTCGAGCCCTCGCAGTCGCCCCATATTTCTGCCGACACCATCACGCATCACGCTCCTTTCCACTGTCGACAATCTATAACCTGGCACACCTGTGACAAGGGCATCTAACACTCACCTCTCCACTGAACACGTCCTCAAGCGAAATCACGGCCGCGCAGCGCACAATGATCGCATTGCTGAGCTTGCGCAGCAGCACCTGCAATGAAGCAAACAAGGTTTTACACCAGTTGTGCTGCAGAAGGGGGGCTCCTGGCTGCGCACACACTGTAACGTGCAGGGGGGCTGCTGTGGCAGCGGCTGATGTTCCAGACCTTGCCAGTGCAGTTCAGGAGGGGGACGGCATGAGGCTGCGCACGCACCGTGACGCGCTCGGGGGTGTTGTAGAAGCGGCTGATGTTCCAGACCATGCGGATGCAGTTGAGGATGGGGGGCAGCAGGGCCGGGATCTGCTGCGGGTGCGCGGCCACGAGGCCCTGGCAGGGTTCCTCCAGGCACAGAAGGAACTTCAGGTTGTCCTCTGCAGCCACCGCCTCCCTGCAGGGGGAAGTGAGCGTGTGCTTGGTTTGGTTGGTTGCAGCTGAGTGGCAAGGGAAGGGGGGGGGCAGGCAGGGGTAGGTAAGCATGCAAGAAGGGGACAAGGAAACAAGTGGCAGGACAGGGTAGGGTAGGGTAAGGGCCAAGCCAGCCTGGGATGGGAGCATGGGGCAGAGCTAGGTGGTGGTTAGTTGCGCATTTGCCCTGCACCCACCTGGGATGGGGTTGCAGCAAAAAGCCAAGGTGAGGGGGGCAGCGCGCACCTGTGGATGAGGTTGCGCAGGTCCAGGAAGGGCGCAAGGTACGAGGACGACGCGTATTCCAGCACTGCGACAATGGCGCCCACTGCGGGGTCGTCCAGCTGCGAGCGAATACCACTGAGGTTCACGCTGCGGCTGCGCCAGAACTCGATCTCGTCCAGCGGACCGGAGGTCTCGCCACCCACGTCCTGCATGCGCAGAGAGACAGTGCAGGGTGGGAGCGGCTTCGCACGACGGCGACGGCGATCTTGGTTTGCACGGGTCGCGGCTGCGGTTCAACACCCTCCCACACAGCGCTGTTGTTGCTCCCCGCCAGCCGCCGTGTGGTGTCCAGGATGATGTCCAGATTTGCCCGGCAGGGGGCAAAAACAAGCCATGGCCAAAACAAGCCACGGCAAAAGGGACGGCGCAGCAGGTTCAGGGGTGGGGGTCCCTGGCGCACCTGGGAGTCCTGGCGATTAACGACCTCCTTGATCTGGCGTGTCCAGTGGATGATGGTGGACTCCAGGCGCTGCACCAGGTCCTTCTGTTTGGAGGCCTCCTTGGCGTCCTGGGGAAGGAGGGGCCAGGGCACAAATGGGCTCAGTTCAATGATGCTTGTGCGTATAGGCGCGCACACATTTTGGCAGTTTGCTGGACATGTGTGAGGACGGTGAGCAGGTGAGACACATGCATGCACACACACAATCGCATGCACCAGCATATTTCATGACAGACACATGCTTGAAAGCAAACACCTAAATGCGCGCACGCGTGCACACACACACACACACACACACACACACACACACACACACACACACACACACACACACACACACAC
>LKMJ01006486.1_pt1 | contig 11033 bp, 9 predicted proteins | sample 643391 | NCBI WGS metagenome assembly LKMJ01 (sample SAMN04112250, study PRJNA286221) | soda lake metagenome | biome: soda lake; feature: Kulunda Steppe; material: water; isolation source: sample PL-Br10 brine of Picturesque Lake | place: Russia: Kulunda steppe | collected 2010-07
CTGTGGGATGGGGGGGGGGGAGCGCACCATGGAGGACTCCGTGGTCCCTCTGTTGGGCAGCATGGTCAAGATGGTCGCCTGTACTGCACTGGCCAGCTCATTTGTGTCTCGTCCATTGCACCGCTCCCGCCAGGGCCTTACCGTGGCGGCGTGGCTCCTGCGCCTGCACTCGTGCATGCATACACATGTACATGTACACGTACAGACTCTCTCACGGCCCGTGAGTCACGGGTGAACGCACGCTTGCACACATGGGCACAGCGCACACACCTGCGGCCGTGTGCCCCTGCGCAAGGAGGCGTGCCCCCCCCTGCTGCTCTTACATCCCTGCAGCTTCCGGCAGAGCCAGCTGGAGATGTCGCTGGTGTTTGCAAGCCAGGAGGGCGGCAGCGGCGGCGACGGCGGCGCGGCCTGGGGGGCTGGCCCGCCCACAGCTGGCGCCGCTAGCGCAGCTCAGCAGGGCACAATGCTTGCACGCCTACAGGACGTTGCAGCACGGGTCATCCAGAGCCATTGGCGGGCATTCTGCGCACAGAGGGCACAGGTGGGCCGGCCTTGGAAGGGTCACCAGGCTTGGAAGGGTCACCAGGCTTGGTGGAGGGTCACCAGGCTTGGTGAAGGGTCACCAGGCTCGGTGAAGAGTCACCAGGCTTGGTGAAGGGTCACCAGGCTTGGTGAAGAGTCACCAGGCTTGGTGAAGGGTCACCGGAACCAAAATGGTGCAAGGCCTGGGGAAGACGGATGGGCCGGCCCTGTGTGCTTGGACGTGAACCCCCGTTGGCAAGCATGCGCACTGTGGGTTGAGGAAGGGTGCGCTGGGCTGGCCTAGCCCCTAGCAGCGGGGCATGCGGCTGCGGGACAGGGGGCGCGCTTGGGTCTGTGGGAGGGTGCGCGTGTTCGCACAATTATGCTGGCGCACAGGGTTAACGTGTTGATGTGCGCATATGATGTGTGTTTCTGTGTGTACGTGTACGAGTATGTGTGTGTGTGCGTGCGCGTGTGTGTATGTGTACGAGTATGTGTGTGTATGCTCACTTTCAAGTACCTCCAACTGGCTGCTGCAGCCTTGCATGGACAGAGAGCGCAGTGGAGGTGCGCCTTGGAGGCTGCCACCACGTTCCAGGAAGGTGCTTGCTGCCGCTGCCCTTTATCCCTTTTGCTTCCCTCAGTGCAGCCAGCAACAGGACAGGCTTGCACTGCAGCAATGGGCAGAGGCCGCCTGCCCTGCCCGACCCAGTGCCGTGCTCAAGGCGTGCTTCGCATGCCATCAGCAGCGGGCACAGCTGGCACGGCCGCAATGCCTCAACAATTCAGGGTGCTGCACCGCAAGCAGTCAGCACCTGGCGTGGCCGCGGTGCTGTGATAACTCGCCCTGCCCCCCTGCGATGCCCGCACTTCACTAAGGCCCTGCTGTATCACCCTCACAGCTGCGCGCCAGATCGCCGCTTCCCCCCCTGCCCTGCCCCCGTCCTGCTGCCTTTGTAGGGCCAGCAGCAGCCCTACCAAGAGTTTTTGTACGCCCAGGCGCCTGCACACACGCCGCGGGCCCTGACGCCCACGATCACTGCCAACCAGCAGCAGCAGCAGCAGCCGGCCGCGGCAGCAGGCGTGGCAGGCCCCACCCCGCGCAGCTCGGCGCCCGGCTTCTTGCCTGGCATCCAGGACCACAGCCCCGCCAAGCGCGCTGCCCCCGTGCCACAGCTCATGCCCTCCAGATCTGCAGTCGACCTGCCTCGCTTTGGCCTGGTGGGTGGGGGCTTAGCACGCATGCGGTGTGGCGCATGCTTGCTTTGGCAAACCCACAGGGCAGGCGCCACAGGGCACGCCAGGCCGTGCGCGTGGGTGGGGACTCTGCATGTGTGCGGCGTGGCGCACACTTGCGCAGCACCCCTCGCATGCGCAGCCTGGCGGACCCTGCGCTGTTGGAGTGGCCGCGCAGAGGGATGGTATGAGCGACCACGTGGGTGGGGGAGTGGGTGGCCGCCGATGCTGCTACTGGCCTGGCCAGCCAATGTCTGGCTGTGGCTCAGAGGCAAGTGCGTCACTTCAAGGTTGCTCATGCTGTGTGGGGCAGTGCCACTTTGAGTATCACTGCTGCTGCAACGGACAGCAACAAGGCTACTGCTGGTGTGTGGGGCAGGGTTGGGGAGGCAGCGCCGTCCGGGTGTCCCGTCTGCCCTGCCCGCTGCTCGCTGTGTACCTGCCTCCGCCTCAGCCCCAAGGGCAGGGCGCGCCCGCGCAGCTCCTTGCCCGCACCAGCATGCCCACACCCACACACGTGGCACATGTGCTGCAGGCGCAAGAGGGGCAGCCAGGCGGCAGCAAGGCCCCCTCGGATCCCGCTGTCCTTACAGCCCAGCGCCTGACACGGTCGGCCACAGCCGGTGCACGAGCGCCCCGCCCCTACACACCCGCCCCAGGCACACAAGGTGTGTCAGCAGGGGCAGACACTGCATGCGCGTTCTATAGCTGTGTTTTGTGGCTGCTTTTGGCCCTGGGTACCCAGCCTCCGTCCAGGCACGGAGAAGAGAGTGGGGTGTGCGCCGCATCGGCACCAGGCTTTGCCTCTGACCTCTGCATGCTCGCGCGACCGTGGCTTGCGCCCTGCGCATGTCGCCGCACATGCTGCATCTCTTAGTCAGGCATGTGTGCACGCCATGTCACTACTGTGCGCGTGTGCATGTGCGCCCTGGTGCAAGAATCCTTTGGGATCCCCGACGAGCCTGGTTTGCTGCCTGGCAGCTGTGGCTTTCAAGGGTATCCTTCAGGCTGTGTCCCTAGGGCCCGCCGCCACCGCGCATCCCGCCCCCCATGAACACATCTTCGTAAGTGCGAGTAGAGGCCCAGCTAGCTCTCCTTGCCCCATCATCACTTGCTCGCAAGCACATCCCTGCCGCACGACATGCGCAACCATGGGCACCAGCCCAGGCGTGATGCGCATGCCTCCGCCTGCACGAGCGCACAACGCGGGCAAGCCCCGTCCCGAGCCGCGACGCCTCCGCGGCACACAACTTGCGATGTGTGGGTAAGCCTGGAATGCATGTGCAGGCTGCCCCGTGTAATGCGTGGCAGCGGCCACCCTCTGACACCTGATTGGCTTCCAAGGAGGCCGATTGCTTGCGGCATGTCACCCCCCCCCCTGCCCTCCTTGGCGCAGGGCCGGCTGCAGTTGGCATCCATCGCAGCTCGCACACGAGCGTCCCCGGCGGCCACGTCGTGTACACGGTGTCGGCCGAGCCCTCTGCCGTCCCGCCGCCCCGCTTCAGCGGTAGCGGCGGCAGCATCTTGGACACGCCAGGTTGCTCTGGTCGCCTTGCAGCTGCTGCCACTTCAGCCAGGGCAGGGGGGACGGCACTGTTTGGGTCACACCCTGGCGCGCAGTGGGGTGATGCGCCAAGCAATGAGGAGGGCGCGGGGGCTGAGTGCAGCGGCACTGGCGTACAGGGGGAGCCACAGATGGAGGGGGCTGCTGGCGGTGTGGAGGAGGAGGAAGAGGAGGGTTTGGGGGCGGTGGAGGGGAGGGGGGCGGCGGATGAGGACCGCATCCACGCGCTTGTGCAGCAGCTGGTGGCGGGTCAGGTGCCAGAAGACATTGGGGAGGAGGAGATGCAGGTGCTTCTGGCGGCCATCGAGAAGTCGCAGGAGGGGCGGCGCCGGCAAACAGGGGAGGGGAGGGAGGAAGAGGTGGAGGAGGAGGAGGAGGCAGAGGGGGAGGGGTATGCTGGTAACCCTGGTGAGGGGCGTACGTGGAGTGAGGAAGGCGATGGCAGCGCGGGGATGGAGGGGGTGGGGGAGGTGTGTGATGAGCAGCTGTGTCACCACCCTCATGGAGAGAAGGGGGAGCGCGGCGGCAGGGAGGAGCTGCAGCGGCTTGAGCAGGAGGAGGAGGGAAAGGTGGGGGAGGAGGCGGCGGCAGCTGCACAGCTGGGGAAGCAGCCGCAGCAGCCGCAGCAAGATGATGGCGACAAGGGGGTGGGGCAGGGAGAGGAGGAGGCCCTGGAGGGACCCTGCGCAGAGGCAGCGCTTACATGCACGCTGCAGTCCCCCCAATCGCCGCTTTCCTGGCAGCAGCAGCAGCAGCGGCGGCGGCGGGAGGAGGCGCAGGAGCAGCAGGAGGCGCAGCAGCGCCACTGCAGCAGCAGCACCGCAGGCGGAGAGGGCAGCAGCGGCAGAGCTCGTGCCGCAGCGCAGCCCTCCGTGCCCACGGCCAGTGGCACGCCTAGGGCCATGAGCGCCCGGACCTGGGGCACCGATGAGGACGGCACCAGTGAGTGCAGCGGCGGCGCCGGGAGGGAGGGGGTGCAGGGGGGCCAAGGACGGGCGGGCGGGCCAGGCGATGCAGTCCCGGGCACGGAGCTCCGGCGCAGCACCGCCAGCAGCGGCTTGGCCACCCCGCCTACAGACGCGGCACATGCCGCCTGCGAGGCACGCAGGAGCAGCGGGGCGGGGCAGGCTGGTGTGGGCAGCAACGCGCAAGGCGTGCGGCGCAGCGAGTCAATGCGGCGGCTACGGCAGCTGAGCGCCAGCCGCAGCAGCTTGCGAGCATCGGGGGACGGCGCGTCCGGGCTGCACCCATTGGGCAGCGGCCATGCCAGCGTGCGTGCGTCTGCCGAGGTGGGGGCGGGGGCTGCAGGCGTGCAGTGCCCCTTGTCACTGCTGGACCAGAGGGAGCAGCAGCAGCAGCAGCTGGAGCAGCAGCAGGGGCAGCAGCAAGAGCAGGGGCAGCAGCAGGAGCAGGGGCAGCCGCCGCAGCAGCAGCAGGGCCGGGGCGGGAAGCGGGGCTGGGAGGAGATGGCTGCCCAGGGCCAAGGTCTGCAACAGCAGCAGCAGCAGCAGCAGCAGCAGCAGCACTCCCCGCTGCCCTCGCCGCACACGCAGGGCCGCGTGCACCTCACGCCCAGGCCCTGGTCCGCGCGCGCGCACGTGGGCAGGCATGCCGCGACGCCCAGCAGCGGCGCCCGCGCCCGGCGGCCTGCCACTGCAGGCGCGGCGTGCTCGGCGCACACTGCGAGCGCCCCTAGTGTGCTCCCCTGCACGCCTCTGGCCTCAGGGCTACCTGCAGGCAGTGCATCAGCAGCAGCCACCACAGCAGAAGGAGCGCACACTGGCGTGCTTGCTGCTGCGGGTGCTGCGGGTGCCACACGCGCAGCCTGCCCTGGGGAGAGGGCCGGCGAGGCTGCGGGGGGCCATGCTGGCCAGCCACTTGCACGGTGTGCATCACCAGCAGGCACGGTGACCACCATTGCTTGCTCCGAGGGGCGTGGCAGCGCAGCGTGGGGGGGAGGGCAGGACGATGACGGCAGCCAGTGCCGCCTGGGCTCCGTCTCGCCCACCGCCTCGTGCGCAAACTCCGGCAGCGCAGCAGTGCGCTGCAGCAGCAGCACCGCGCAGCAGCTGCAGCAGCAGCAGGGGCAGCAGCAGAGGGGGTGCGGCGCGTTTGGGAGCTGGGCTGAGGAAGGGGAGGGGCAGAGGGAAGAGGGTGGGGGTGAGAGCAGCCCCCGCTGCCAGCCCGCCACAGCCTGCCCGCCCTCCCCGTCTGCAGCATTGGTACCTGGGGTGGAGGAGGTGACTGCAGTGCAGCAGATCGTTGAGCTGGAGACGCCGCAGGTGGCGACAGCCGCAGCATGCGGCGTGCGGAGCGCAGGTGACGGGGCTGGAGCGGGCTGGTGCGACTGCGGCTTGGAGCTGTCCACAGTTGCTCTGGCATGCCAAGGGCTGTGAGGCGCCACAGTAGCCCCTGTGCGACCTCCCTCACGCCTTGCCCAGCCCTGCCCTGCCCTGCACAGGGTGTTGCTGCCCCTTACCTGCTCGGTGCATGAAAACGCTCTCGTGCATGCGCTGCCATCAAGGGGTGCAGCGTGCCTAAGGCTGCCCCTTTGCTTTGGCTGCGCTCCCTTTGCTTGGGCTGTGCTACCTTCGGCTTTTCCCCTTAGCTGTGCTCCTTTTCCTTGGGCTGCGTTTCCTTTTCCTTGGCTGCGCTCCCTTTCCCTTGACTGTGCTCCCTCTCCCTTGGCTGTGCACCCTTTTTTGGGCTGCGCTCCCTTTCCTTTTGGATGGTGCTGACAAGCCTGGGTGCAGGCGCTGCTGTGCCTTCCCCCCGTGCCAGCACGGAGGCGCTGATCAACAAAGCGATCAACCCATGCTTCGTGGGCAGATGCCCCTTTGGTACTCCCCCTTTAGAGATCACATGCATCCAAAATCCAGCTTGATTGGAACGAAGCAGGGGATGCGCGCATGGTGCCCTGGCCGGACCGCCTGGCCAGCAAGAGCCAGAGGGGAGGCGCTGCGTGAAATCGCTCATGCCCCTGCCCACGAGGCCGTGGCAGGGGCACAGGCGCGGCCGCACCGCGCTGGCACCACAAGCGTGCAAGCTCGCTATGCGTGCAGCCTAGCGGCCTCACGGTCAGGGGCCCCACCCTCGGCCTGACGCTGCGCTGCCTTGCCGCAGGTGATGACGGCAGCGACAGCGGGATCTACGAGGACGCGGGAGTTAGTGAGGAGGAGGAAGTGGTGGAAGTGGAGGTGGACGCGGGCGGAGGTGGGGCCGGGGCGGAGACTGGCCATCAGGCGCTCAGCCAGCAGGCACCCAGCCCTTCCGCATCACCCCTGCTGCTCGCAAGCCGGCCAACAGTGACTTTATCCAACAGCCCACCTGGCAGCGGCGTTACCGCCAGCAGCTGCCACCGCAGCGGCGCCGCCGCCAGCAGCGCTCCAGCTGACGGCGGCGATAGTGGGGGTGGCTTGGCGCAGGTGGCGTCCAGCCGCAGCGGAGCGGGGCGGCAAGACACAGCAAAGGGCACATCGCCGCGCTCGACGGCGGTGCAGGAGTCAGGCATGGGGATGACAGACGTCGCAGGATCTAGGGGTCTGTGCGGCATGCAGCAGCCGGCCGCCAGCGGCAGCGGCAGCGTGGGCGGCAGGGGCAGCACGGTGTGGGGCAGGGCGTGCGGAGGGGACGCGCTGAGTGCCAGCACCACCACCGAGAAGCTGTCGTCCATCATGCAGTTCCTGGAGGAGTCCGACCGCCACAGCAGCCTGCACAGCAGCTGCAGCCTGTCGCACGTGCCGCCGGTGGCAGCGGGGCCCCAGCACCTGCTGCCGACAGACCAGCAGCCAGGCCAGCCACTGCGCCAAGACCAGGAGCAGCAGCAGCAGCAGCAGCAGCAGCAGCCGCCGCTGCCACACCCTGCCGCGCAGCCGCTGGAGCAGGAGCAGCCGGCGCGCGCCGCGCGGCGCGCGCTGAGGTCGCCCGACCAGAGCCGCCACCAGGGCCTGCCCTCGTCCATGCAGCCCTTGTCCGCGCACCCACTGCGGGCTAGCAGCGCGCACTCGCTGCCGCTGCCGGCGAGCGCCCCGCACCCGCAAGCCGCCCACCACCAGGCGCATTCGCTGCCGGGGCACCTGCCGTCCCCGGCCCAGCCGGGTCCACAGCAGGCTTGGATGCAGGCAGAGAGCAGGCCGCTGGTGCAGCAGCAGCAGCACCAGCAGCACCAGCTGGAGCCGGGCTCGAGCCACAGCTTGCGCTCCTCCGTCCGCTCCTGCGCGTCTGCCCAGCCCCCCTCCAGCACAGCCTCCCATGCCCTGCAGGCAGGGCCAGCCGCTGCGGCCGGTTCGCTTACAGCGTGGAGCCCGCCCAACTCCCACACCCACGCCGCCACCGCCCCTGCTGCCTGTGGCCTCCTGCCAGGCACAGCTGCAGGCATGCCCGACACGCTCGCGCGCGCAGCCGGGGCGCACGCCTCGGCCAGCACCGGCGGAGCGGTAGGGCCGACGACCCCACGCTGGGCGCGCAAGCGCTCCCTTGAGTGGGGGGCACGGGGGGCGGTGGAGGGCAACAGCACGCCTGCTGCCGCTGCTGCTGGGTCAGCGACCATGGCACAGGCAGAGGGGCTCTGGAGTCTGCAGCCGCAGCCGCAGCACCAAGGGGGGGGGAGCGGCTGGGGGGCGTGCGCACCCCACCACAGGCCGGCATCCCCGATGCGCGCCAGGTCCGCGGGCGCGGCGCGGACGCGCGCGGCGGAGGTGCGAGGGGAGGTGCAGGGGGAGAGGTGGGGTTGGGTGGGTGGGACGTGGTGTGCAGGGGTGGGGACTTGTGGGCCTGCTGCGGCCGTGGGCGACTCCCGTCATGCAAGCCTCTCAGGCAATGTGGAGCCCCACGGCATATGTGCCAAGCCTGCCACGCGGGGGGCGGGGATGAGTGCGCGTGCGTGTGCATGCTTGTGTGCGCATGAGTGTGTGTGCATGTGTGTAAATGTGCACAAATGAGGGTGCAAGTGCACTCAGATGCGCATCCATGCAGTTGAGTGCGTGCAGTTGGTGGAGCTGAGGGCATATGGCAAGCAGCACCCGCGCGCGTGTGAACAAAACGCCACCCAAGCACCCCTTTCTCTGCCCTTGACACACATACGTCATGTGACATGACACGTGCAAACACGCAAAAGCACACGCATACACTCACACATGCGCCCCCCTTGCCGTGCAGCCTGTGGCCCGGCCCGACGTGCGCCCGCTGTCTGCGGGGGCTGCTGCCCTGCTGCAGCGTGTGGGCCTGGGCGGCGGGGGCGGCATCCTGCATGCAGAGGCAGCAGTGCGTGGGCCCGCACACCACGGTGGTGCAGGCCCCGCGTGGATGGAGACAGGGGCCAGCGGTGGCGGTGGCGCCGGCAGCAGCAGCCGCGCAGAGGGGATCTGCGAGCTGCTGACCAGGCTGGAGGGCGAGGAGGATGCAGGAGGGCCGGGACGGGTGATGGCGCTGCTGCAGGAGCTGGGGCTGCTGGCGGAGGAGGAGGGGGCGCAGGGTGGCGGCGCAGGCGCGGCCCCGGATGAGGGCGGGCCCACACATCCGCCACAGCCGCCGCTTGCCACGACCGCCGCGGCGCACTGCGGCAGTGTGGCCGGGTCGCCTGCCCGAGCGCCAGGTCCAGCGGGCGTGCCACTGCAGTGTGTGGGGGGAAGCTACCGGGCCAGCGTGGGTGTGGGCCGGCCGGGGCGCCTGGTGGAGTCGGTGTACGACGGCGTGCGGTCCAAGATCCGGCGCCTGCAGGAGGAGGTGAAGGAGAAGGAGGACACAATTGCCCTGCTGCACAAGGTAGGGCAGGGTGACAGGGGGGGGTGGGGGGGAGGGTGCGTCCCGTTTGCAGCGTTTGGTGGGGTTGTCATGCTGAACGTCATGTCTTTGCTGTCGTGGTACCTGAGACTGTGCGCTTGAGCAATCCAAGGCACGCCATTGATGTTGGATGGATGGTGGACCCATTGTTGTGGGGGTGAATGGCCGACCAGAGATGACTGGTGGATCTGTTGATTTGAATGGTGATGGTGATCCAGGTATGAATGGTGGAGCCATTTCTGTGCTGCTCCTGGGCCCCCCACGCCTCCCCCCTCCCTTCCCCCTGCACACCATACACTTGGTGCATGATGCCTGCTTTAGCCGGCACGCCTGTATCCATGCACACCAGCCCTGTGCGAGCTCTGGGACTTGCACGCACACACACACGCACACACACACGCACACACAGGACACACGCACACACGCGCGCACACACACACACACACATGTCGAGCGTAATGTGCTCTGCACCTCGTGCTGCCCACGCAAGAGGCTGCCCGGCGCCCACACGTGCGCGCCCATGCCTCTGCACAGGAGCTGGATTCCAGTCAGCACAGGGCGTCGGTGGTGGTGATGGGTGCGGAGGCCCGGGCCGCAGAGGCGCTGGCCGCCGCGCGTGCGGAGCATGACGCCACGCTTGCCCGCCACCTCAGCTTCATGGTGCGTCGCCACAGCATGTGGCGGCATGCTGTGCTGCCACCACCACCACCAAAAATACTTACAGCAGCTCACATGCCACCAGTGTTGCTCGCACTGGGGCAGAGCATGCTCATTGGGCCCCTGCCTGCTGAAATGCACCCGCACCTGCCCTGCTGCTGCGTGCCTGCCCAGCTACGCGGCCGCTGGCTGCCACAGCTGCTGCAGCCTGCCTTCTGCGGCTGCACCTGCGAGCAGGTTGGCCAGCAGTGGCATGATGTGCGCAGGCGCGTGGACACAAAGGGCATGTCCACGTGCAGTGCAGGGCGTGCATGCAAAGCAGAGTGCGTGCTGCTGCACACGTATGGCCATGACCTTATCCAGGCCAGGCCCTTTGTGACTGACATGTGAGCCATGTGAGTCATGCGTAGGGGGCTTGCGCGTCATGAGTTTGAAGCACGCAGCACGATCACTTGCCCGCTGCTGTGCGTGGTCTGCGGTGCGCAGCCAGCCACTCAGATCAGAGGGCACACCCGCGCACACACGTGTATGTGTGCGTGCTTGCATGCCCCTCTCGCAGGACCGTCTGCTTGCTGACAAGGATGAGCTAAGCAGAAAGTGCCAGGAGGCCACGGAGACGCTGAAGGTGGGGAGCTGTGGGGATCTGTTCGATTGTGTCCCTCAGCTGCAACGTCTCGCCAGTGCCATGTGCTGCGGCCACAGCATTGCGCTTGCATGACCCACAGCCACAGCGTTGCACATGCACTCAGCTGCAACTGCTGCTACATGCATGGGGCTCAGGGGGAGGCGGCAGGGGCCGGCAGGTCCTGCGCGCGCCTATCCAGCCTGCCAGTGCGTGTGCAGCATATGCCCTGGTCCTGTGTGGTGGTTGTGCCCGTGACACGCTCGCGTGCACAGCACGTGCGCAAGTGCATGTGCGCACGCCCCGGCCTGCGCGCTGTGTTGCCCGGCCCGCTGGTGGCGCCCGTGTGCTCACATACACACACACACACGCACGCACACACATTTGCAAGCATGCACACACACACACACATCCACGCACGCACGCACTCACAAGGGAACGCATATGCCCGGGTGTACCCCTGGCTGCAGGCCGCGGAGGCCAAGCACGAGCGCGCGGTAGCGGCTCTGAAGGAGGGGTGGAGTGCAGAGCTGCGGCGGCAGAAGGAGGGCTGGGCAGCCGCGGAGCGCGTGCGACGCGAGCAGTGGATGGAGACCAAGACTGCAGAGGTCAAGCAGCTCACTGTGAAGGGCCTGGAGGTGGAGGTGC
>LKMJ01006488.1_pt1 | contig 11031 bp, 12 predicted proteins | sample 643391 | NCBI WGS metagenome assembly LKMJ01 (sample SAMN04112250, study PRJNA286221) | soda lake metagenome | biome: soda lake; feature: Kulunda Steppe; material: water; isolation source: sample PL-Br10 brine of Picturesque Lake | place: Russia: Kulunda steppe | collected 2010-07
ATCCCGTTCGTTTCACCCCTCGTCGCCGTCGCCGGGGCGACAGGCGCGACCGTCGCCGACGGGATCAAGCCGATCGTCTTCGGCTACGTCGTCGACGACAACCTCACGATCCCGGTCGTCGCCGCCGGGGCCATGTGGGCCGCGCTGGCGGTCGTCTAGACCGAACTCGACGCTTACAGTAGAATCGCGAGCGGAATACCGAACGTAACGAGGAGACCGAGAAGGGCGATGACGGCGCCGACAGCGACCTGTTTCAGCGTGTACTCGCTCTGTGGCGCCGTCGAACGCGCCGGTTCGCCGTCCGCGTCGGCTTCGTCGTTGTTGTCGTCGGCCATACGGCCCGGTGCGTCGGGGCGACACTTTGACCTACCGCTTTTTCGCGCTGCGTGCGGTGGTGGCGGCAATGTGCCGGCTCGTCATCGACGGCTTCAACGACCGCCGTCGAGATCTCGGAGGGTGTACAGAAACGAGTCCCGCTCCAGTTCGACGTCCTCGACGGTCAGGATCTCGTCTTTCTCGACCGGGCGAGTGACTTCGGCGCCATCCAGAAGCTCCAGCGGGACGTACTCGCCCTCCTCGGCGATCTCCGCTCGTTCGACGAGGCCGTAGACCGTTTCGCCGCCGCCGCCGTCGATCGTCTCGCCGGGCGAGAGATCTCGCTTCGCCGCCGCGACGACCTCTGCGATGCGCTCTCGGGACGTTCCCGTCGGCTGTTCGTAGACCGCCGCCATCGCGACGCTGATCGCGGTCTCGACACCGGGGAGGTGATACGGGCGATAAAACAGGGCGTACTCGCCGTCGGAACTGGTGACGACGCCGTCGCCACCGCCGATCCCGAGATCGAGATGCCGTCTGACGCGCTCGTTCGGCGCCCGGACGACGACGAAGATGCCGAAGGGAAAGCCCGTCTCGGTCGTCGAGCCGTCCGGATAGACGGTGCTCACGACGTCGACGACGCCGGTATGCTCGAGAATCCCGCCGTCGGCCTCCGGACGGAACAGATCCGGGATCTCCTCGATTTCGGCGGTGGGGGTGTGCATCCCGGTCGTATCCGGCGGGAGGCCGACGGCGTTGGCGACGGCACACGACTCGACGGCGAGTTTCGTCCCGTCCATAAAGGAGTTATACAGCTTCGGGTTCGGGTCGGCGTCGGCGAGATACTCCTCGGTGAACCCGAACCGCTCTAGGGCGTCCTCCGGCGTGCCGTAGCGGTCCCGGTTCCGATAATCGCGACCCTGTCCGGCCGCGATCACCTCGAAGCCAGCCGTCCGGGCCCACTCGACCATCTCGATCGTCAGCGCCGGCTGGTCGCCGTAGGCGTGGGCGTAGACGACGTCGGCCGCCTCCGCGAAGCGAGCGAGCGTCGGACCGACGACGGTGTCGGCTTCGACGCTCGCCATCACGACGTGCGTTTCCGCCAGAATAGCCTCGTAAGCGTGTCTCGCGCCGGCCTCCGGAATCCCGGTCGCCTCGAGTAGAACGTCGATATCGCTTTCGATGAGCGCCGTCGCGTCGTCGGTGACGACCGGCCGATCGGCTTCGAGTGCCTCCCGGACGGCGCTCGGATTGTCGGCGCGCTCGACCGTGCCGGTCGCGCCGACCGAGATGGCGTCGACGGCCCGTTCGAGATCGAGGTCGGCGACGCCGGCGACGTCCATCCCGTCGAGACCGGCCGCCTGAGCGATGAACTGCTGGCCGAACGTTCCCGCGCCGACGACACCGACGCGGATCGGTTCAGCGCGCGATTCGAGCATCGCAGGTAATCCGAACATGACCGATGCTCACAGACCGGAGGCGATAACTGTTTGTGATGTGTTCTCGATCAGTTCGCCTCCCGGAGTCGCTCGTTCAGGTCTGCGGCGACGTCATCGGTCGTCGCGCTCCCGCCGAGGTCGGGCGTTCGCGGCGAGGATTCGTCTCGAAGCTGTGATTCGACCGCCGCCCGGACCGCGTCGGCAGCGGCCCGCTCGTCGAGATCTTCGAAGAGCAAGGCGCCACTGAGCACAGTCGCAAGCGGATTGGCGATCCCCTCGCCGGCGATGTCGGGGGCCGTGCCGTGGACGGGTTCGAACATCCCCGGCACGTCCTCGTCGGGGTTGAGGTTCGCCGACGGCGCGAGACCCAGACCGCCGACGACGCCGGCGGTCGCATCGGTCAGAATGTCCGAAAAGAGGTTCGGGCCGACGACGACGTCGTATCGCTCCGGCTGCGTGACGATCGAGAGGTTCGCCGCGTCAACGTAGAGACTTTCGAGTGTGACGTTGGGATACTCGGTGGCGACCGCTTCGACGACCTCGTCCCAGAACGTTGGACCGTAGGAGAGGACGTTCGATTTCGTGATGTTGTGGACGATCTCCTCCCGTTCCGTGGCGGCTTCGAAGGCCGCACGGGCGATCCGTTCGATCCCCTTCCGCGTGTACACCGAACACTGCATCGCCATCTCGGTCCCGCCGCCGCGCTCGAGGCGGCCGCCGGCGTCGATGTACTCGCCTTCGCTGTTCTCGCGGAACCAGAGGATGTCGATGTCGCCGCGCCCGTATCCTTTCAGCGGGCAGACCGATTCGTCGAAGAGATACGCCGGTCGGAGATTGTTCCAGAGATCGAGTTCCCGCCGGATCCGGTGGTGGCCCTCGGCCGCGACGAAGGCGTTGTCGACCTCGGGGAGACCGACGCCGCCGAGCAGTATCGCGTCGTGTCCACGGAGGGCTTCGAGCGTCTCGTCGGTCATGACCTCGCCAGTCTCGAGGTAGTGTGCGGCGCCGATATCGTACTCGTTCAGCTCGATATCGAAACCGCCGATCTCGGCGGCGGTCTCCAGAATCGGAACCGTCGCGGAGACGACCTCCGGTCCGATCCCATCACCCGGGGTCAATGCGATCGTATAACGCATATCACAGCCGTAGACAGGGGTGTTCAATAACGTTGTGATCGGACGACAGCCGCGGTCGGAACCGTAAGCGTTGATAGCTTCGAATGGGGACGCGGTGTATGGGACAGACACTCACGGAAAAGGTTCTCGCAGATCACCTGGTCGAGGGAACACTCGATCCGGGTGAGGAGATCGGCATCGAGATCGATCACACGCTCGCGCACGATCTCACCGGACCGCTCGTGTGGCTGCAGTTCGAAGCGCTCGAACTCGAGGAGGTTCAGACAGAGATCTCCGTTCAACACTGCGATCATCAGACCTACCAGCCGGATTTCAAGGTCGCAGACGACCACCGGTTCCTGCGGAGTGCGACCGGCACCTACGGCGCGTACTTCTCGCGTCCGGGGACCGGGATCTGCCATCAGGTCCACAAAGAGAACTTCGTCACGCCGGGGAAGACGATCCTCGGGGCCGACTCGCACACGCCGACCGCGGGCGGACTCGGCCAGTTCGGCATCGGCTCCGGCGGTCTCGATATCACCGTGGCGATGGGTGGTGAACCCTACTACTTCGAGATGCCCGAGATCGTCAACGTCCGGCTGGCGGGCGAGTTGTCCGAGTGGGCGACCGCCAAGGACGTCATCCTCGAGTTGCTCCGCCGGAAGTCGGTCAAATACGGTGTCGGTAAGGTCTTCGAGTACACCGGGCCGGGCGTCGAATCGCTTTCGGCCCACGAGCGGACGGTGATCGCGAATATGGGGACCGAACTCGGCGCGACGAGTTCGATGTTCCCGACCGACGAGCGGACCCGGGAGTTCTTCCGACGGCTGGGCCGCGAGGAGGATTTCGTCGAGATCGGTCCCGACGACGACGCCGAATACGACGAGGAACTCGTCGTCGACCTCTCGGAGATCGAACCGCTCATCGCGACGCCGTCGATGCCCGACAACGTCGTCCCCGTCCGCGAGGTCGCCGGCGTCTCGGTCGATCAGGTACTCTTCGGCTCGTGTACGAACGGCGCCTACGAGGATCTGCTACCGGCCGCGAAGATGCTGTCGGATCGGACCGTCGATCCGCGGACGGAGGTGACGGTCGCGCCCGGCTCCAAGCGAGCCGCAGAGCAACTGACGCGGGAGGGCTGGACGGTCGAACTCATGGCCGCCGGCGTCAACATCTCGGAGGCGACCTGCGGGGCCTGCATCGGCGCCGGTCACGTCCCAGCCACCGATTCGGTCTCCGTGCGCACGTTCAACCGCAACTTCGAGGGGCGTTCGGGCATGGAGGAGGACAGCGTCTATCTCTGTTCGCCCGAGACCGCAGCCGCGGCCGCGATCGCGGGCGAGATAATCGATCCGCGAGATCTCGCCGACGAACTCGAGGCGATGGAGCCACCGGGGCGTGAGATGCCGGATCGATACGTCGACGTCAGTAGCTCGGATCTCATCACGCCCGAGGAGGCCGAAGACGACGAACTGATCAAGGGCCCGAACGTTAAGGAGGTTCCGCTGAAGGACCCCCTTTCCTCGGATGTCGCCGGCGAAGCGCTCCTGAAGATGGACGACAACATCACGACCGATCACATCATCCCGGCGACGAAGGAGGTCTCGATGTACCGCTCGAACATGCCGAAGCTCTCGGAGTTCACCCTTTCTCGCGTCGACGAGACGTTCGCCGAGCGCGCGGAGGCGGCCGACGGCGGCTTCCTCGTCGCCGGCGAGAACTACGGGCAGGGCTCTTCGCGCGAGCACGCGGCGCTGTGTCCGATGTATCTCGGGGTCGAGTGCGTCCTCGCTCGAAGCTTCGCCCGGATCCACAAGACGAACCTCTTTAATTTCGGTATCGTCCCACTTTCGATCTCGGGGGAGGCCTACGAGCGAATCGAACAGGGCGACGACATCGAGATCACGGACGACGTCGCCGAGGCGATCGGCTCCGGACAGGAGACGTTCACGGTCCGGATCAACGGCGAGTGGGAGGCGACGGCCACGCTCGAGGCATCCGAACGAGAGCGACAGCTCCTCGTCGACGGTGGAAAACTCCCGCACACCAAACGGAAAAAGCAGAAGCTCGCCTGATACTGCCGGCTGTAATTTCGCGAACTTGACGTCGCCGATTCGACCGCCCTCGGCCTGAACTACTGTGTGTTGGCCTCCGGGATGTGACATCGGACAGCCGGCAGTACGAGGCGCGTCCGCGATAGGAATTCGATCAGTAAAACACCGCCTTCGGATTCTCGTAGACGACCTTTCGGATGTCGTCGATGTCGATCCCGCGCCGGTAAAGTTCGAATATCGACCGCTTGATGGCGAAGGGATCGGTTTTGATCACGCCCGCACAGTCGGTGTCGATCATGATCCGATCGGGCCGTAGGTTTCGATCGCCTCGGCGACGTCGGCGGCTGTCACGCCAGTCAGCCACGGATATCCGACGGTGAAGCTCAGATAGCAGTCCGTCTCCTCCAGCACGTAGTCGGTGATCGTCTCGTCTGCGTGTGAAACGACGACCCGTTCCTCGGGCAACCCTGCCGCGTTGGCGCACTCGATGTCGATTTTCGTCCCCCGGAGACTCGTTTTCTCTTCGTCCAGAACCGGGGCCTGTAGCAGATCGAGGTTCACTTCGTACACCGACATCTGACCGTCGATCACGCTCTCTTCGTCGAGCGTCGGCGGCGTATGGAGGAGTACAGGGCAGTCGAACTCCGCCGCGATCCGCATCTGTTCTGTGAGCAGTTCGCGTTGTTCCTCGATCGACCACTTCACGACGTGCTGGGCTTTCGTGACGCCGATATCGCCGACCGCGGCGACCACGTCGAGTTCGAGGTACTTCGGCAACACGGCGAGGAGTTCCTCGACGTTCTCCACGCGCGACCACGAGTGAATCCCGATCCCGAGTTTCATCTCGAAGAAGTGAGATCGTTCGATGGGACGCAGGCGAGCCAGCGCCTCGTCCCAGAGGTGTCGAACGTCTTCGGGACGAATCGGCCGATACGGCGCCCAGTAGTAGGCCGCGGCGATGGCGATCGAAGCCTCACAGCCGCTCAGTGCCAGCTTTTCTCGATCGCCCCACGAAAGCGTGTGGGCGTGGTTGCGCACGTCGATCCAGGGGACGTTCGTGAGTTCGGGGACGCACTCTGCCTCCGGCGTGAACTGCGGTATGGCGCGTCGTGTGGGTGTTCGAGAGTCAGTCATGATCGATCGTTATTTCCGAATTTTATAAATACCGATGGCGGACACGAAACGGAAACACGACGCACGGCAGCCCGTATCCGAGAGGCACTCGACAGGCGGACACAGGTATATATGAGCGGGGTGCGCCTAGTCGGCGTATGGTAGACGTCGGAAGCGAGGCGCCGGATTTCACGGTGCCGAAGGCCGGTGGAAGCGCATACAACGACCTCGAGCCGTTCACGCTCTCGGAGGCACTCGAACGCGAGGCGGGACCGATCGTCCTCGCGTTCTATCCGGCGGCCTTCACGAGCGGCTGTACCGAGGAGATGTGTACGTTTCGGGACTCGATGGCCGACTTCGAAGCGCTGGAGGCGAGCGTATACGGTGTCAGCGTCGATCTCCCCTTCGCACAGAACATCTGGATCCAACAGGAAAATCTGAACTTCCCGATGCTTTCGGACTGGAACCACGAGATCATCCGGAAGTACGACGTGGTACTCGAGGATATGTACGGGATGATCGAGGCGGCCGAACGCAGTATCTTCGTCGTCGATTCCGACGGCGTCGTAACGTACAGATGGGTTCGTGAAGGCGATAATCCCGATTTCGAGGACCTCATCGCCGAGACGCGGGCGGCAGTCGAAGAAGCCACCGCAGGGTGATCGCTCGCCCCGACTCAGCGATCACCTAAAAGACTACAACAATCCGAATCAGGCGGATTCGACCGTGTCAGTTTCCGAGCCGGATTCGATGTCTGAAGCGCTCGACGTGTCGACGTCCGACGCCGTGGCGTCCGTTTCGTCCGTCTCGTCTCCGAGTTTCGGGAGTAACACATCGAGTGTGCCGTTCTCGGTCAGCGTGGCGTCGGCCCGGTCGACGTCGACGGCCGCCCCAGCCGGAAGCTCGGCGACGCCGTCCAGTGTGAGGCCGCGGCCGGGGAAGACCATCTCGTATCCTTCCTGAAAATCCCGAAAGCGGTCGATCCTGACCGAGACCGTGTCGTCATCGAAGCGGACGCTGACATCCTCGGCGGTCGCCCCCGGCGCGTCGAAGACCACCAGATAGGCGTCGTCGCTTTCGAGCAGATCGGCCGAAAGCGCCCGCTGCTCTTGGAGCCGGCTGGCGGCACGGCCGAGTCCATCGAGGACGACACGCCCGATCGACGCCCCCACCTTCCGGATCATACCTCGAGCTCCTCGAGTCCCTCGCCGTCTCCACAGTAGGGGCAGACGAACGACTCGACGCCGGTCGACGCCGGCATCGAGTAGCGGTAGTGTAACTCGACCATATCCAGATCGCAGCTTTCGCGCGTACAGACTACCTCGAGTGTTTTCGGCATACGCCCCCATAAGAGCGTGACGGTAATCAATTCCTCGCCGGTTTCCCCGCGGCGAGACCGGTCACAGCGATTCGACAGCCAATTTCGGCCGGCGATGAAGGCGGTGTCGACGTTCGAAACCGTTTCTCATCCCTCAAAGCGGTTGAAACCGCCGCTCGGAAGACGAAATCTATATTAAACGATGGGCGGAAGCAACGCGCATGGTCGACAAGCTCGAACTGGCAGGGTATCTGGGATTCGGACTGTTCATCGGCGCGTTTTTCGGATTTGTCCTCTCGCGTGGTGACGTCCTCTTCGCCGGAGGCGGGGCCGTCGTCTTCGCCATCATCGCCCTCATCTACCTGTTCACGCTCGGACAGAGCGGCCGGCCGGCGGGATTCTGATAGGGATTATCGTCGGCGTTCATCGTTTTCCGGTGAAAAGTTGAGAGATAGTGCCGAATGACAGGCTTCAGAGCCGCCGGTTGGGCGCTCCCGCATTTGAAATAGATACGTCCAACAGTATCAGACCGCTCCGAATCCGCATCCGCATTCGTTTTACCGCTCGATGCCGTTCGTTCCGGTATGAAAGACCCGGCGGACCTCGAGGTTACGATCGTCGACGGCTACGTCGACGAGCCGGCGCACTTCGGCGTGCCGCCGTACGTTTCGACGTACCCGCGCTTTGCCGCCGGGGCGGCCGTCGACGCCGGCGTCGAGCCGGCGTCGATCACGTATCACACCATCGACGAGCTTCGAGACGAGCGAGCGAAGTATCGCGACGTGGTCGAGGCCGACCTGTTCATTTACGTCGGCGGGATGACCGTCCCCGGCAAGTACGTCGGCGGCACGCCCGCCGAGCCAGACGAGGTCAAGAAACTGGCCTGGGCCGCCGAGGGGACGAGCCTCATGGGGGGACCGGTTCGGTTCGGCGTCGGCGAGGCGAACGAGGGAGCGACGGAGACGAAACGGCAGAACCTCGATTACGACTTCCTGGCGATGGCCGACGTCGAGGCGGCCGTCTACGATCTCGTCCACGGTGGGCTCGAGGGGTTCGAGGACCGTTACCGGAACAACGAGGAACTCGACCGATGGGCCGAGAGAGGCGCGTTCGTCGTCGAACAGCACCCGGATCATCCGGATTATCTCATCTGTGAACTGGAGACCTCCCGCGGCTGTCCCTATCGGTGTTCGTTCTGCACCGAACCGATGTACGGCGATCCGAGCTTTCGGCCGCCGGGGTCGGTCGTCGATGAGGTCGACGCGCTCGCCGATCACGGCGTCCGACACTTCCGGCTCGGCCGACAGGCGGACATCCTCGCTTACGGCGGCGACGGGAAAGCGCCTCATCCCGAGTCGCTCGAGGCGCTCTACAGCGGGATTCACGACGTCGTGCCGGATCTCGGCACACTGCATCTGGACAACATGAACCCCGTGACGATCACGGAGTACCCCGAACGATCGCGGGAGGGGATTCGGATCATCGCCGAGTACAACACGCCCGGCGATACGGCCGCCTTCGGGCTCGAATCAGCCGACCCGCTCGTTCAAGAGGAAAACAACCTGCTCGTCACCGCCGAGGAGTGTCTCGAAGCCGTCCGGATCGTAAACGAGGAAGGTGGCTGGCGGCCGGGCGAAGAGCCGGGAACGGGACCCTCGGTCGATCCGAATGCCGACCGACTGCCGAAGCTCCTTCCCGGGATCAACCTCGTGCATGGGCTGACCGGCGAACGCAAAGAGACGTTCGAACACAACAGACAGTTCCTCCGGGACGTCTACGAGGAGGGATTGATGCTCCGGCGGATCAACATCCGGCAGGTGATGGCCTTCGAGGGAACCGAGATGGCCGACACCGGCGCCGAGATCGCGAGAGATCACAAAAAGCAGTTTAAACAGTACAAACGCGAAGTGCGCGAGGAGATCGACAACCCGATGCTCAAGCGGGTCGCCCCGCCGGGAACCGTCCTCCCGAACGTGTATCTGGAGTACCACGAGGACGGGAAGACGTTCGGTCGACAGCTCGGAACCTACGCGCTGCTCGTCGGCCTCCCCGGCGAATACGAACTCGGCCGAACCGTCGACGTCGCCGTCACCGATCACGGCTTCCGGTCGGTCTCCGGCGTCCCCTATCCGCTGGATATCAACTCGGCGTCGATGGACGAACTGCGGATGCTCCCCGGCGTCGGCAAACAGCGGGCCGGCAACATCGTCGTCGAGAGACCCTACGACAATCCGGAGGAGGCCGACGAGAAGCACAATCTCGACCTCTCGCGGTTCTGTGCGGCCGACGTCCCCAGAAGCGCCGACTGACGTATCGGAGATACGTTCGACCGTTCCCGCGAGATTCAAGTTCGAGCGATCGGTACGATCCGTCAGTGGCAATTTCGTTCGATCTGTTCGGTACGCTCGTCGAGACGGCAACTTCAGGCGATCCCGCAGCGGCGGTCGCCGCGGAGCTTCGAGCGCGCGACGTCGCCGTCCCGGCCGATTTCGACGGCGCCTACCGCGAGATCCACGTCGACGCCCCGCGCGGCGCGGAAGTTTCGCTTTCGACACACGTCTCCGCTGCCCTCTCCTCCCGTGGCGTCGCCGCCCCGGACGACGCCGTCCAGCGGGCGGTCCTCGCCGCGTTCGAGCCGGACGTCACCCGCCGTTCGGGCGCGCGTGCGGCGATCGAAGCGGCGGCTGAAACCGGCCCGATCGGCCTCTGTTCGAACTGTAGCGTCCACGGCCTCGTCGAGGAGACGCTCGCCCGCACCGATCTGTGCGGCGCGTTCGACACCGTCGTCACGAGCGTCGACTGCGGCTGGCGAAAGCCCGATCCCAGAGCCTTCGAGACGGTCGCCGACGGGCTCGGTGTCGGCGTCGAATCGCTCGTCCACGTCGGCGACGATCCCGAAACCGACGGCGGGATCGAACGGGCGGGTGGAGAGTTTATCGACGTCTCCGAGACGCCGCTTTCGAGGCTCGGAGCGCGACTGGAGGCGGCGCCGTGATCGATCCGGGCCTCTCGATCGTCCTCGCCGTCGCCGTTGCCGGACTCCTCGAAGCGGCGGTCGGCGAACCGCCGGGACGGTATCACCCGGTCGCGTGGCTCGGTCGGCTTCTCGAACGGCTCGAGACGAGACAGTTCGGTGTGCCGAAAGTCGCCGGGGCGGTTTACGCCGTCTCGGTACCGCTCGCGTGCGCGGTGGCCGTCTACGGGATCGTCCGGCTGGCGGGGACGGTTCATCCAGCCGTCGCCGCGGCGCTCGCGGGCGTCGTCCTCTGGCTGGCGTCGAGCCTGCGACTGCTGCTCGAAAGCGCTCGGCAGGTGATCGAGGCGAGCGAGACCGATCCCGGAGCGGCCCGGGAGGCGCTTTTGGCGCTCGTCGGACGAGAGACCGACGGACTATCGGACGGACTCCTTCGAAGCGCGGCGATCGAGAGCCTCGCCGAGAACCTCTCCGATGGGCTCGTCGCACCGCTTTCGGCGTTTCTCGTTTGCTCGTTCGTCTCCGTGCCCGCCGCGGCCGCCGGGGCGGCGTTCGTGAAAGCCGTCAACACGATGGATTCGATGTTCGGCTACCCCGGCCCCTTCGGGTGGGGAAGTGCCCGCCTCGACGATCTCGTCATGTTCGTCCCGGCGCGGGTGTCGGCCGCCCTCCTCGGATTGGCGGCCGGCGATCCGGACGCCCC